>ENA-UPTA01001807-UPTA01001807.1-activated-sludge-metagenome-genome-assembly--contig:-NODE-1807-length-23098-cov-6.432018_pt1 | contig 23098 bp, 16 predicted proteins | sample MGYA00238184_ERZ773361 | MGnify/ENA primary metagenome ERZ773361 (study PRJEB29100, sample SAMN05720205) | activated sludge metagenome | isolation source: anaerobic digester from wastewater... | reverse complement strand
ACAACGGTCAGATCGGCTTTGACGCCCTTGGCCAGCCACCCCTCGGCGTTGATCATCTTCGCCAGTTCGCCGACCGTCAGGCCGTACCGGACCGGGATGGGGTACAGGCCCACGAAGGTGGCGAACGCTGGCTCCAGAATCGGACCTTCGACCTGGACCCCGTCGATCGGATTGGGCCGGTCCAGGACGACGAATCGCTTGCCGCACTCGGCGGCCGCCTCCATCGCCAGGGACATCGTATAGAGGTACGTGTAGAAACGCGCCCCCACGTCCTGGATATCGAAGACGAGCACGTCCACGTCCGCAAGCATCTGCGGCGTGGGCTTGTTCGTCCTGCCGTAGAGACTGTGGATCGGCAGGCCGGTGACGGCGTCGGTCTGCGTGTCGATCCTCGCGCCTGCCTCCTCGTTGCCACGAAAACCGTGCTCCGGGCTGAACAGTGCGACGACGCGGACGCCGGGCATCGCGCGGAACACGTCCACGATGTGCTTGCCGTCGGCGTTGTAGGCCGTGTGGTTGGCGATGATGCCGACGCGCTTGCCCGCGAACAGACCCGTGTGGCTGCCCACGTTGTCGAGACCCGTTCGTACCGAGGCGGGACACCCCGCGACCAGCCACGCCATCGCCACAACGCCGATGCCTCTCGAGAATCTCATCATTTCACTCCCGGTTCAACGCGACTATAATCTCCGATGAAGCCCCAGCGGCCTGCCCATAGTAAATGACAAATCGCAGAGAGTAAAGAAGAAGGAGAGACGATGAGCCAGACTCATGCAGGAACACGGATCGAAGGACGCGCGGCTCGCGCGTCGGCGCGCATCATTCTGGCGACCCTTCTGCTCGTTGTAGTCCCTGGTACTGCGCGGGTGGGACGGTGCGCGGTACGGACTCTGCAGGTGAAGCCGACCGTGCTGTTTACCCGGGACGAAGAAGGACTCGTTCAGATCGCCGAGATCATCGTGGAGAACACGGGGCCGGCGGCGCAGGCGAATCTTGAGGTCAAGATCGGTTCGGCGAGTCGATCCGTGGCTCTGGGAACGATCCCGCAGGGGAAATCCACCCTCCAGGCGCCCGTGCCCGACGTGCGGGAGGCCACATCCGCGCAGTTCGTGCTCAGGATGGACGGAGCCGGCCCAGACGTCAAGAAAGTGGACTGGAAGCCTCGCAAGCATTGGACGATCTACTTCGTTCCGATCACGCACCACGACCTGGGCTACACCGACACGATCGAGAACGTGCTCAAACGCTATGCCGGCTTCTACGACGACGTGCTGCGTTTCTGCGACCAGACGAGCGATTGGCCCGAGGAGGCGAAATACCGCTACACTCTGGAATCCACCTGGTCACTCCAGCACTTCATCGAGAACCGGCCCAAAGAAGCAATCGACCGGTTCGCCGCGTACGTCCGGCAGGGCCGAATCGAGATCGGGGCGCTCTTCGGCAACGAGATCGACAGCCTGTGCGGTCACGAGCAGCAGGTCCGGCTGATGTATCCCTCCTTCCGATTCGTCCGCGAGTACGGCGGGAAGATTTCTGTGGGCTCGATCACCGACCTGCCCGGCCTGAGCTGGGGTACGGCGATGGTGCTCTCCGGGGCGGGCATCAAGTACTTCTTCGCCGGGCTGCCCACCTATTTCGAGTGGGGCCGAAACGATATCCACACGTTCTGGGACGAGGCGGCCATCCTGCGTCATGGCCGGCCCGATGCCTTCCGCTGGCAGGGGCCGGACGGGAAGAGCGTGCTGGTCTACTACCAAGGCAGCTACGGGTTCTTCAAACGCGTCGTCGGGCCCGACAGTTATGACGAGGTGATGGAGGCCCTGCCCGGCATGCTCGACGAGATGGACGACAAAGGCTCGCCCTTCGACGTGATGCGGTACATCCACAACGGCGTGGACAACTACCCGCCCGATGTGAGGATCAGCGAGGTCGCCCGGCAGTGGAACGAGAAATGGGCGTATCCCAAGCTCGTCGTCGCGACGAACACGATGTTCTTCCAGGCCCTCGAAAAGCAGTGCGGTGACGTTCGCACATTCCGGGGCGAGCTGCCGCACACGGACTATGTCGTGGGGGCCCTCTCGACGGCCAAGGAGACCACCATCAACCGCCTGACCCACGACAAGCTGCTCTCGGCGGAGAAGGCCGCGACGATTGCCTCGCTGGTCTGCGATCATACATATCCCGCAGACAAGATCGCCGAGGCGTACAACGATGTGCTGCTCTACGACGAGCACACGTGGGGCAAGGACTACCCCGCGGGCGAGCTCCAGGACTGGGCCTGGAACGAAAAGAGCCATTACGCCTACCGGGCGGCCGGTCTGGCCCAATCCGTGCTCGTCGACGGCCTGGATCGGATCGCCGAGAACGTCCGGCTCGAAAAGGGGGGCCGGCAGGTCGTGGTCTTCAATCCGCTGGCTTTCGACCGGACCGACGTGGTGCGGGTGACGAAATGCGCCGTGGACAAGCCCTTCGATCTGATCGACAACGAGACGGGCCGAGTCGTGCCCTGCCAGGTCATCGAGTTGGACGGCCCGCTGGCGCCCATTCCCTACGCGGCGTATCGCTGGGCCCGTGGCCAGTTCGAGCGGCACGAACTGTTCGATCTGGTCTTTGTTGCCGAGCGCGTTCCGTCCATGGGCTACAGGACCTATCGGATCGTCCCGCGGGAGAACGCCGCGAGCCCGAAGAGCGAGTTGGCCGTCGCGTCGAACTCGATCGAGAACCGCTTCTTCAAAGTCACCCTCGATCCGCAAACCGGCGCGATCGCGAGCGTCTACGACAAGGACCTGTCTCGCGAGCTGGTGGACCGGCAGGCCCCGGACAAGCTGAACCAGTTCGTTGCCAAGTGGGTCCAGACGAGCAAGCGCGAAGGCCCTACGTGTGAGGAAATCCGTATCGGTCAGAAAGGGCCGGTCTACGCGAGCGTGATCTCGCGGGGTTCCGGCCCGGGTTGTCCGGAGATCGTCCAGGAAGTGATCCTCTATGACGGGGTCAAGCGGATCGATCTGGCCAATCGGATCCTGAAGGATTCCACGCCGCTGCTGGAGATCTACTTCGCGTTCCCGTTCAAGGTGGACGACCCGCGGTTCCGGTTCGAGGGCTCCAACTCGGTGATCGAACCGTTCAAGGACCAGTTCCCCGGTTCGAACACGAACTACTACGCCGTGCAGCACTGGGCGGCGGTGTCGAACAAGGACGCGGAGATTGTGCTCTCGCCCGTGGAGTCGCACCTGCTGGAGTTCGGCGGCCTGTGGCCCTGCTACTGTTCCCAGGCGCACCACGGCGTAACGGCCCCCGATTTCGGGCAGCCCTTCGTGAAGCCCGAGCAGATCACGAACGGGCACATCTACGCCTTCGTCATGGCCAGCAACTTCCGGACGAATTTCCAGCCGGTGCAACAGAGCGATATTCTCTTTCGCTACTCTCTCACAAGCCACGGCGGGCAGCGGGCCAACAGCGTCAATCGCGATCTCGGCTGGTCCACCCACAACCCGCTCACGGCCGTGGTCGTTGACGGCCCAAGGAGAGGCAGGTTGGACAGCCAGGGGAGCTTCTGCCGGCTGGAACCGCCCAGCGTGTCGCTCGTGACGGTCAAACGGGCGGAGGACGGCCGGGGCATCATCGCCCGCCTCATCGAAAGCGATGGCAAGCCAGCCGCCGCGACTCTCAGCGTGCCGGGTCTGACCATCGAGAAGGCATGGCAGACGAACATTGTGGAGGAGGACCAGGTCGAGTTGAATCCCACGGAGCACGCCGTTTCCGTGCCCATCAAGGCGTTCGGCATCGCCACCGTGAGGCTGCAAGTGCGTACCGAATGGTGACGGCAGACTGCGCGGAATCCGTTGCTGCGGCAGGGCCTCCGGTACTTGTCACGCTGCGCGCAGCCAAGCATCTGGGCCCGGAACAAGGAGTCCGCATCGCATGAGGCTTTTCACCCGGTGCCCACGTCCTTTGCTTCGCGCGGGACGACGAATCCCTGCCAGGTACCGTTCCAGCCGCTGCTGAAATACCCCGGGTGTGCGGCTTTCGCGTAATTCTCAGGGCGACGCAAACGGGCGATTTGAGGTTGACCTTGGGCATGCCCGTCCGTAGAATGTCGTGGCTGTGTGTATCCGCGGATACCAGCCGAAGATCTGAGCCGAAAGATATCTGAAAGGCCCCCAATGCGATTGATCCTTGTTGACAAGCCCGGCGCTCACAGGCAGAACTTCCATCCGTTGACTCTGAGCCGGCCGCTCTGGGAGCTGCGCTGCGGCATGACCTCGCTCGGCGAAAGACTCCGGGCCAAGGTCGGGACGAGCGACGTTGCCTATTTCCTGCCTGAGTACATGGCCGAGGTCTACCGGGCAAAGGCCGGTCGGCCGGTGAACGATCCGGCCAGTCTCGCCGGCGCCGACATCCTGATCGTGGATGCCCGCGTCAAAGCGGACGGTTTCAAGGTGCCCGCCGGCCGCAGCGAGGTGGGCGTGGACGAACAGGGGGAAGTCCTCTATGCCTTTGTCACGGCGGGCGACCTGAAGAAGGTGCAGGGCAAAGATATCGCAGCCTTCCTGGAATCGGCCAAGGCCGCCCTGCCGAACGTTCGCTGCGAGCTGTCGACTTGGAACTACACGTGGGACCTGATCCTGGCCAGCCCACACCAGATCGCGGCCGAGTTCGCCGCTGCGGGCAGGAGTGGAGTCGAGGGGACCGTCGAGGAGCCCAACGCCATTCGGGGCAGCAGGAAAGATGTCTATATCGCAAAGGGCGCCAAGATCCATCCGATGGTCGTGATCGATGCCGAGAGCGGGCCGATCTACATCGAGGAGGACGTCGAGGTCCATCCGTTTACGCGGATTGAGGGGCCCTGTTACGTCGGCAGAAAATCGATCCTGCTCGGGGCCAAGTGCCGGGAGGGCAACTCGATCGGCCCGTGGTGCCGGATTGGGGGCGAGGTCGAGGAGTCGATCATCCAGGGCTATTCGAACAAGTACCACGACGGTTTCCTCGGGCACGCCTACGTGGGCGAATGGGTGAACCTCGGGGCCCTGACCACCAACAGTGATCTGAAGAACGACTACACGACCGTCTCCGTAATGCTGGACGGCAAGCATACCATCGATACGGGCTCGACGAAGGTAGGCTGCCTGATCGGCGACCACACGAAGACCTCGGTCGGCGTATTCTTCAACACCGGCTCGGTCGTCGGCGCGATGGCCATCATCATGGCGACCGGCAAGCCGCTGCCAAAGTTCATCCCGTCGTTCGCCTGGTTCGTCGAAGGTGTCGTCACGAAGGGCTTCGGCCGCAAGAGCCTGTACGAGACCGCCGCGACCGCGATGAGCCGTCGTAAGTGCCGGTGGACCGAGGCGGATCGTTCCACGTGGGAGGCGATCTTCGAGATGACCGCCGGCCCTCGGGATGAGGCCGTCAAGAAGGGCCGCAAGGCCATGATGAGCAAATCATAAAACATTGTTGAAAGGTATACTGATGGCGACAGTGGAAGAACGAGTGAAGGCAGTCACGGCAAGAGTCCTGCGGTTCGACCCGAAAGACATTCAGCCCGAGAGCAGTTTCACGGAGGATCTGGGCGCCGAGAGCGTGCAATCCATCGAGCTGGTGGCGATGTTCGAAGAGGAGTTCGGCATCGAGATGGATGAGGATGCGGCTCTGTCCGTAACGACCGTCGGCGGAGCCGTCGAGTTCATCACCAACGTATGCAAAGCGCAAGGCGTGGCGGTCGAGGAATGACCGGCGCCTCGCAGGAAAGGATCGCACATGAGCAAGCCCAGAAAACACCACAGTCTCCCGGATGTGACTCGGCCGAACCTGCTCGAGGACATCTTCCCGTATGATCTGCCGCCGCGAATTCGCTTCGACGGCCCCGTCGTCGAGTACATCGACGGCAAGCCCGCCCAGTTCGATTTCGCCTCGGTGGCCACGCGGGACATCGTCATTACGGACACGACCTTCCGCGACGGCCAGCAGTCGCTGCCACCCTATACCGTCGATCAGATGGTGAAGATCTACGACCTGCTCTCCCGTCTGGGCGGACCCCACGGCGTCGTCCGGCAGACGGAGTTCTTCCTGTACACCAAGAATGATCGCCTGGCGCTCGACAAATGCCGCGAACTGGGACACAAGTATCCGGAGTGCACGGGCTGGATTCGGGCGGTCAAAGGCGACTTCCGGCTCGTGAAAGAGGTCGGGCTCAAAGAGACCGGCATGCTCACGAGCTGCTCCGACTACCATATCTTCCACAAGCTCAAGTTCCGCAGCCACAAGGAGTGCATGGACTCCTACTGCGAGGTGGTGCAGGCCGCCTTCGACGCGGGCGTGCGGCCGCGATGCCACCTGGAAGACGTGACGCGGGCCGATATCGATCTTTTCGTCCTGCCGTTCGTGGATCGGCTCATGGAGATGAGCGAGCAGGTGCCGGAGGACCTGGCCGCCAAGGTCCGGCTCTGCGACACGATGGGCTTCGGCGTCAGCTACCCCGGCGCCGAGCTGCCGCGCAGCATCCCAAAGCTGATTTACAGACTCAACAAGGAGATTGGCGTCCCGAGCAGCCGGCTCGAATGGCACGGGCATAACGACTTCCACAAGGTTCACGTCAACGGGGCCACCGCCTGGCTCTACGGCTGCGACGCCCTGAACTCGACGCTCTTCGGCTTCGGCGAGCGAACGGGCAACCCGCCGCTGGAGGGGGCCGTCATGGAGTACATCGCGCTCAAGGGCGGCCTGTGCGGCATCGACACGCTGGCCATCACGGAGCTGGCCGACTACATGCGCTCGATCGGCCTGCCGATCCCGGGCAACTATCCGTTTGCGGGCCACGCGTTCAACGTGACCCGGGCCGGGATCCACGCCGGGGGGTTGCGCCAGGACGAGCGAATCTACAACATCTTCGACACCGAGAAGTTGCTCGGCCGGCCGCCGCGCGTGGCCATCACGGACAAGAGCGGCGCCGACGGCGTCGTCCACTGGGTCAACGATTTCTTCGGCCTCAGAGACGAGGACCGCATCAACAAGATCAAGGTGCACAAACTCGCCCGCTGGGTGATCGATCAGTACGAGGTGGACGGTCGCCTCACGGCCATCAGCGATCAGGAGCTGGCCGCCAAGGCCAAGGAGTTCTTCCCCGACTACTGGGCCAAGTACAAGGCGAATGCGTGATTGACGACGGACAATTGACTATCGGCGATTTGACATCGAGTGCCGCGCCTGCAACCAGCAGACGCGGCACTTTCCATTGGGGGGGGGGCGACACAGACCGGACGTGTATTAACCATAATCCGTATTCCCGGGCAATGCGAGGGGGGCAAGAGCGAGACAAATGGCGAGAAAGGCTCAAGACCATCTTGAAAACGCGGTCGTTGCTGTGCTACACTGGGTTCCCTCATGAGCAGGACCAGATCGAATGCACGTACAACGGAGCATACTGATGAATATCGACTTGAAGAAGCTGGAATTGTGGTTCGTCACCGGAAGTCAACACCTCTATGGCCCCGCGACCCTCAAGCGGGTAGACGAGGACTCCAAGCAGATCGCCCAGGGGCTCTCCCGCTCCGAGCAGGTCCCGGTCAAAGTCGTCTTCAAACCGGTCGTGACGACGCCGCAGGCCATCTATGACATCTGCATGAATGCCAATACCGCCGCCAACTGCGTCGGCGTGATTACCTGGATGCATACCTTCTCGCCGGCCAAGATGTGGATCGCCGGACTCAACGCTCTCAAGAAGCCGTTCGTGCACCTGCACACGCAGTTCAATCGCGATATCCCCTGGGCCGATATCGACATGGATTTCATGAACCTCAACCAGAGCGCCCACGGCGACCGGGAGTTCGGGTTCATCTGCGCCCGCCTGCGACGCAATCGTAAGATCATCGTCGGGCACTGGCAGGAGCAGCGGGTGCAGGCGGAGCTGGGCGTGTGGGCCCGGGCTGCGTGCGCCTGGCACGACGCCCAGGGTGCGCGAGTCGCCCGGTTCGGCGACAACATGCGGCAGGTGGCTGTGACCGAGGGCGACAAGGTCCAGGCCCAGATCCAGCTCGGATACTCGGTCGACGGCTTCGGCGTCGGCGACCTCGTGGCCCGCGTCAACGCGATCACGGATCGCCGGGTGGACAGACTGGTGTCCCAGTATGAATCGACGTATCGAATCGTCAAAGCCGGCCGGGAGGACAAGCAGCACGAGGCCCTGCGGGAGGCGGCCCGCATCGAACTGGGTATGAGGACATTCCTGGAGGAGGGCGGCTTCAAGGCCTTCACCACGACCTTCGAGGATTTGCATGGCCTCAAGCAACTGCCGGGCTTGGCTGTGCAGCGACTCATGGCCGATGGATACGGGTTCGGCGCCGAGGGCGACTGGAAGACCGCCGCTCTGGTCCGGGCGATGAAAGTCATGGCCTCCGGCCTGCCGGGTGGGACCAGTTTCATGGAGGACTACACCTACCACCTCGATCCGGCCGGTCCGAAGGTCCTCGGGGCTCATATGCTCGAGGTGTGCCCGTCCATCGCCGAGAGCGCTCCGTCGCTTGAGGTCCACCCGCTCGGCATCGGCGGCAAGGACGACCCCTGCCGGCTGGTCTTCAACGTGCCCAGCGGCCCGGGATTGAACGCCTCGGTCATCGACATGGGCAATCGGCTCCGCATGATCGTCAACGAAGTCGATGTCGTGCCGCCGGATGCCCCACTGCCCAAATTGCCTGTGGCCCGCGTCGTCTGGGTCCCAAAACCCGATCTCAAGACCGGAGCGGCCGCCTGGATCCTCGCCGGCGGCGCCCACCACACCGGTTTCAGCATGGCCCTGACCAGCGAGCACATGGAGGACTTCGCCGAGATCGCGGGTATCGAGTGCCTCCTGATCGACGCCGGCGCCACGATTCGCGAGCTCAAGAAAGAACTCCGCGCCAACGAGGTCTACTACATGCTGGCCAAGGGCCTGTAGACTCCTCGGGTGCGCATCGGCACGAATCCCCGTTCGCGTTTGGGTGAAACCCGGCCCGACGTTCAAGCGTATCAGCTTCGTTGACAGTTCGGTCGCCCAGGCGGTATGATTGAGGGGTTCTAAACGAGGCAACATGATGAACGGCGGGCACACGTCGCATGGGCCTGCGGGCCCGCAGGGAAGCCGATGCAGGGCGTTCACGCTCGTCGAGTTGCTCGTTGTCATTTCGATTCTCGCGCTACTCATCGCTATCTTGCTGCCCGTCGCGGGGCGTGTCCGCGACCACGCCAGGGCGCTGGCCTGTCAATCCAATCTTCGACAGTGGGGCCTGCTGACCAATGCCTACGTGGCGGGCAACGATGGGAAGTTCTTCTTTTATAAAACGCACGTCGATACGGTGACCCAGCCACAACCCGGAACCGTCTGGGTTAAGAGTTGGTGGTACATATTCCTCACCGATTTCGGCAACTACAGGGACATCTGGCTGTGCCCGATGGCGACGGCGCGGCCGACCGATGGCCATACCGGCTCGACATTCCGCGCCTGGCGTGCCGCGCACGGCGCCGAGCGGCTCCGGGGCGGCGGCTGGGACGAGGTCGAACGGGAGTTTTTCGGCAGCTACGCCGTGAGCGGCTGGGTCGGGTTTGACCGCCACGAGGATCCGAATAGACCCAACAGTGGTTGTTGGACCACGCCCTATGTGAGCGGTGCGTCCGACGTCCCGCTGGTCTTCGATTGTCGCTGCTCGATCTACTACGGGATACTCGGCGGCCCGCCGCCCAAGCCGGACGCGAACCCGAACCAGTACTACAGCAGCAATGTCTGCATGGATCGCCACAGCGGCGGAATCAATGCCGTGTTCATGGACTGGTCGGTCCGCAAAGTCGGCCTCAAACAGCTCTGGGGATTGAAATGGCACAGGGAATACGACACAGCCGGCCCCTGGACCCTCGCCGGCGGTGTCCAGCCGGGCGATTGGCCCGCGTGGATGAGGAAATTCGAGGATCGATAGCGCAGCGGAGTACCGCGTACAGACACCCGCCTCGGTCCACCGGTCAATCCGCTACTGGAACAGTTGCGGCGCGAACTCGTTCAGGTAGTCGCGCCAATTGATCCACGTGTGTGCGCCGGGCGTCTCCTTGAAGACCACGTCGAAGCCGTGCTTCCTGAGCATGTCCACCGTTGCGCGGGAGGTCTGGATCAGGAAGTCGTCTTTGCCCGTGGCGAACCAGACGAGCTTCAATCCCTTTTTCCATTCCGCGTTGTCCAGGTTCCCTTTGTTCTGCTCTTCCCAGCTTGGGCCCTGGGGCGCGCCGCCGGGACCGCCGCCGGCGATGCCGAAGACGCCGGAACTGAAGACGCCGAAGTACGCAAATTTGTCCAGGCGAGGGATCGCGATGTTCAGCGTCTGGGCGCCGCCCATCGACAGGCCCGCAATCGCCCGGTGCTGGCGGTCCGTGTGCACGCGGTAGTTCTTCTCCACATATGGCATGATGTCGCCGTTGAAATCCTGGGTGAACTCGTCCATGGGCAGTCCGCGCCTGCCGAACGTGAACGGTCCGGTGTGTCCGGCCGGCATGACGACCACCATCGGCCTGGCCTTGCCCGCGGCGATCAGGTTGTCCAGGATGAACCCGGCCCGGCCCACGGATGTCCAGGAATCATCGCAGTCGAATGCCCCGTGCAGCAGGTAGAAGACGGGGAACTTGCCCTCGCCCCGCTCATATCCCGGCGGCGTGTACACGTGCATCCGGCGGAACCGCTGGAGCGACTTCGAGTAGTACGTGACTTCCGCGACCGCCCCGTGTGGCACGTCCCTGGTGTCCATGAAGTCTGAGCCCGGGACGTACACAAGGCTCCATGTATTCATGTTCGACTCGCTGGTGGAAGGGTTGCGGGGATCGATGACCGAGACGCCGTCCACGTTGAAGTTGTACCGATACGCGCCGGCCTCCAAGGGGCCGAGCGTCACTTCCCAGACGCCATTGGGATCCTTCTGCATCTCCGCACCCTGGCCGACACCGGGAATGTCGCCGGCGCTGAGCTTGACGGTCTCGGCCGTCTCCGCCAGGATGCGGAAGGTTGCCTTCCGGTCGGCGGCCACTTCTGGTGAGACGACTCGCGGTCCCATCGGGCCCCGGAACCGAGGAGTTTCAGCCGGCCGTTCCGCTGCCGTGGAGGTGACAACCCAGGCCGTCAGGATCGCGATGGCCACCGCTGGAACAATCGCTTTTCGTGTGTGCATCGTCTTTCTCCTTTGTCTCACATGTCGTTCAAGCCATCATTTCGTATTGGAATCGGTGAACAGGGTCTGGACCGTGGCGTGGAGATAGTGACGCCAGTTGATCCAGGTATGACCGCCGCCACTGATGTGCAGATCGTTCTTGATTCCGTGCCTGGTCAGTGTCTCGGCGAGGGCCTTGGATCCGGTGAGGGCGAAATCCTTGTCCCCTACGCGGATCGAGAAACGCTTGATCCACTCGTTGATCTTCGGGTTGTCCAGGAATGCGGCGTTGCGGGCCTCCCACTCTCCGGCATCGCGACCGATGCCTGCGCTCCAGACGCCCACATAGGCGAACTGGTCCGGATGGGCAACCACGACCTGGAGCGTCTGGCCGCCGCCCATGGACAGGCCTGCGATCGCGCGGTGCTCCCGCCCGACGCGCGTTCGGAAACTCCTCTCCACACACGGGATGATCTCCTTCATCATCTCGTCGGTAAAACGGTTGCGAGCGCCGGCCATCGCGGCCATGTACTCGGCCGACGGTTGCTCGCCGGGCGCGGTCCTGGGCAGGTTCGCCGGCCAGGGGAGACTGCCGTTGGGCATGGCCACGATCATGGGCTTGGCCTTGCCGGCGGCCAGGAGATTGTCGAGGATGAACCCGGCCCGCCCGATCGTGCTCCACCCGGAATCCTCGTCGCCGCCGCCGTGGAGCAGGTAGAACACCGGGTATCGCTCGCCGCCGGGGTCATATCCCGGTGGGGTGTAGACGTGCATCCGCCGCTGGGTGTCCAGCGTCTTGGAGAAGTACCACACCTGACGAATCTGGCCGTGGGGGACAGACTGATTGTCCTCGAATGCCGCCTGCTCGCCCGGCACGAAGAACATGCTGTCCAGACCCCGGATGCCCTGTTTGACCAGGGGGTTCAGCGGATCAATGGTCTTCACGCCGTCCACGGTGAACGAGTAACAGTAGAGATCCGGCGCCAGCGGCCCGACCGTCACCGACCACACGTCCTGGTCGCCCTTGGATAGTTTCTCGACGGCACCGCCCTCCATCCAGTCGCCGCGCAGGATGACTTCCGACGCTTTTGCAGCCTGGATGCGGAAGACCACGCGGCCATCGGACTGGACCTCCGGCGACACGACCTGCGGCCCTCGCGCAACACCCTGCGCCATCACTTGGGGTGTCCACACCCAGGCCCAACTCACGAGCGACACTACCGCTGCCAACCGAAACGATGACACTCGCTCCATGGAAATCCTCCTTTCCGTCTCATCCATTGTCTAAACGGCGGAAAACGCAAGCCGGACCCATTTGCGTTGTCTTCATATCTCGCACTCATGAACGATCCGGACCAGGGACTTCACCAGCATCTCGGCGTCTCGGGCCCCGCAGGCCGTCAGGAGGCGCGCGCGAACCGGCTCGCTTTGGGCCCAGAGTCTCTCGTACGTCTGTCTTCCTTTGCGCGTCAGGGCGACGCGGCGAGCGCGGCGGTCGGTGGGATGCCGCTCTCGCGTCACGAGGCCACGTTTCTCCAGGAGAACGAGCATGGCGCGAATCGTATTCGCGTCGGAAGAGGCCCGTCGGACCAGCTCCTGCTGCGTGATCCCATCCTGTTCCGCAAGCAGGGAGAGGAGAACGAATTGGTCGGCGGTCGCCGTTCGCGAAGTGAAACTCGCCTCCGTGCTGCGGTGCATCGTCCAGTACGCCGCTCGCAGAGCCATCGCAATGTCATGCCCGGACGCCATGGTGTGCCTTCCATCGACCGTACGTATACGTATGGACCTTCGACCGCCCACTCTACAGAGTGCCCCCGACACGGTCAACAGGAAAGTGGTTCCACTTCGACGGTGAAAGCCCATGTTCCGGCAGGTTGCCGAAGTGCGGTATTTGCCATCCTGAACGGAGCGCAGCCAAGTGAAGGATCTGGGCAGGGACCGAGGGATCGCTCTTTTGTCCGCAGCCCAGATTCCTTCCACTCGGGACAGGCTCTTCACCTTCCACGAGGCGAAGTCGGTCGAACTATCCCAGAACCAATGGCAGGAATTGACCAGGACATGTCAATTATTGACTGGTGTCGCCAGTACCTGCGAATGTACTATTGTACTCCGTGACGATCCAGTCCAATCGGCGCACGATGACAAACCGAGGAGAAGCCTATGTTCATTTCCGTGGCAAGATCGATTCTATGGGCGTGTGTTTTGTTGGGGCTGTCTTGCGGTCTGTCGGCATACGGGGCCGAATCGGCCGCATCCTTGCCCGACCCCGTGAAGCTGACCGCGGAGCAGGACCATCAGAGGATGATGGATCTCTTGGGCATCGCAGCGCTGAGGCCCGGAGCCAACGGCAGCAATCCGCAGGCGCCGAACTACGCCAACTATGACGAATCCAAGGCCAATCCCTATCCGACCCTGCCGGACCCGCTCGTCTTGAAGAATGGGCAGAAGGTCACGACCGCCGAGATGTGGTGGAGCCGGCGCCGCCCGGAGATCGTGGAGGACTTCGACCGGGAGATCTACGGCCGGGTTCCCAAGAGTACGCCCAAGGTGAACTGGGAAGTGACTGAGACGGTCGCGGATACCGATGGCAATGTTCCGGTCGTCGCGAAGCGCCTCGTCGGCCACGTGGACAATTCCTCCTATCCGCTCGTCACCGTGGATATCCAACTGACGTTGACCACGCCGGCCCATGCGACAGGTCCGGTGCCCGTAATGCTGGAATTCGGCTTCCTCTTCGGCCCCGGGGCGAGAGGGGGCAAACCTCCTGAGAGGAACTGGCCCGGCGCTCCGGCTGGTGTTCCCTGGCAACGGCAGGTCCTCGCCAGGGGCTGGGGCTACGCCGTTCTCAGTCCCAACAGCGTTCAGGCCGACAACGGGGCCGGCCTGACGACCGGCATCATCGGCCTGGTCAACAAGGGCCAACCGCGCAGGCCCGACGACTGGGGCGCGCTGCGAGCCTGGGCATGGGGCGCCAGCCGGGCGCTGGATTACTTCGAGACCGACAAGGCCGTGGACGCCAGACAGGTCGGCGTCGACGGCCACTCCCGTTACGGCAAAGCCGCCCTCGTCGCGATGGCGTACGATCCGCGATTCGCGATTGCCTATATCAGTTCCTCCGGCGAAGGTGGGGCGAAGATTCACCGGCGAAACTGGGGCGAGCTGGTCGAGAACGTCGCCGGGACGGGCGAGTACCACTGGATGGCGGGCAACTTCATCAAGTACGCCGGGCCGCTAAGGTGGGACGATCTACCCGTGGACTCGCACGAGCTGGTCGCTCTGTGCGCGCCGCGTCCGGTCTTCATCGGGGCCGGCGCCACCAATGGGGACGGCTGGGTCGATGCGAAGGGCATGTTCCTGGCGGCCGCCGGCGCCGGGCCGGTCTATAAACTCCTGGGCAAGAACGACATGGGGACCAGCGAGTTCCCCGAGATCGAGACGCCGCTGATCGACGGCGACGTGGCCTTTCGCCAGCACAGCGCCGGGCACTGGCCCGGCCCGAACTGGCCGACGTTCCTGACGTTTGCGGACCGCTACATCAAGGCGCCGCCTCTCGCGCCGCCGGCGCAGACAGTTCGGTAGCCCGCGGTATCTGGCGCGTCCCGGGAAGTGGATTCCCGCTTTCGCGGGAATGACAGATGTGGGAGCGGTCATAATTTGAGAGTGACACCACAACTTGCGTCACGACCTTGTCATTCCTGCGGACGCAGGAATCCATGAGCCGTGGGATCGGACATGTCCCAGCATGGAGGGCGCGTGTCATGTGTTATCTTTCCTCAGGGCCGCTTGGTTTTCACCTTGACGCGGAACGAGCCCGGCACGGGTTTCTCTGAGGCCACGTACAGGTATCCGCCGCCGCAGCCGGAGTACATCGCGCCGGGGTATCTCGATTGGTAGAATCTCAGGAGGGCCGGCAGGTCGATCTGGATCGTGCGATGTCGCACCGTGCCCGGCAGGATTGTTTCCCAGCATCGCATGCACTCGTTCATCGATTCGCCCAGGGCATCGATGTCCTTTGCGACGATGGCGTCGTAGCCGTCCCGCCCGGTCCGGCCGAGCCTTGCGATCCAGTTGGGGTCGAGATTCTTGACCTCCAGTGGATTGTAGCCCTCGGGCCGTTGATTCACGGGGAGGATGTGGATCGCGCTTTCCAGCCACCGCGCGACTTGCGGATCGTTGTTCGATTCGATGCGCCGGGGGAAGACACCGCCGCGATGACTGAAGTCGTAGTCCAGCCGGCTGACGCCGGGATAGACCAGGCCGATCATGTCCTGTGAGCCCGAGGGCTCGGCTCTGCCCCTGTTTTCCTCTTCGTAGAGTTGCTGCACCAATTGCTCGGGGTCGCCTTCGGGCGGCCGGCCATTCCACAGTCTCATCGCGACGTTGCGGGTGCCGATGCAGATGCCGGCCCGCTCCATGAACCAGAACTCGGGCTCGACGCACACGACGACCATCGAGCCGGGCGGCGACGGGTTATGCTCGGAGACGAACGGCTGATCGATCAAGCCACCGGCCAGCGCGAGCCGATACGGCAGGCGGCCGATGACCTCTGTGATCGTCGATTGAGGCCCTATCGCTCCCATAGGCAGGATTCGTCCCATCCCATCAGCTCACCGTACGTTTGCCGGCCTTGCGGTCCTTGTGCTGTTTCTCGATCCAGGCATAGGTTTTCTTGAGGCCATCCGCGAGCGGCGTGCTCGGCTCCCAGCCCAGGACCTTCTTGATGAATGTGTTGTCGCTGTTGCGGCCGCCGACGCCCTTGGGCGCGTCGAGATCGTATTGGCGATCGAGCTGGATGCCGCCGATCTTCTCCGCCAGCGAGACCAGGTCGTTGATCGAGATCAGGAAGTTCGACCCGAGATTGATCGGGGTGGCGATCAGTTTGTCGCAGTGCATGATCATGTCGATGCCTTCGACGCAGTCGTCGATGTACATGAAGCTGCGAGTCTGGTGGCCGTCGCCCCAAATCACGATCTGCTTTCTGCCCGTATTCTTGGCCTCGATTACCTTCCGGCAAATCGCGGCGGGCGCTTTCTCACGCCCCCCGTCCCAGGTGCCCCAGGGCCCATAGACGTTGTGGAAGCGGGCGATGTGGGTCTCGAATCCTCGCTCGGCCCAGTACTCCTGGCAGAACATCTCGCTCATGAGCTTCTCCCACCCGTACCCGCGTTCGGCCATGGCGGGGTAGGCGTCGGATTCCTTCAGGGCCTGGGCATCCGGCCTCTTCTGCAATTCGACGTTGTAGGCACAAGCCGAGGACGAGAAGAAGTACCGGGTGGCGCCCGCCCGGCAGGCGGCTTCGACCATGTGCGTATTGATCAGGATGCTGCGGAGGCACTCGATGCGGAACCGCTCGATGAAGCCCATGCCGCCCATGTCGGCCGCGAGGTTGTAGACCTCGACCGCCCCCTCGCAGGCGCGTTTGCAGTTGTCTTCGTGGCTGAGGTCCATGCACAGGCACTCGACGCCGGGCACTCGCTGGTACCACTCGGGCAGGGGTTTCTTGTCGATCGCCCGAATTCGCGTGAATCCCTGATCGTGAAACCGCCGCACGAGTGCGCCGGCGATGAATCCACCCGCCCCGCCGATGACGATCTGATCGTCCTTTAGGAGCATCGAAGCGGCCTGGGGGTTCTTTCTGGCAGCCATGTTCATCCTTTCCGCGGTCTATCCGACCTGTCTGTTCTTGACTCTATCGAACCACACGCAATAGAGTATAAGTGGTCGTACACAGCCGGCAAATAGCAATAGTTGTCCAACACATGATGATTCTTGACCTGGGCGCGGCCATGCGAAAGGAGATTATGTCAACGAGCGGTCCGCCTGAGTTCTTCTCGACACAAGTGCTGGAGGCCCGCCGCTTCTACCTGGACATGTCGGACCGTGCGCAACAGCCGCTGACGGTCGTCTGCGGCGGCTGCGAGCACTGCCGGCCGGGCTATCGGATCGACCGCTCCGATTTCCCTTTTTGCTCGATTGAATTCGTCGCCCGTGGCAAGGGCGCCCTGGGCCTTGCGGGCCGGGACTACGTCCTTTCGCCGGGCATAGTCTTCTCTTATGGGCCGGATGTCCCTCACGTCATCACCACCGACGCAGCCGCCCCATTGGTGAAGTACTTTGTGGATTTCAAGGGGCCCGGCGCCCGGAGAATGCTGGGCCGATATGGCCTCTCGCCCGGGACAGCCGCCCGAGTCACTCTGCCCGAGGCCATCCTGCGGATCTTTGACGATCTGATCGGCAACGGCGAGACGGACAGCCGGTACAGCCCTTTGTTGTGCGCGACGATCCTGCAAGAGTTGATCCTCAAGATCGCCGAGACCACCGTGACCGAAGAAGCCCACACGACCGCCGCGTTCAGCACCTACCAAACCTGCCGGGACTTCATTCGCACAAATTGCCTGAGCCTCCGGAGTCTCGACCAGATCGCCGGCCAGTGCCATATCGACACCGCCTATCTGTGCCGGTTGTTCCGTCGATTCGGCGACCAGAGCCCCTACCAGTACCTGATCCGACTGAAGATGACCGCCGCTGCCCAACGGCTCCAGCGCGAGAACGCCCGCGTCAAGGAGGTGGCCTACGAGCTTGGATTCTGCGACGCGTTTCACTTCTCCCGGGCCTTCAAGAAGGTCTTTGGCGTATCCCCCGACACCTTTCGAAAGCTTCGTTAGTCGCACGCATGCTCGATCAGGGATTTCATCTGCACCGTGGTCGGATACTCGAACACGGTCTGGGAAATGCACTCCCACCCGGTCGTCGCGGGGCCATTGTGGAACAGACGGAGTTCTTGCGGAAGCTTCGTGGCTGCGTCGATCGTGACCTCGAACTTGACGAGGTAGGACCGGCCCGCGCCGGCCCGGTTCGTCCGCGTCCATTCATAGACCTCGCGGTCCCCCGTCCTCGAGACCCGAAGCCACCTCGCGTCGGAGGGAGCATCCATCAGCATCGGACTTGGACATGTGGCGTTTATTCTCTGCACGCCGGTATACTCCAGGTCGCTCAGGAGACCGGATTCCGTCTCTCCGGACGCCAGGTTCGTGCGTTCTTTCCGCCGAGTGTCGAGGTCGTACGCGATGTGCTCGCCGGCCCGGGTCATCGCCAGGACATTCATTTCTTTGGAGATCCATATCTCACAGACGACCTCGCCCGCGCGCGGACTGAATCTGGTGATATGGACATTCTCCGCGCGATTGCACGCCGCCGCGACTTCCCCGTAGGTGGTTCCGGAGGTGCCATGCGCGCACACGAGAAGAGCGACCAGAACACAGATCGCCGGGATGGCGCACACAGCCTTGAGTATCCACCCGACCCGTGAGCGGATGACCATCTTCTTTCGGACGGCCCCGCCCCAATCTCGCAGACGACACAACAGATGGGGAGGCCACACCTCCGCCACACAGCGGCAGATCGCAGATCGCCCGTCATTCCGGGGATGCAACATCCACCTGTGGTGGCTGCGCCGCCACTCGTCTCCGCACACTGCACTCCGTATCCGATCGCTCATGGTTCTCCCTCCTTTCACCATCGAATCCTCCACTACTCCGTTCTCCAACGGCCGCAGGCCGACGTCTCACGCACCTCCACGCCTTTTCAGCAGTTGCCGAGAAGCCGCTCTTGCCTCCGTACGTCCTCGCACAGACCCACGCTCATCTCTTTCGCTCCGGCGCGCCCGCACATCGCGACATACGCCTCACTGGAAGCCCCGCGGCGATACATGAACCCTGCGGATCGCTCGTCCCGCAGATACCGGTACGCACATCCCGCACGGCGCGCCCAGAAAAGAACGAATCACGTAGCTCTCAGATCCAAATCGCCCCTGGAAAACCGCTCGCTGCCTGCTACACACTTGGGGCAAGGATAGTCTATCGGCCCGGCGAGAATGCAGTCAAGGCGAAAAATCCCGGCTCTCGAAAAAAAACACCCCCGTCCTCGCCCGCATTCCTGCAGGACACGGCGCCTCGGTTTTCCGCTATTCTGGGGGGCTATTTCCCTGAGCGGAGTCTTTCACCGGCCTGACGTATCTCCGCCCAGACACGCAGGAAGCTCTCCCCGGCGATCTTGCGGATGTCCTGCTCCCTGTATCCCCTACGCAGAAGCTCCGCGATCAGGTTCGGGTAGCAGGAGACATCTTCCAGCCCGACGGGGACCTCGGTCACGCCATCGAAATCGGACCCGAAGCCGACGTGATCGACGCCCACCAATCGCGCGATGTGATCGATATGTGTGGCTACCTCCGAGACTTGTGCCTTCCCAAAGGACGCCTGCCCCCATCGCTCGTGAATGTAGCGGCTCCTGGCCTCGCCCTGCAGGCGGTTGTCGCGGATATGCCGGCGGACCTCCTCCTGGACCTCCGTGAACTCGCGGTTGACCGTCGCATTGACGAACATCGACCCGAAGTTGACCTGGATCAGGCCGCCTTTGGCCGCGAGCAGGCGGATCATATCATCGCTCATGTTCCGGTGCCAGCCGGGCGTGAAGTGACGGCACGCCGAGTGCGTCGCAACGACGGGCGCCTTCGAAAGCTCCATCACCTGATAGAATGCGTCGTCGGAGACGTGCGAGACGTCGACGATCATGCCGAGGCGGTTCATCTCGGCGATCAGTTCCTTGCCGAAGGGGCTGAGCCCGTGCCACTGGGCCTCGTCGTCGAAAGAGGAATCACAGATGCGGTTGTTCTTCGAGTGGGTCAGCGTGATGTAGCGGATCCCGCGGTCGCAGAAGTGCTGCACGTTGGCGAGGTCCCCTTCGAGGGCCGAGCCGTTCTCGATTCCCATGAGAATCGAGATGCGGTTGTCGCCGAAGTGAGTCCGAATCTCGTCGGGCGAGCGGGCCAGGACGAAATGGTCGGGCCACTTGCGACCGAACCCTTCGATCATGTCGATCGTTTGATCGGCGTAGGCCTTGGCCCCGCCGGTCTCCTCGTACTCGGGGGCGACGTACACGGCCATGAAGAGGGCGTCCAGCCCGCCCTGCCGGGCCCGGACGTAGTCGAAGTGCCCGCCTTCGATCCGGCGGGAGATGTCCTGCATCCTTTTCTGGAGTTCGAACGGCGTGTCTAAATGCGTGTCGATCAGCAGCATCCGATGAGCCAGATCGTCTGCCCGCTGGCCCAGATCCGTCTGTGCCGGAGTTTCATCAAGTGCGGCGGACATCGCTTCGAGCGCGGACATGTACACTCCTTTCGAGTAGTTCTCCAGCAGCCGCAGGGCCGTGCTGCTGTCATTTTCGTAGAGCCGACATGCGGCCTCCTCGATGGGCCTTTGGATCGTAGCGGCATCTCGTTCGATCCGCTGCTGCTCGGCCCTCAATCGCTCCATTGCCGGGGCGCCTTTGCCGTCCATCTTGTCCCGGAAGTTCGAGAACGTCCAGAATGCCTCCTGTGGATCGGCCGTGAACGCCGCTTGAACCTTGCGGTCGTAGGCCCGGGCCGTGGGGCGCTGCGATTCGAGTCTGTAAGCGATGGGAAAGTCCGCAATTCCAAAATGGAACGGGATGTAGAACGAGGTCCGTGGCGAGGCCAGGCAGACCCAGTATGCAATGCCGACCTCCGCCGGCATATCGCTGCGAAGCTGGGCGACGAAGCTGGTCTGCGTTGCACCGCTGCACAGCGAGCAGACGAACGGGGAATCGGCAGGGACCGGTGAGGACTCGTTTTCCTTGTCGTGTCGCAGAATCTGCATCACGTCCGCGACGCTGAGCCTGTACCTGGGCACGACCGAGAACGGCAGATCGGGCCCCGGCGTCAGGGGTTGGCCCGTGACATAAGACAGTCCGCTCCACAGCCGGCCCGTGTTGTTGGGGTGGCCGGCGGCCTGCGGGTTCGCGTAGACCGCGGCGAAATCGAGCGCCCCGGCCGACGGATCGTACCACCCTCGCGACCTCGCGTACTCCGCGATGTCCTTCGAGGCCAGGACGTTGTCCGTATCCTCCAGGGCAACCGCGCGAACCGTGTATGTGTTGGCCACCATGGCGACCTCATCGTCGGGCACGCGCCGGGCCAGCCAGTGCTTGCCGTTGACCACGCAGAAGAGCCAGCCCTCCTGGGGGTCGGCGATGATATAGGTTCGCCCGGAGTCGACGTAGCCAAATCGCTCGACGAGCCGGCCGGCCAAGAGGACGCCGTCGCGGGCCGTCGTGGCCCGTTGGGCGACCAGACGCCGCAGGTCCCAGCCGATCCCGCCGGCGGTCAGTTCCGGCCGATTCTCACGCGAGGGGCAGTTGTCCGAGCAGACGGTCACGCCCCACTCATTGACGTAGCTGTCGGAGAACAGCATGCCGGGCATTTCCGACCAGATGTAGGACCAGGTTTCTTGGACCTGCTCCAGGACGCCACCGTCGCGGAGCGTCGTCGTCGTGTCGGCCGGATACTTCTGCCGGGGCGCCTTGTGATGGTTCACAATCTGGGGGGCCCCGTCGTCTTCGTTGTGCCCGACGAGAACGCAGCCCTCCGAGGAGGCGTTCTTGCCCACGACAATGGAAAAGCACCCCTGTGACGGAACGCTCCACGCCAGGAGCAGGGTCGCCAGAACCGCGAGAAGAACTCGATGACCTCTTCTGGTCAAACAAAGTCTCGCGACAAACGTATTCACTATCATAACACATCCTCACTACGGCTCTGACGACCTTGCGTAGAGGACGGCCAGAGCCGTCTCTTGCGCGGGCGCGTGCCGTCAATCGCGCTGGGTCTCCGTGTCGATCTGTCCTTCCGTCGAAGCCACGAAGACCGCACACACGCTGTCTCCCGTTATATTCACAACCGTACGGCACATATCGAGGAAGCGGTCCACGCCCATAATAATGCCGATTCCTTGGAGGGGTACGCCGACGCTGCCGAGCACGATGGCCAGCATGATGACGCCCGCCCCCGGAATACCGGCTGTGCCGATGGACGCGAGTACCGCCGTGAGCACGATGGTCAACTGCTGCGCCAGGCTCAGGTCCATACCGTAGACCTGGGCCAGGAAACCGGCGGCAACGCCCTGGTACAGCGCCGTGCCGTCCATGTTGATCGTTGCCCCCAGCGGCAACGTGAAGCTGCAAATATGCGAGGGCACGCCAAGCCGTTCGGTCACGCAACCCATCGTCACGGGCAGCGTCGCATTGCTCGATGAGGAACAGAAGGCCATCAACTGCGCCGGACGAATGCCGCGGAAGAATCTCGTGATGCTCGTTTTCGTCAGCGTTTTCAGCACGGCGAAGTACACGACGAACACGTGCAGACCCAATCCGAGCAGGACCACCAGGCTGTACTTGATGAGCATCAGGAGAATGCCGACGCCGAAATCAGCGACGACCGATGCGATCAACGCGAAGACGCCATACGGCGCCGCCAACATGATGACGTGCACCATCCGCACAATGATCTCGTCGATGCCCTTGAAGAAATCAATGACCGGCCGGCCCCGCTCTTCCGGGATCAGCGTCAGGCAGATGCCCATCAGCAGGGCGAAGAAGATGATCTGGAGCATCTGGCCGTCCACGAGGGCCTTGACCGGATTCGTCGGGATCACGTTCAGAAGCAGGTCTCGGATCGCGGGCTTCTCCACGACGGATGGGGCCGTCGCGTCCTTCTGGCTATCCGCGTCCTGGACGAGCTTCTGTCGCGCCTGCTCGGAGAGGCTCGAGCCAGGCCGTACGAAGTCCGTGAGCAGCAGACCGATAGTGACTGCGGCGGCCGTGGTGCACATGTAGAAGATGAGCGTCTTGGCCCCGATCCGGCCGAGAGTGCGGATGTCTTTCAGGCTCGCGGTGCCCACCAGCAGTGAGGCGAACACCAGCGGCACGACGACCATGCTGATGAGCCGAATGAATGCCGTCCCAATGGGCTTGATATACGTGCCGACGAACTCGGCAAAGCCGAACCGATTGGCGATCAGCCCGAACACGGCCCCCACCACGAGGGCAATAAGGACCTTCGTATACAACTGCAATTTCGGTAGAGATCGGAAGAG
>ENA-UPTA01001806-UPTA01001806.1-activated-sludge-metagenome-genome-assembly--contig:-NODE-1806-length-23103-cov-8.417043_pt1 | contig 23103 bp, 23 predicted proteins | sample MGYA00238184_ERZ773361 | MGnify/ENA primary metagenome ERZ773361 (study PRJEB29100, sample SAMN05720205) | activated sludge metagenome | isolation source: anaerobic digester from wastewater... | reverse complement strand
GCGATCGAAGCGATCGAAGCGATCGAAGCGACCGACGCGACCGACGCGACCAGGGTGGCCGACGACATCCTGGCCAGCCACACGACCGGTTTCATGCGCCGACGACCTTGCGCCCGACGGCACACGCCGCGTCGTACTCCTGCGCGATCTCGTCGACCAGCTCCGCCACCGAGCAGACCCGCTCCACCGCCGACACCGTGTGCCCGGCGCTCCACAGGTCGACCCAGCGCTTGGGACCGCGCATCTGCCCGGCGTAGGCGCTGAACAGCTCGCGCGACTTCTCCTTGGACACCGGCTGCGACACGATCTCCGGATCGAGACCGCAGGCGATGATCGACGGCCGCAGGAAGTTCGCGTCGATGCCGCTGATGCCGCGCGTGAGCTGGATGTCGTCGATGCCGCTGTCGATCAGCATCGCCTTGTAGCGGGGGTCGGCCATCGCCTCCTGCGTTGCGATGAAGCGCGTGCCCATCAGCCCCAGGTCGCAGCCGAGCACCTGCGCCGACAGCAGCGCATGACCGTCGGAGATGCCGCCCGCCAGCACCAGCGGGCCGTCGTACATCTTGCGCACCGCACGCACGAACGACATGCCGTTGGCCCAGCCGGTCTGCCCGCCCGCGCCGGCGCTCAGCAGCACCAGCCCGTCGACCCCCGATTCGAGCGCGCGTTCGGCGTGCCGCATCGAGCCCACGTCGGCCAGCACGAAGCAGCCGACGTCGTGCAGCTTGCGCACGTACTTCTCGGGCGAGCCCACGCTGGCAAGCACCATCTCGACCTTGTGCTTGACCAGCACCTCGACGTCGGCGTCGAGCTTGGCCGGATCGGTGCGCATCAGCACGTTCGGGCACACCGGCGCCGTGGGTCGCTCGGCGCGCGCGCAGCGCTCGGCGATCTCGGTCATCCAGAGGTCGAGCTGCTCGGGCTCGCGGGCGTTGACGGTGGGAAAAGAGCCGATCACCCCTTCGATGCAGGCGGCGGCGGTCAGGTCGACGCCCGAGATGCGCAGCATGGGCGCGGCGATCAGGGGCAGGCGCAGGCGAGAGGCGATGGCGTCGGGAAGGGGCACGGCGGGACTCCGGGAAAGGGTCGGGAACGGGAAAGAGGCGCGCCTGCGCGCACCGTTTCGGGCTCGGTTCGCGCAGGCACGGGCCGACGCGACCGGCCGCCGCCGGAAGTTCCAGGAGTGGAACGACGGGCACGGGGTATCGCGCATCGGACTGCGTACGATACACAGCCTGGACAGCGTCGGGACGCAGTCGCCTGGCGATGCCTGCGCAGGCCTGCCGGGGCCGCCTGCGCTGCACCGACCTCCTGACGCCGGAGCCTCGCCGAATGCCCGATCTCTTCACCCCCTACACGCTCAAGGGCGTGACGCTGCGCAACCGCATCGTGATGTCGCCGATGACCATGTACAACTCGGTCGACGGCAGACTCGACGACTACCACGTCAGCTACCTGGGCGCGCGGGCGGCCGGAGGCTTCGCGCTGGTGTTCGGCGAGCAGATGGCGATCACGCCCGATGGCAGGACGACCACGTCTTGCGCCGGGATCTGGAGCGACGACCAGATCGAAGGACACGCGCGCGTCACCGCCATCATCAAGCGCATGGGCGCGGTGCCCGCGATCCAGCTCGGCCATACCGGGCGCAAGGGCAGCGAGCTGCCCCCGCACAAGGGTGTGAACGCCGACCGCACCAAGAAGCAGCTGCCGCCCGACCACCCCGATGGCTGGACCTGCGTGGCGCCCTCGCCCATCCCCTACGGCACCGGGGGCCACATCCACCCGGTGCACGCGCTGACGGTCGACGAGATCAGGGGGCTGCACCGGGCATATGCCAATGCCGCCGTGCGCGCCCGTGACGCCGGCTATCAGTGGCTGGAGATGCACTATGCGCACGGCTACCTGGGTGCGAGCTTCTTCTCGCCGCTGGCCAACCAGCGCACCGACCGGTACGGGGGCAGCGTGGAGAACCGCGCGCGCTTCCTGGTCGAAGCGCTGGATGCGGTGCGCGCCGTCTGGCCCGACGAATACCCGCTCACCATGCGACTGGGCTGCGACGACCTGCACCCCGAGGGCATCCAGTTCGAGCATGCGCTCGTCGCCGTGAAGATGATGAAGGAACACGGCCTGGACCTGGCCGACCTGTCACTGGGGTTCAACACCGATGCGATGGTGGACCCGCCGATGGGCCGGCAGAGCTTCATGATCGAACGCGCGCACCGCGTGCGCAGCGCGGTCGGCATCCCGGTGGCCACGAGCTGGAACCTGGGCATTCCCCAGGAGGCGGACCGCGTGATCCGGGAGGAGCTCATCGACCTGGTGTTTCTGGGCCGGCCGGCGTTGTCGAACCCGCACTGGCCGGTGTGGGCGGCCCGCGAACTGCGCCACCCGTCCCCGTTCTCGCTGGTGCAGGAAGACTGGCGCTGGTGGCTGGAGAACTTCCGCGGCCACGCACCCAGCATCGGGTGGCCGCAGGTACCTGATGCATGACCCCCGACGCCTGAATTCAAGACCTCCTGAAGACGAGACCATGAGCCCTACCCCCGTGCACGTCGAGATCGCCGACGCCATCGCCACCGTCACCCTGAACCGCCCCGACCGCCTCAATGCCGTCGATGCGTCACTGCGCGCCGCGCTGACCGAGGCGCTCGGCCGGCTCGGCCGGGACGACGCCGTCCGGGCGATCGTGATCACCGGTGCGGGCGAGCGGGCATTCTGCGCGGGCCAGGACATCGAGGAGACCGTTGCGCTGCCGTGGGAGCGGCTCGTGACCTGGCTGACCACGCAGCATGCGATGTACCAGTCCGTGCGCGACCTCGACAAGCCGTGCGTGGCCGCGATCAACGGGGTGGCCGCAGGCGCCGGGTTCCAGATCGCGCTGTGCGCGGACTGGCGGGTGGCGTCGCACGACACGCGGATCGGGCAGCCGGAAGTGAAGGCGGGCCTTGCGAGCATCGTCGGGTCGTACCTGATGACGCACTTCACCAGCCTCACGCACAACATCGGCCTGTCGCTCACCGGCGAGCTGGTCACGGGCCAGCGCGCCTACGAGATGGGCCTCGTGTCGGAGCTGGTGGCGCCCGGCGACGTGCTTGCCGCGGCACAGCGCCGCGCACGCGCGATGGCGGCGCTGCCGGTCACGGCGATGCGGGTGTCGAAGCAGCGCTTCCGCGAACTCACGCAGCCCGGCTTCGACGAAGCGCTGGCGGCCGCCGTGCGGGCGCAGCTGGCCTGCTTCGCCAGCGGCGAGGCGCAGCAGACGATGCGTGCATTCCTGGCCCGCCGCGACAAGGGCGCGGCGCGCGGCACGGACGCGCAGAAGGCGTGAGCGTCGGGGGCCGACGGCCCGTATGGGCGAGCACCGTGCAGGCGAACGAGGCTGCGATGATGCGCGTGCGCCCCGGGCGTGCACAACGCCGCGCGTGCGCCCGCGCAGCACCCGGCGCGACAGCGTGCGCAGGCACTTCCTCGGCGTGCACAGAGGCATTTGCACACGCCCCGGAAATCAGGCTATAATCTTTTTCTCAGACGCGGGGTGGAGCAGTCTGGCAGCTCGTCGGGCTCATAACCCGAAGGTCACAGGTTCAAATCCTGTCCCCGCAACCAGACAAGGCAGCACATCGGCTTCGAGCCGAACATCGGATGAAGAAAACGGGTGAATCCAGGGATTCGCCCGTTTTTTTTTTGCGCCGGGCTCGGACAGGCGCCCGCGGGTGCGCGTTCAGGCGACTTCACCCGCCGGCGGTGTCGGCCCCTTGCACTTCTGCGCAAGGGGCTGGGGACGCTGATGCGCCCCCTTCGTGCACCTCAGATGAGTTCGCCGCCGGCCGCCGGAGCGGTCGTGCCGAACGTCTCGAAGGCCCTGATCACATTGCGCCCCACCGTCCAGTTGTGGACCTCGTCCGGCCCGTCCACCAGACGTTGCGAGCGGATCAGCGTGTACCAGCCGGCCAGGGGGGTATCGAGACTGAACCCGAGCGCGCCATGCAGCTGGATCGCGGTATCGACCACCTTGTGCACCATGTGGGCCAGATAGACCTTCGCCATCGAGTTCTCCTGACGGAGATCCATCCCTTTCTCGGCCTTGTAGGCGATGTGCAGCAGCATCAGCCGGGCCATGTACAGGGAGCTGGCGCAGTCGGCGAGCATCCACTGCACCCCTTGCCGATCCGAGAGCTTCTTGCCGAACGTCTCCCGTTTCGTCACGTGCGCGGTGGCGAGATCCAATGCGCGCTGAGCCATGGCGACGTTGTGCATGCCATGGCGCAGCCGGCCGTAGGCCAGCCGGTGCTGGCCCATGTCGAAGCCGTTTCCTTCGCCGCCCAGGAGATCCTCCTCGGGCACGACGAGATCCTTGATCTCGACCTCGGAGTGGCTGCGTCCGACGTACTGGTACATCGGATGCTGGACCGCCATCGTCTCGATGTCACGAACGATCCGGTAGCCGGGATTGGGCAGTTCCACGATGAAGGTCGAGAAGCGCTTTCGGCGCGGCGCATTCTCGTCCGTCTTGGCGACGATCACGGCAATATCCGCAACCCGTGCCGCGGACGAGAACCACTTCTCCCCGTTGAGCACGTAATTGCCCTTGCCATCCTTGACCGCCCGGGTCTGCATGCCGGTGGCGTCGGCGCCGGCAGCCTTCTCGGTCATCGAATAGCAGATCCTCTTCTTTCCCTCCAGCAAGGGTCGCAGGAACTTCTCCTTCTGGTACTCCGTTCCATGCGCCAGCAGCGTCAGCATCGTCGCGTCGTCCGGGCCCTGGGTGTTCATCGACAGTGCGCCGAGATGGCTTTCGTTCAGTTCCATCTGGACGAGCGCGTTCGCCAGAGGGCCCAGTCCCATGCCGCCGTACTCCACCGGGATGAACGGGCACCAGAGTCCGCGCTCGCGCGCCTTGGCGCGCAGTTCGGCGAGCACGGCCTCATAGGGCTCGCCCGCCAGCACCCGCGCTTCGGCAGGCTTGCATTCCTCATGCACCCACGAACGCACCCGCGCGCGAAGTGCCTTTGCCTCGGGTGGGATCTCGAAATCGATTGCCATTGCCTTCTCTCCAGTCAACGCGAACCTGCGCGTGTCTTGTCATCGCCGACGCGTGCGCGCACTGCGTGTTCGCAAACCGGCAGAAACCTACTCGCCGGTAGGATCACCGACAACGAACGGACTGGTCAAGCGAGCGGCCGGAAGCGAGAGGATCGGCGCGTGGCGAGGGATCGGCGCGTGGCGAGGGATCGGCGCGCAGCCGCCGGCGCGCGATCGGGGCGCTGCTACACTCGCGCTGCTCCAGTCATGGCGCCCCGGGCGCCTCGTTCCAACCGCGGCGCCGCGGGCGCCCCGTACCAACCGAAGCGCCCCGGCGCCCTGTTCGCGCACGCACTCCGATGAGATTCTGCTCCGCCTGCGGCAACACCGTGGAACAGTCCGTCCCGCCCGGGGACAACCGGCCGCGCCACTGCTGCGGCGCCTGCGGCACCATCCACTACCAGAACCCGAAGATGGTGCTCGGCACCATCCCGGTCTGGGGCGACAAGATCCTGCTGTGCCGCCGCGCGATCGAGCCGCGCTACGGCTACTGGACCCTGCCGGCCGGCTTCATGGAGAACGGCGAGAGCACGGCCGAGGGCGCGGCCCGCGAGACCAGCGAGGAGGCCGGCGCACGCATCGAGCTGGGCGAACCGTTCTCGATCATCGACGTGCCTCAGGTGGACCAGATCCACATGTTCTTCCGGGCACGCATGACCGAGACCACCCTCGATCCCGGCCCCGAGAGCCTCGAGGCGCGGCTGTTCGACGAGTCCGAGATCCCCTGGGACCGCATCGCGTTCCGCACGATCTCGCAGACGCTGCGCTGGTTCTTCGAGGATCGCCGCAGCGGCGTGTACCGGCTGCACACCTCGGTGATCCGCTACGACCGCCGCACGCTCGACTGACGCGTGCCGCTCACCTGGATCGCCCCCGGCCAGCCGCTGCCTTCGCCGGCACGGGCGATGCGCGAGCCCAACGGTCTGCTGGCCGCCGGCCGCGACCTCAGCGCACAGCGTCTGATCGAGGCCTACACGCGCGGCATCTTCCCGTGGTTCTCCGACGGCCAGCCGGTGCTGTGGTGGTCGCCCGATCCGCGCATGGTGCTGTTCGTCGACGAGTTCAAGGTGTCGCGCTCCCTGGCCAAGACGCTGCGACGGCTGCGCACCGAGGGCCGCTGGCGGGTGACGAAGGACCAGGCCTTCGAACGCGTGATGCGCGCATGCGCGGCGCCGCGCCCGGATCAGGACGGCACGTGGATCACCGATGCGATCGTCCACGCGTACTGCGCGCTGCACGCGCAGGGCCTCGCCCACTCGGTCGAAGTGTGGTCGGACGGCGACCTGATCGGCGGGTTGTACGGCGTCGGCCTGGGTCGGATGTTCTACGGCGAGTCGATGTTCGCGCGTGCGACCGACGCCTCGAAAGTGGCGCTCGCCGCACTCGTGGCGATGCTTCGCGACGCCGATTTCCGCGTGATAGACTGCCAGCAGAACACGCGTCATCTGGCTTCGCTGGGCGCGCGCGAGATCGGTCGCAGCGAGTTCCTGCACCTGGTGTCGACGCTGACGGCCTTGCCCCCTCCCGACTGGCGCAGGCTGTCCATCGAGATTCCCTACGCATGACGCAGCTCAACGAACTGCCGTTCTCCACCCTGCAGTTCTACGCGACCGCGCCGTATCCGTGCAGCTACCTGCCCGCCCGGCAGGCGCGCTCCCAGGTCGCCACCCCGAACCACCTGATCAACGCCGACGTCTACAGCGAGCTGGTGCGTGCCGGCTTTCGCCGCAGCGGCGTGTTCACCTACCGGCCGCACTGCGACGGCTGCCGGGCCTGCGTGCCGGTGCGCGTGCCGGCGGCGCAGTTCTCGCCCAACCGCAGCCAGCGCCGCGCGCGCCGTCAGCACGCGGACCTGCGCGTGCTGGTGGCGCGTCTGGGCTTCTCGCCGGAGCACTACGCGCTGTACCTGCGCTACCAGGCCGCACGCCACTCGGGCGGCGGCATGGACCACGACAGCCGCGAGCAGTACGCGCAGTTCCTGCTGCAGAGCAAGGTCAACACACGGCTGGTGGAATTCCGCGACGCCGACGGCACACTGCGCATGGTGTCGATCATCGACATCCTGAACGACGGGCTGTCGTCGGTGTACACCTTCTTCGATCCCGACATCGCCGGCGCCAGCTACGGCACCTTCAACGTGCTGTGGCAGATCGAGCAGTGCCGCCAGCTCGACCTGCCGTACCTGTACCTGGGCTACTGGATCGAACACAGCCCCAAGATGGTCTACAAGGCGCGCTTCCGGCCGATCGAGGCGCTCGTCGACGGGCAGTGGCGGCCGCTGCTCCAGCCCTGAACCTCCCACCGTTCCCGATGAGCCTCTACCACCTCGCGCGTCCGCTGCTGTTCTGCCTGGATCCCGAATCCGCCCACGATGCAACGCTGGCCGGCATCGACCTGGCCGCCCTCAGCGGCGCCCTGCGTCTGGTCGCCGGGCCGGTGGTGGACGATCCGGTCGAGGTGATGGGGCTGCGCTTCCGCAACCGCGTGGGTCTGGCCGCCGGGCTCGACAAGAACGGCGCCCACGTCGACGCCTTCGCGACGATGGGCTTCGGCTTCGTCGAAGTGGGCACGGTGACGCCGAAGGCGCAGCCGGGCAATCCGCGTCCGCGGATGTTCCGCATTCCGCAGCGCAATGCGCTGATCAACCGCATGGGCTTCAACAACGACGGTGTCGACGCGTTCCTGCGCAACGTGGGGCGCGCGAAGTACGACGGCGTGCTGGGGCTCAACATCGGCAAGAACGCGGCCACGCCGATCGAGCACGCGCTCGACGACTACCTGCTGTGTCTGGAGCTGGTGTACCCGCGTGCCGGGTACGTGACGGTCAACGTGTCGTCCCCCAACACCAAGAACCTGCGGCAGCTCCAGGGAGCCGACGAACTCGACCGCATGCTGTCGGCCCTGCGCGCCCGGCAGCTCGAACTGGCCGACCGCCACGGGCGCTACGTGCCGATGGCGCTGAAGATCGCCCCCGATCTCGACGACGACCAGGTGGCGGTGATCGCCGACGCGCTCACGCGCCACGGCATCGACGCGGTGATCGCCACCAACACCACGGTCGCACGGGACGCGGTCGCCGGCCTGCCGCATGCCGACGAGGCGGGCGGACTGTCGGGCGCACCGGTGTTCGAGAAGTCGAACGCCGTGATCCGGGCGCTGCGGGCACGGCTGCCGGCAGCCTTCCCCATCATCGGCGTGGGCGGCGTGATGTCGGGCGCCGACGCCCGCGCGAAGATCGACGCCGGCGCGACGCTGGTGCAGCTCTACACCGGCCTGATCTACCGCGGCCCGGCCCTGGTGCGCGAGTGCGCGCTGGCTCTGGCGGCGCAGGCGCGCACGGCGGCTACTCCGCGCTGAGCCCGGCGCGCCGCAACGCGGCGGCGCCCAGCGCGACCGGCTGACCGTGCGGGGTCTTCTCGGCGGCGATGCGCCACGCGTTGCGCAGCGACGTCATCACGAGCGGCTGCGCCAGCCCCTTGTCGAGCAGCAGCTGCTCGAGGGCCGACAGCCAGTGCGCGTAATAGGTCTCGCCGGTGTCCGGATCGCCCTGCGCCTGCGCATTGCGGATGGCGCGCGACAGGTACTGCGCCCACTCGGGCCAGGTGAACACGCCGCGCTGGTGCAGCGCCAGCGTCATCGCGAACGCCTGCGCCTGCCAGGGTTCGGCGAATACCGGCCCCTCGCTGTCACACGGCAGGTGCGGCAGCTCGGAAAGCGACGGCAGGGCTCCGGCGGGGGGCGCGGCCGTGCTCATGCGGCCTTCAGGTAGGGTTCCCAGCAGTCGACGCAGACGCTCGACGCGGTGGTGTCGGGGCCCCACAGGTCGCGCGCCTCGAACTGCACGGTGTACAGCCAGTGCGGCTGCTCGCCCCGGCCGGTGCCGTTGGTGTCCGGAAACACGTGCACACCGTGACAGTGCGTGACGATGCCGGGCTTGTCGCGCACGTAGCGCGGCAGACGGGTGTGGGTGGCCGGATGCATCTGCAGGGTGCGCACCGCGTCGCCGACGGCGAAGCGGGCGGGCGCCTGCGCGGGCCGCTCCGACGGCGAGCCGCGCATCAGCGCCGGCACGACGGCCTCGGCCTGCAGCCGACGCACGCCGTCGACGCCGGGCCGCACGGCCGTGCCGGTCTTGAGCTCGTCTTCCGTGACGAGGCCGCGCTCGATCATCATGCGGTCGAGCGCATCGAGCCAGATCTGGTAGTAGGAATTGGACAGGTAGCGCAGCGGCGGCAGGCTCTCGCGGGCGGCGCGGGCCTGGTCGATGTTCCACTGGCCCGAGGCGCCCATCAGCACCGTCAGGGCCAGCGCCTTGCGCTCCCAGTCGGCGTGGAAGATCGGCTCGTCGACCTCGGGACGCACCGGGCCGAAGTTCATCGTGCCGCCCATGTCGTGCAGGCTGTTCATCCGGAGCTCCTTCAGGCGGCGGCCAGGGCGTCGGGCGACAGCGCCAGACCGGTGCCGATCATCGAATCGCGCGTGACGAGCCGGGCCAGCTGCGCTTCGGACCAGCCGTCGGTGCCGGCCGGCCGCATCGGGATGACGAGGTAGCGGATCTCGGCGGTCGAGTCCCACACGCGGATCTGCGTGGAGGCCGGCAGCTGCACGCCGAACTCGGCGATCACGCCGCGCGGATCGATCACCACGCGCGAGCGATACGGCGCCGACTTGTACCAGACGGGCGGCAGGCCCAGCACCGGCCACGGGTAACAGGAGCACAGCGTGCAGACCACGACGTTGTGCACGTCGGGGGTGTTCTCCACCGCCACCATGTGCTCGCCCTGGCGGCCGCTGAAGCCGAAGCCCTCGGCCGAGCCGATGGCGGCCGTGGCGTCCTCGAGCAGCCAGCGCCGGTAGGCGGGATCGGTCCAGGCGCGCGCGACCACGCGGGCGCCGTTGTGCGGACCGATGCGGGTTTCGTACGTCTCGATCAGGACGTCGAGCGCGGCCGGATCGATGTAGCCCTTCTGGACCAGCAGCGTCTCGAGCGCGCGCACGCGCAGATCCATCTCGGAGAGGGTCGAGCCCGGGTGGGTGTGACCCGGGCCGTTGGCGGGGGTGTTGGTGTCCATGCGTATCATTCTGCCGGAACCCGCGCGATGCGTGCAGGCGCACCGCCGGGCGCGCCGCGCTACCGGCAATCGGCAACATCATCACCACCTCGATGCCCGACATCGTCCTTGCCACGATCAACGCCCGGTACGTGCACGCGTCCCTGGGCCTGCGCTGCCTGTTCGCCAATCTCGGCGCGCTGCAGGCGCAGGCGCGCATCGTGGAGTTCGTGAGCGGAGGGGGCATCGAGTCCATGCTCGAGCGGATCCTGGCGCTGCGGCCGCGCATCGTGGGCTTCGGCGTGTACGTGTGGAACGTGGACGAGACGACGCGGCTGGTGGCGCAGCTCCGGTGCGTGGCGCCCGAGGTGCGGGTGGTGGTGGGCGGGCCCGAGGTCAGTCACGAGCCCGACGCACAGCGACTGTGCGCGCTGGCCGACTTCGTGGTGTCGGGCCCCGGCGAGCTGGCCTTCGCGCAGCTCTGCCGGCAGCTGCTGCACGGGCCGCGGCCGCTGATGAAGTCCATCACGGGCGCCACGCCCGACCTCGACGCGCTGGCCTCGCCCTATCCCTACTACGACGCGCGCGACGTGCGCGAGCGCTTCGTGTACGTGGAGGCGTCGCGCGGCTGCCCGTTCAAGTGCGAGTTCTGTCTGTCGTCGCTCGACCGGACGGCGGAACCGTTCGCGCTGGAACCCTTCCTGGCGGAGCTCGATGCGCTGCACCGGCGCGGCGCGCGGCGATTCAAGTTCGTGGACCGCACCTTCAACCTGAAGGCCGCCACCGGCGCCGCGATCCTCGAGTTCTTCCTGCAGCGCCTGGCCGCCGCGCCCGACGACCCGGTGTTTGCGCACTTCGAGCTGGTGCCCGACCACCTGCCGCAGCGGCTGAAGGACGTGATCGTGCGCTTCCCCCCGGGCACGCTGCAGTTCGAGATCGGCATCCAGACCTGGAATCCGCAGGTGCAGGCGCTGATCGGGCGGCGCCAGGACGACGCGCGCGCGCAGGACAACCTGCGCTGGCTGCGTGCGCACACGCATGCGCACCTGCACGTGGACCTGATCGCCGGCCTGCCCGGCGAGGACCTGGCCAGCTTCGGCGCCGGCTTCGACCGCCTGGTCGCACTGGACCCGCACGAGATCCAGGTCGGCGTGCTCAAGCGTCTGCGCGGCGCCCCCATTGCGCGGCACACGACGTCGCACGGACTCGTCTTCAATCCCGATCCGCCGTACAACGTGCTGGCCACGGCCGACCTGCCCTTCCCCGACGTGCAGCGCATCAGCCGGTTCGCGCGCTACTGGGACCTGATCGGCAATTCGGGGCGCTTCCCGCGGACGCGCCCCCTGCTGCTGGGCGCGCAGCCCTTCGATCGCTTCATGGCGCTGTCGGACTGGCTCTACGCGCAGACCGACGCCACCCACCGCCTCGCTGCGGAACGGCAGTTCGAACTGGTCCGCGCGTGGCTGCTGGGGCCGGGGGGCACCGGGGCCGGGGACGTCGATGCGGCCATCACGCACGACTATGCCGCCAGCGGACTGCGGGGACGACCGTCGTTCCTGTCGCGCGGCCTGTCGGGCCCGGCGCGGTCGTCTGCGACGCCGGTACGCCAGGCGCGTCACCTGGGCTGAGCGCGCCCGGGCGCCGATGCCCGGGCGTGGCTATACTCGCGCGGCCCGGTCGGCCCGACGTCGCCCGGTCCGCCGCCTGGCCAGACCGGTCACGCGCCGCCGACGCACGCTGCGTGCGCCACATCCGCCCCCAACATCCGCGAAGGTCCTTCCATGTCCGTCCATTCCCTGCCATCCGCGCGTGCCGTCGATCCGGTCACGCAGGCGAAGATCCAGCTCGCCGCCGCGCATCGCCTGGCCGTGTACCACGAGCTCGAGGAAGGCATCGACAACCACTTCACCGTGACCGTCCCCGGCCACGACGACCGATACCTGATCCTGCCCTTCGGCCTGCACTGGTCCGAGGCGAAGGCCAGCGACATGATCGTGTTCGACGAGACGGGCGCGACGCTGGACGGCGAAGGGGTGGTGGAGCTGTCCGCGCAGTGCATCCACGCGCCGATCCACCGGATCACGGGCAAGCGCGTGGTGCTGCACACCCACCAGACCTGGGCGGTGGCCCTGAACATGCTGCAGAACAACCGCCTGCTGCCGACCAGCCAGACGGCCGCGTTCTTCCACGGCCACGTCGCCTACGACGATCACTATGCGGGGACGGCCGACGTGCTTGAGGAAGGCGAGCGCCTGGCCCGGCTGATGGGCGACAAGCACGTGATGTTCATGAAGAACCACGGCGTGCTCGTGGTGGGCGACACGATCGCCCAGGCGTACAAGCGCCTGTACCGGCTCGAGCGCGTGTGCCGCACGCAACTCCTGGCGATGAGCACGGGCCAGCCGCTGCAGATCATTCCGGACGACGTGGTGGCCCTGGTGCAGGCGCCCCACCCGGACGACCGCCACTCGCGCGGCGAGCGCGACCGCCTCTATTTCGAGGCGATGATGCGGGTGCTCGACCGCGAGATGCCGGGCTACGCGGACTGAGCACCCGGTCGGCCGGGCGCGGCGCCGGCCGCGCACTGCGCCGGCAGGACGCGCGGCCGAATTCTCAGGCCATCGCCAGGGGCATCAGGCGCTCGGCCGACTCTCGCGTCGACGCGCGCGCGCTGCCCAGCACGGCCGCGATGCCGTAGCCCGAGCGCGCCGTGTCCCGGCGGATCGGCTGCGGATACGACAGCCCGGTGGCGTCGCAGAGCGCGGCCACCGCCGGCGTCGTGATCGTGGCCCCGCGCTTGAGCACGATCGCGGTCTCGCCGGAAGCCAGGCGCACGTGGCACCCGGGCGGATAGACACCGAACTCCTTGACGAGCGCGGCCGTCATCGGATGGCCGGGGTCCTGCATGAACATCTGGCGCCCGGCGCGGTCGGCTGCGATCGCATCCCGGTTCGCGCGCGGGCTCAGCTTGGCCGTGTAGACGTCGGCGCGGTGCAGCAGCGCCGCCAGCTCGTGCACGTCGGTGCGACCGCTGGGATACCCGCTGCCGTCCTGCTCCTCGTGATGCTGGGCGACGGCCGCGAGCCAGTCCGGATCGGTGACCCCGGCACGCTCGAGGATCTGCACGCTGCGCATCGGGTGCGCGCGGATCTCGGCGCGCTGCGCGGGGGTGACCGGCGTGAGCTGCCGCGCGAGCACGCCCTGCAGTTCGAGCATCGACAGGTTCATCGTAAGCGCCGCCTTGAGCGCGCGGCCGCTTTCATCCACGTTCCAGCCCAGCCGACGTGCGACCAGGAAGCTGGTGACGGCGCTCTGCAGCGAGCGCTTGACGCCGTAGGCCAGGCTTTCGCCGGCCTGCTGCTGCACCACCTGGAAGACGGCCAGATCCGGATCGCGGCGGATGAGCATCTGCACCGGCTCGACCGCGTCGTCGAGGGCCTCGCGGAAGCTCTCGCCTTCCGCCGACATCAGCACGTCGCCCACCTTGTTCAGACACTGCGTCCACAGCTGCGGCAGCTGGGACGGCGCGGCCGCCTCCACGTCGAGGCGCACGTCGCCGAGCTCGGCAATGTCGACCAGCGCCCCCCGCTGCATCAGCGCGCCGAGCTGCTCGGCATCGGCGATGACCTGCCCGCGCGCCAGCAGCAGCGTCTGGTCGGCCGCACGCACGTTGAACGGAAGCGGCGCGCCCAGGCGGACACGATGCTTGACCAGCGAGAGTTCCGTGAATCTCATGGCGTCTGTCTTGTTCGAGGTGTTCGGGAAAGGGGACGAACGACCGGCACAGCGCGCGGTCCCGTCCGGACACGAGGAATATCGGCACTCCAGCCATCCGGCTTGAGCCGGGGGGATGCCGTTCCCCCCTGGGAATCGCGCGCGTGTCCGCCCGGCCTGGCGGCCGAGGCCGGGCGCCGATCGGGCACACTGTCGTCTGGAGCCCCCCGACCGACGACCGCCCACGATGACCACCGCCCTGCCCGTACTCGACGCCGCGCGCACCGCGGCCGCCCTGCCCTGGGACCGCCTGCTGCCCGCGCTCTCGGACATGCTGCTGCGCAAGCACCGCGGCCAGACCCTGGCGCCCGAGCGTCTGGCCGTGCCGCTGAATGGCGGCATCCTCCTGGCGATGCCCGCCACCGACGGGACCTTCGCATCGACCAAGCTGGTGACGGTGCACGCCGGCAATCCGGCGCGCGGGCTGCCCAGCATCCTCGGCGAAGTGCTGCTGATGCGCGCCGACACCGGCGAGCGCGTGCTGATGCTGGACGGCCCCACCGTGACCGGCCGGCGCACGGCGGCCCTCTCCGCACTGGCCGCGCGCACCCTGCTGCCCGACCCGTACGCATCGGCCCGCGGTCCGATGCTGATCATCGGTGCGGGTGTGCAGGGCCGGGCACACATGGAGGCGTTCGCCGCGGTGCTGGGCGTGCGCGACGTGCAGGTGGTGGCGCGGTCGGCGCTGTCGGCCGAGTCGCTCGCCGCGCACGGACGCTCGCTGGGCCTGGATGCACGCGCATGCACCGACCCCGATGCGGCGCTGGCCTCGGCGTCGATCGTCGTGACGGCCACCACCAGCCTCGCGCCGCTGTTCGCCGACCGGGTGCGCGCCGATGCCTTCGTCGCGGCGGTGGGCGCCTATCGGCCCGAAATGTGCGAACTGCCCGGCGCGCTGGTGCGCCGCGCCAGCGTCTTCGTCGACGACCTGGAGGGCGCCCACCACGAGGCGGGCGACCTGCTGCAGGCGGGCCTGCCGTGGGAACGCGTGACCGCGCTCGAGTCGGTCGTCGCCGGCGAGGCGCCGCGCCCCGCGCACGGACCGATCGTGTTCAAGAGCGTGGGCCAGGCGCTGTGGGATCTGGCGGCGGCGCGGCTGGCCTATGAAGGCACGATCGGCGCCCGGCCGGAGCCGTCCCGCGTGCCGGGTGCACTCGCGGCGGAACCCGCACCGGGCGCGGACGGTCGGCGATGACACGCGCACCGGACACCGACCGCGCCGACGTCATCGTGATCGGCGCCGGCATCGTCGGCGCATCGTGCGCGTTCCGCCTCGCTGAACTCGGCCGGCGCGTGATCGTGCTCGAGCGCGAACCCGCGCCCGCCGGCGGCTCCACCGGCCGCAGCGCGGCGGGCGTGCGCCACCAGTTCAGCGACGCGGTGAACGTTCGCCTGTCGCAGGCCAGCATCGCCGAGTACCGGACCATGGAGGCGGCGGCGTACAAGCCGATCGGCTACCTGTTCTACGTGCCACCCGATCAGTGGGACGCGCAGATGCGCGCGGTCGCGCTGCAGCGCTCCCTGGGCATCGACGTGCGCGTGCTCGACCCGGCACAGGCGCAGGCGATCGTGCCGGCCGATGCGCAGGGGCTGCAGGGCGCGACCTGGTGCACAGCCGACGGGGTGGTGGATCCGCACGGCATCTGCATGCACTACGTGGCACGCGCGCGGGATCTGGGCGCACGCGTGCTGGTCAACCGCGACGTCACCGGAATCGGACGCGTCGGCGCCGACGGTCTGTGGCGCGTGCACGCCGGCGACCGGGTGTTCGAGGCGCCCCAGCTGGTGAACGCGGCCGGTGCCTGGGCCGGCCGGATCGGCGCCCTGGCGGGGCTGGACGTGCCCGTGCAGCCCGCCCGCCGCGTCGTCTTCGCCACCGCGCCCCTGCCCGAGGCGCTGCGCCTGCCCCACCCGTATCCGCTGACGGTGGACCTCGCCAGCGGCCTGTGGTTCCGCTCCGAAGGCGAGCGGCTGATCTTCGGCCTGTCGAATCCCGAGGACACCGGCTTCGAGGAAGGCATCGACTGGCCCTGGCTGGAGACCACCTACGAGGCGGCGATCACCCATTTCCCGTGGTTCGAGCACCTGTCGATCGACCGCAAGGCAAGCTGGTGGGGGTACTACGAGGTCACGCCCGACCACAATCCGGTGCTCGGCCGGATGCCGGGTGCGCCGGGCTGGTTCAATGCCTGCGGATTCTCCGGACACGGCGTGCAGCAGGCGGCGGCCGTCGGCCGGCTGATCGCCCAGGAGGCGAGCGGACAGGTGCCGTTCATCGACATCGATGCCTTGCGCATCGAGCGCTTCGCGCGTGGTGCGGCCCATGGGACCGAGCGCCTGATCGTCTGATGCGCGACGCCCGTCGCGCGTCCACACGAGGGATCGCGCGACCATGCGGGGATCGCGCGCGCATGAGGGGAGCGTCGCGCGCGGATGCGGGACGCTGCGGGCGCCGCGCCCGGCTCAACCGCTCGACTTCGCGCGCTGCGTCGGCTTGAAGATCGAATAGTTGCCGTTGGCGCTGGCCACCAGGGTGTCGCCGACCATCAGGCGCGATTCGAGGTTCGCGACCGACTTGCCGCGGTTGATCACACCCGTCACGCACACCACCTGGCCTTCGTACACCGGCTTGAAGTAGTTGACCGTGATCTGGATCGTCGCGCAGATCTCGCCCTCGTCGAGCGTTGGGTACAGCGCCGCGCCCATGCCGGTGTCGGCCATCGCATACAGCACGGCGCCGTGCACCACATGGTGGGGATTCAGGTGCTTTTCGCCCACCGTCAGCACGCACCGGCTGAAGCCGGCGCGCTGCTCGTCGACGACGAGATCGATCAGGTCGGCATACGGATGCTTCTGTTCGGCGAGCTTGGGGCGCGACATGGCGGGCTCCGGGTTCGGTCGTGACGGGGCGGCGCGGAACGGCTCAGCCTCCGGCGGGGCCGGAGGAGCTCGAAGGGCCGGAGGGGCCCGAGGAGCCGGAAGGGCCGGAGGGTCCGGCGGGCCCGGAAGACCGTGGCGCGCCGGGGCCGCCCTGGCCGCTGCGCTGCGCCCAGCGCTCCTTGAACGTGGGTCCCGACGGCGGCATCAGGTCGCGGGTGCCGGTCCAGCCGCCGGCCAGCGGCATGCTGGAGATGCGGCCCCGCTCGCCGCCCACGAACTTCAGCACGCGCGACGCCAGGCGCACCATCGGCCGGTACAGGCCGGGCCGCGCGGCAGCGAACTTCCAGGCCATCAGTCCGAGACGCTCGCCGAGCGGGCGCAGGCGGCGGTCGAGCTGCTTCTCGCGCAGCTTGCGCAGCAGGTCGGGCAGCGGGATCTTCATCGGACACACGACGTGGCACTCGCCACACATCGTCGCCGCCTGCGGCAGGTCGAGCGCGTTCTCGATCCCCACGTACGACGGCGTGAGCACCGAGCCCATCGGTCCCGGGTAGACCCAGCCGTAGGTGTGCCCGCCGATCTTCTGGTAGACCGGGCAGTGGTTCATGCAGGCGCCGCAGCGGATGCACCGCAGCATGTCCTGGAACTCGCCGCCGATCAGACCGCTGCGCCCGCCGTCGACCAGCACGAAGTAGGTGTGGTCGGGTCCGTCGGGCTCGCCGCCCGGCCGACCCGCGCCTTCGCGCGTGCCGGTCAGGATCGAGAAGTAGTTGGAGATCGACTGGCCGGTCGCGGAGCGCGGCAGCAGGCGCGCGACGGCGGCGAGGTCGTCGAGCGTGGGCAGCACCTTCTCGATGCCCGTGACCACCACGTGCACCTTCGGCACCACGGTGCACATGCCTTCGTTGCCCTCGTTGGTGAACAGCGCGACCGAGCCGGTCTCGGCGATCAGGAAGTTGCCGCCCGACACGCCCATGTCGGACGACAGGAAGTGCGGGCGAAGAAACTCGCGCGCCTCGCGGGTCATCTGGGGGATGTCGGTGAGGCGCGGGCGCTGGTGCACGCGCGCGAACAGATCCGACACCTCGTCCTTGCTCTTGTGCACCACCGGCGCCACGATGTGCGACGGCGGCTCGTTGTTGTTGATCTGCAGGATGTACTCGCCGAGGTCGGTCTCGACGGGCTGGATGCCCGCAGCGTCGAGCGCACGGTTCAGCGCCATCTCCTCCGACACCATCGACTTCGACTTGGTGACCTTGCGCACGCCGTGCTTGCGCGCGATCTCGACCACCAGCTTCGCCGCATCCGCCGGCGTCTCGGCGAACAGCACGGTCGCACCGCGGGCGGTGGCCTGCTGCTCGAAGCGCTCGATCCACACGTCGAGGTTGGCCAGCGCACGATTGCGCCGCTCGATGGCGTCGTCGCGCGTGGCCTCGAAATCGTCGAGTTCGGTGATCGCCTGCGCGCGGCCCGCCACCCATTTCGTGGAGAGCTTCTTCAGGTTCTCCTGCAGACGCTTGTCGGCGAGCTTCTGACCGGCACGCGCCTTGAAGTGCATCGATGTGACTTGCATGGGATCCCCCGCGTCAGGCGTCGCCGGCCAGCACCTGGGCCACGTGCAGCACGCGCGTGGTGGTGTCGCCGCAGCGCCGCAGCCGGCCTTCGATGTTGAGCATGCAGCCGAGGTCGCCGAGCACCACGCAGCGGGCTCCGCTGGCGTGGATGTTCTCGATCTTCTCGTCGACGATCGCCGTGGAGATGTCGCCGTACTTGACCGAGAACGTGCCGCCGAAGCCGCAGCAGGCGCGCGCGTCGCGCATCTCGGTCACGCGGATGGCCGGGTTCAGGGCCATCAGTGCGCGCGGCTGCGCCTGCACGCCGAGCTCGCGCAGACCGCTGCACGAATCGTGGTACGTCACCTCGCCCTCGAACCGGCCGGGCAGCGCGGACACCTTGAGCACGTCGTGGAGGAAACTCGTCAGCTCCCAGGTCCGGTCGCACAGCGCCTGGATGCGGTTGCGCAGATCGGGCTCGTCGCGGAACAGTGCCGGGTAGTGGTGCCGGATCATGCCCCCGCAGGATCCGGACGGCACGACGACATGGTCGTAGCCTTCGAACTCGGCGAGGAACTTGCGGGCAAGCACGCGCGCCGCATCGGTGTCACCCGAGTTGTAGCCCGGCTGGCCGCAGCAGGTCTGCTGCATCGGCACCTCGACGGTGCATCCCGCGGCCTCGAGCAGCTTGACCGCCGACAGTCCGATCTCCGGCCGCATCAGGTCGACCAGACAGGTGACGAAGAATCCGATTCTCATGAGCGCTCCTCCAGCGCCCGATTATCGGGCGCATTCGCCGGCGCCGACAAACCGGGCCGGATCGGGATCGCCGACCGTGCGTCGGGCACGGGCCGCCGCGACGCCCGACGACCGGCGTCCGATGCCGGTCGGGCGGTCGGGCGAGCGTGAAAAAGCCCCGCAGGGTGTTTCATAAGGCGATATAAACTTTCGTCGTGCAGCACACTCCCCGCTGCATGTCTTGCCGGCACGTCCGCCGGCAGCTGGAGTCGCAACAAGATGCCGCGTCCGCGAAAATCGCCGGATGAAGAAGGTCGCACCGCCATTCAGGTCATCGAGCGGATGGTGTCGCTGCTCGATGCGCTCGCCGAACAGCCGGACTCGGTGAGCCTGAAGGATCTGTCCGCCCGTACCGGTCTGCACCCATCCACGGCGCACCGGATCCTCAACGACCTGGTGACGGCGCGCTTCGTCGATCGCGGGGAGCCGGGAGCCTACCAGCTCGGCATGCGCCTGCTCGAGCTGGGCAACCTCGTGAAGGCGCGCCTGAACGTGCGCGACGCCGCGATGGGCCCGATGCGCGAGCTGCACCGTGCGACGGGTCAGCCGGTCAACCTGTCCATCCGGCAGGGGGACGAGATCGTCTACGTGGAACGTGCCGTGTCGGAGCGTTCCGGCATGCAGGTCGTCCGTGCCGTGGGCGGTCGCGCACCGCTGCACCTCACCTCGGTCGGCAAGCTGTTCCTGGCCGTGGACGACCCGAAGAACGTGCGCGCCTATGCCACGCGCACCGGGCTGGCCGGTCACACCCGGAACAGCATCACCGAGCTGGCACGGCTGGAGCGCGAGCTGGCGCTGGTGCGCGCCCGCGGCTATGCGCGCGACAACGAGGAACTGGAGCTCGGCGTGCGCTGCATCGCTGCCGGCATCCGGGACGACGGCGGCAAGCTGGTGGCGGGTCTGTCGATCTCGGCGCCCGCGGACTTCGTGCAGGACGACTGGATCGACCTGCTCTGCCGGACCGCCGCGCAGATCTCGTCGGCACTGGGCTTCGAGTCCGAGGCCTGACGCCGACGGCCCGTTCGACGGGCTGCCGACTCGGCTGACAGCGGTCTATGCGGCGCTCAGAGTCAGATCGAGCGGCGCGTGCCGCTGTCGGCACGCACCGGATGCGGACGCCGGCTCTCGTTCTCCAGCCACTGGCGGATGCGCTCGGCGTCGCCGAACCGCGACAGCTTGCCGTTGGCGTCGAGCAGCACCATGACCACAGGACGCCCGTCGATGTTGGTGTGCATCACCAGGCAGCTTCCCGCCTCGGAGATGTAGCCCGTCTTCTGCAAACCGATCTCCCAGGTGGGATTGGAGATCAGCCGATTGGTGTTGTGGAAGTTGAGCGTGCGCACGCCGACGTCGACCGTGAGCCCGTTCGCCGTCGAGAACTGCCGCACCAGCGGATACTGCGCCGCCGCGATCACCAGTCGCGCCAGGTCGCGCGCATTGGAGACGTTGCTGCTGGACAGGCCGGTCGGTTCGACGAAATTGGTGTCGGTCATGCCCAGCTGGCGGGCCTTGGCGTTCATGGCCGCGACGAAGGCAGGCATGCCCCCCGGGTAGTGGCGGCCGAGGGCGTGGGCAGCGCGGTTCTCGGACGACATCAGGGCCAGCTGCAGCATCTCGCCGCGCGACAGGCGCGTACCCGGGCGCAGGCGCGAGCGGCTGCCCTTCTCCGTGTCGATGTCGAGCTCCGACACCTCGACCGCGTCGGTGAGCGGCAGGTTCGCATCGAGCACGACGAGCGCCGTCATCAGCTTGGTGATCGAGGCGATCGGGAGCACGGCCTGGGCGTTCTTGGAGAACAGCGTCTCGCCGGTCTGCTGGTCGACGACCATGGCCACGGACGAACGCAGATCGAGCGGATCTTCGACCGCATGGAGGCCGATCGCCTGGCCGATCGAGGGGCGCGCCATCACGGTGGGCTGTGCGACGACCGGCACGCGCACCAGGCGGCCGTTGCGCCGAACCAGGCGGGTGTCGGCGGCCGCGAGGGCCTGCCCGCGGCGTGCGCCCGCCTTGGCGCCGGCCGCGGCAACCGCGGGCGCCGCAGCGCGGCGGCGATCGGCATGCCGGCCGGCCGGTCGGTCGAGCGCCACCGAGGCCGCCGCCCCGCGCCGGGCGGCATCGCCCCGGTCTGCCGAACGGGCGCCACGGGCATCGGCCCGCGCAGGGCCTGCCGCCACGCGTGCGGCGGGGGCCACGCGCCCGGCCTTCACCGGCACGCCCGCCACACGGGCGGTCGTCGCACGACGCGCAGCGCCGCCCTTTTCGGATGCGGATTTCTGCACGACCCGCTTCTGGTCGGACGCCGGACGGGCCGACGCCTGCGAAGGCGACAGCACCGCAGCGGCGCAGCAGAGCACGAACAGCAGAAGCGGCACGCGTTTGGGCATCCTGGAATCTCCGTCGCCCGGGAACGCTGCCGGCAAACCGCTGCCAGACCAGAACGGGCGGCGCCAGTGTAGCAAAAATGCCCTGGAGAAATAGGCAATTAGCGCCGATTTCTCAGGCGCGACATGACGAGCGGGGATACTCCCCCGATCATCTGTCGCGCATGCGCATCAGAAGCCGTGGAAACGGGCGAATCCCGACACCGGCTCGCGCTCGGTCGTCAGCCGGTTGACCGGGGCGTCGTTGTCGGCGAATCCCAGCGCCATGCCGCACACCACCATCTCTTCGTCCGGCAGCTGCAGGTGCGCCTCGATCACCCGGTGGAAGCGCGAGAACGCCTGCTGCGGACAGGTGTCGAGCCCGCGCGCCCGCGCGGCGATCATCACGTTCTGGATGAACATGCCGTAGTCGAGCCAGCTTCCCTGGCGCATGGCCCGGTCGATCACGAACATGATCCCGACGGGCGCGTCGAAGAACATGTAGTTGCGGGCGGACTGCGCGCGCATCTTGTCGGTGTCGCCTTTGCCGATGCCGAGCAGGCCGTACATGTCCCAGCCGATCTTGCGCCGGCGATCGATGTAGGGCGAAACGAACTTCTCGGGGTAGTACGGGTAGTCCTCGGTGTGCTTCGCGGCTTCGTCCGGGTCGTTGAAGACTTCGAGGATCTTGCGGGTGAGCTCGGTCTTCGAGGCGCCCACCATCACGTGCACCTTCCAGGGCTGGATGTTGGTGCCCGACGGGGCGCGCGACGCCACGGTCAGGATGTCCTCGACCACCGCGCGCGGCACGGGATCCGGTTTGAAGGCGCGCACGGATCGGCGCGAGGAGATCGCTTCGTCGACGAAGCGGTAGCTGTGGGGGTAGTCCATCGTGTGCGGTCTGGGTGATGCCCGACATCGGGCGGCGCACGAAGTCTATCCGCACGCGGCTCCGCCTGGCGGCGCCGGATCTCGGCGAACGCGTTCCCGGCACCGCCGGCACCGGACGCGGGTGGACCGGGGAGGACACGGGAGGACCGCGGCGGACGCAGGTGGACTCGCGTGGACGCAAGTGGACGGACGACGGGACGCTCGAGGAGACGCACGACGGGAATGCGCGGTCGCGCACCGGCGTCATCGGCGTCATCGGCGTCATCGGCGTCAGCGGCGTCATCGGCGTCATCGGCGTCATCGGCGTCAGCGGCGTCAGCGGCGTCATCGGCGTCATCGGCGTCATCGGCGTCATCGGCGTCATCGGCGTCATCGGCGACATGAGCATGCGGCATCGCGATGCAACGACCGATAGGTACCGTCGCGAAGTGAGTTGCTGCATCGCAACATTCTTGCCGATTGCAGACGCGACTCATGCCTGCCACGCCCCCTCTGCGCCTGGAGGTCTAGCAGTTTTTCATGACAGATCAATGTGTTGAAGAATGATCTGTTGGAAAGCGTCGGAAACCGCAACGCAACAAAAAACCGCTTGACATCGGGGCGTGAGACCCTACAATTCGATTTGTGCGGCGCAGCGAAGCCGCCAACCACCTACCCCTCGAGGTCGCACCATGGTCAACTCCCCCGAACAGTTCCTCCAAATTCACAAAG
>ENA-UPTA01001803-UPTA01001803.1-activated-sludge-metagenome-genome-assembly--contig:-NODE-1803-length-23135-cov-5.173094_pt1 | contig 23135 bp, 13 predicted proteins | sample MGYA00238184_ERZ773361 | MGnify/ENA primary metagenome ERZ773361 (study PRJEB29100, sample SAMN05720205) | activated sludge metagenome | isolation source: anaerobic digester from wastewater... | reverse complement strand
TGCGAGGGAAACTGCCTTGGCCAGCAAATTCAAGCCTTCAGTTGTTTTGCCTCGGGCAACATACAGCGAGCCCAGTGTTTCCAGCAGTTGAGGCTGATTAGGCGCGAGTTTATTGGCTTCTTCGGCATATGAGACGGCTTTGGGGTCATTCAATTGACCTGCGGCCCAGGCTAGGTTGTTTAGAACGACAGGGTTTTTCGGCGTAATGGCAAGGATGGAATGATATTGGCTTACCGCTGTCGCAAAATCTTTACGCTGATTGGCGGTGTCGGCGATAAACATTCGGAAGAGTAAATCTTTGGGGTGCGTCTTGATCCAGTTATCAGCCAGATTTTTTGCCTCTGTGGCTTGATCATTACGCAACAGGGTGAGATATAGGCGTCCGGTTAAGTCGCTGTTAGGTGAAACTTTAATACCATTTTGGTAGGCTGATGCAGCTTCTTTCCAAGACTTTCTGGCAGTATGAATATCACCTTCCAAAAGATAACCCAAAGCAGACTGGTTTTTTTCAGTTTGCATTGCACGCGCTGATTTCAGTGCGTCATCGAACTTTCCTTCGCTTACATCAAGCATGGTTTTTGCGCGTTTCAGCGGGAAGGATTCAGGCAGTTGATTGATGCCTTTATTGAGCGAGTCACGTGCGGATTGCTTATTGTTTGCCGCGAAATGAATCTCGGCAACCCGCATATAAGTTTGAGGATTATCAGGTGCTAGGTTAATCAGTTTGTTATAGGAAGCCAAGGCTTGGTTGTTGTCCCCAGCGAGCTGAAATGCCTGGCCGGCGATGTCCAGCAATTCCGGGTTTTCGGGAAAGGCGGCAAGCGCTTCTTCTGCAGCAGTGCGGGCTTTGTCTTTTTCTTTCGCACTGACTAGTAAACTCACTAGCGCAAATCGTGGCATGGGGTTTGCAGGATCTGTAGCCACGGCTTTTTTGATGAGGCTGGTGACATCATCTAAGTTTTTACCAGTGCGCGCATCAAGTTGTGCAAGCGAGAGCATGGCAGAGACATTTTTAGGGTCTTTGGCGATGACAGTTTCGTAGCGTTTGCGTGCTTGCGCCAAATTGTTATCGGCCAAGTCGAGTCCAACCAGGCTGGTGACTGCGGGTAAGTAGGTAGCATCAGTCGATAGTGCCTGTTCAAAACTTTTGCGCGCCCCGGCAATATCTTGTTTCCCTAGTAATGCTTGACCGCGCAGGCTGTGAACCATAGGTGAGTTTGGCTGTTTTTTGGCTAGCTGATCTATGGCAGAGATCGCTTTGTCAAAATTCTTTTGACGCATGGTAAGGGCAATGAGTGCCATGTCAGCGGTAATGCCTGAATCTTGTGCTGCAATGCTGGCTAGGTTCACAGCGGCTTGTTCAGGGAGACCTTGATCAATTTTTGACAGTGCCAGATTAGTTTTTGCACGGGTATCCTGCGGATTGTTTTTAGCCGCTTCTTCAAAATAGATTGCTGCTTGCTCAGTATTCCCTGCGCGCATATAGACTTCACCTGCCAAGGTGAGCCACTCTGGTGGAACTTGGTCACTTTCAGAGAGAATCGGTTGTAAAGCAGTCATTGCTTTGTTAATCTGACCACTGCGTTGATACGACTGAATCAGGAGGCGACGGCTGTAATTGAGCTTGGGCGCCTTTTGCAGGGCTTTAGTGAGATACGCTTGCGCTTGCACGTCAGATTTTTTTTGGAAGGCAATCGCACCTGCTAGTTGCAACCCTTGCGGATTATCCGGCTGGATTTTCAAGAAACGTTCAATTGCGTTGCTAGCGGCAGGCATGTCATTTTTAGCGAATGTGATGACAGCCTCCATATAGGTCGTGATAGGCTGCTTAGCGGCTACTTTTTTCAATTCTTCCAGTTGCTGACTTGCTGCGTCAATTTTCTTATCCTGCAACGCTAACATGATAATGTTGATGTGTACAGAACTGTTTGTTGGTGTAATTTCAAGGACTTTTCTATAGGCGCTGAGCGCTTCGGCGGTTTTATTTTCAGCGCGATATAAGTCACCTTTGAAGCGCCAGGCATTTTCTTCTCGGGGATTTTTCTGCAATATTTCGTCTACGAGAGATTGTGCTTTGGCAGAGCCGCCCTGTATGGCAAGCAAGCGCGCTAAGCCTAGTTTGGCAGGTGCGAAATCTGGTTTGGCGATCAAGGCCTCTGAAAATAAAGCGTTGGCTTTCTCTGCGTTACCCAAGAGGGTATAGCTGTGGCCGACAGTCGTTTTGAGATCGGCTAGTTCTGTCGGATTAGCTATGGGTGTTTGGGCTAGCTCATCAATAACTTTGTGCGCTTTGCCTTGCACCAATAAAATTTTTGCCAAAAGTGGCGCCGTTTGTTCAGCCGGCGCTTTTAGGTCCACCGCTTTTCGTAGTTCAACTTCGGCAGCAATGGGATCACCGCTGTCGAATAAGGCTTTTGAGAGCAATAATCGCGCTTCAAGAGAATTCGGATTTTCACTCAAGACGTTCTTGACTTGAATAATGGCAGCCGCAGTATCACCTTTCTCCAAGTACGTTTTGGCGGAGGCCATGTTTTTTTCAGGTGAGCTATTTCCGCATGCTGACAGTAAGAGTGCTGCAGCGAGAAGTGCTAGCGGCTTGAGGCGAGGAAATAATTGAGTAGTCATGTTCTTGCTGGTCCTTTGCAAATATATAGTCACAGTACAGTGACAGCGACGATTTAAATAAAGCGTGTTTTCTAAGTTTTAAGACCAAATTTATGCATCAAATCATACAGTGTTGGCCGACTAATGCCGAGTAGATCGGCGGCTTTTGCCAGGTTGTGATTACTCCGGCCAATCGCGGCGATGACCGCTTGACGTTCAGCATTGTCACGGATGGTTCGCAGATCCAAAGATGCTGAACTTTCGTCCGATGGTGGTTCCAGACCCACATCTTCAACAGTCAGGCTATTCCCATCTGCCATGATGGTAGCTCGCTTCAGGCAGTTTTCCAGTTCGCGTACGTTTCCTGGCCAAGGGTAGATGGAAATGGCATGAATTGCTTCAGCGCTTAACGATAAACCGCTACGCTTTTGTTCCTCAGCAAAGCGCCGTACAAAGGCATGAGCAAGCATGGCAGCGTCGCCAATGCGATCTCGTAGTGGGGGAATGTTGATCACAATCTCAGCCAGGCGATAATACAAGTCTTCACGAAAGCGGCCTTCGCGAATCAGCGTTTTAAGATCTTGATGCGTGGCACAAATAATACGCACATCAATCGGAATTTCTTGTCGTCCGCCGACACGCTCAATAACCCGCTCTTGCAAAAAACGTAGTAGTTTTGATTGCAGAGGCATGGGCAAATCACCAATTTCATCCAGCATAAGTGTGCCTTGATGAGCGATTTCAATTTTTCCCGGCGTGGTTTTTACTGCACCCGTAAATGCGCCTTTTTCGTAACCAAAGAGCTCGCTTTCGAGAAGGTTTTCTGGAATTGCTGCACAATTGATAGCGACGAATCGTGTATTCCGACGAGGCGAGGCATTATGCAATCCGCGTGCAAGTACCTCTTTGCCCGTGCCACTTTCGCCAAGCAGCAAAACGGTGGCATTGGTTGGCGCTACTTTTTCTATTGTGCGACAAATACGCAGCATTTCAGGGTCACGTGTGATTAGTGCTCCTAGGGCATCCGGCTGTTGCATGGATTGCAAGCGTCGATTTTCCTGCTGCAAATCGTAGAATCGAAAGGCTCGCTCAACAGTTAAATTCAAGGTTTCTGGTTCAAAGGGTTTCACGAAAAAATCATATGCACCAAGCGCAATAGCTCGTAGGGCATTGGTCTGCTCATTTTGACCTGTTAAAACGATGACTTTGGTATCAGGGGCTGTCGTTAAAATTTGTTCCAAGAGCTTGAAGCCTTCAGTGACACCATCTGCGTCAGGGGGTAAGCCTAAGTCCATGGTGATGACTGCAGGCGTATGACGGCGAACTTGAGAAAGGGCGCTTTCCCTGTCACTGGCAAGAAGCACGTTATATCGGTCAAATGACCAGCGAATTTGTTTTTGTAGAGCCGGGTCGTCTTCTACCACTAATAACTGTCGTAGTTTTTCTGTTGTCATAGTGAGTTTGGTTGTGCTAAATCTGATTTGGTTTGAATTTCAAGTATAGGTAGTCTGACACGAAAGCGTGTGCCGATATTTTCTTCGCTTTCTACCGTGATTTCCCCGCCGAGTTCTTGTATGTATTGTCGGCTCTCATAAGCGCCTATACCCATTCCTGCTTGCTTGGTTGTTTGAAAGGGTTTGAAGAGTCGTTCCCGAATAAATTCGGCTGACATGCCTTGCCCGGTATCACCCACTTCAATTTGAGCCATTCCCGCTTCACGGCCTACAGTCATCCATACTTTGCCTTGAGCATCAGTTGCATCTAATGCATTTTGAACCAAATGGCCTATCACGCGCTCTATGCGCTCTTCCTGACCACGAATAGAGACTTTTTCGTGAATGGTAAGGTCAACAGCAGGGCGCGAGGCAATTTTTGAGCGTTGAATGCGCTCTGCAATTTGATCCAAGCGGACACCACTAAAAGGGTCCGCAGTGGTTGCGCCTTCACGTAACTGCAGCATCAGCTGTCGCATGCGGTCTACAGAGTGACTTACTGTTGAGAGCATGTCTTTTTGGAACTCTGCGTTATCTGCGTGGCGTTCAGCGTTTCGTACAACCAGGGAAAGTTGCGTCAGAATATTTTTGAGGTCGTGGACAACAAAAGCAGACATACGATTAAATGAATCAAACTTGCGTGACTCCAGTAAGGCTTCTGTTGCTTGCATCTGTGCTAAAAACGTCGCCGCTTGGCGGCCAGCCGTTTTCAATAAGTCATTAACCTCCCAGTTGAGGTCTATTGGCGTTCGCGATGTATTAAGAATCACAAAGCCGACCATGCCAGCGGATGTGCGTAAGGGAATGACTAGCCAGGCGGTAGACATTTCAAGCAACCAAGAGGGTAATTGCAGTTCGCCATAGCGTCCAGGCTTGGCGCGGTACTCCTCCAGGCTGAGTACCCAGCCGGAAGTATCTAAAGCCTTGATGATTTCGCTTTGGGGTGTTTCGGTAATATCGGAGACAGGAAAGTTCCAGCGAGCGCTTTGAATGAATTTTTCTCCAGAAATATCCTTCGTCCACAGCGCGCCAGCGGGGCTTTCGACCATATCTGCTAAGCCACGAATGACTTGTTGTCCTAGTTGTAATACGCTATTTTCAGAACATAAGGCATTCGTAAATTTGAGCCATTCTTCTCGATAGTCGTAACGATAGCGAAAGAAGTTTTTACCAATGACTACTTTAAGCCAGGCGCGAACAGAGCCGGATAACCAGAGCAAAATAAGCAGCAAAAAAGCAGCGAATAAAACACCGATTTGTAAGGCGCCGCCCCAGCTACCCCCTAGAAATCGAACGTAATAACCGGCCGCAGAGGTGGCAAGAAGGTAAATGCCAACGAGTGCCAGTGTAGCGGTTTGAAAGACGGCTGTTTTAGAGAGGGTGATGTTCAGCGGACGTGATTGCGTGCGATAGATAGTCAATACGAGTAAGGGGATAATTGACGCAGACGCAAATCCACGCACGGCAAAAGTATCACCATCAATTTGCTTTAGCATGACGGTGATGGAATAAAAGTACAAATCAAAAACAAAAATGGCGACTAACCCAATGGCCAGTGGCTTAATGTTCCAACGAGACTCTTCTGTCGTGTTTCGGTATAACTGTTCCAGCAGTACTATTCCAAAAATAACGAGCGCAAGCCCGGCGTAATGGGCGGTATATGTTGCTGCTAGAGAGTAAGGCTCCAATATGCGAAGTGTTTGCAATGCCAGACTGAGAAAGGTGAGCGTGCCACCAATAAAAAACAAGCGGGAGGGACGCCATTCAGGTGGGGGACTGCGGTCAGTTGGCGAGGGCAAAAGTAACAACGTTAGCAAAAAAAACCACGAGCCATAGCGCAGTGCATCAAAAACCTCGTGAATTGGTTGCAGAGGAATAAAGGTGAAGAGGTGAACACTTGTTCCGGTGGCAGCCCATAGGGCTGTGAGTATCGCTGCAGCAATGAGTGCATGACGAATCCGGTTTGATACGGCCGCCGACTGTAAGCGGACAAGATGAACCGCGAGGGCGCTATAGCCAAATAAGGCTAGTCCGTAACCCCAAAGTGCAAGAAGTGATAGCTCGCTATTCATTATCTTGTTGATTCTACTCGCTAGTGATTAAGTCTTTGTCATGAAAGCATTAAATCTTGGTTGAGTTTGATTTCAAGAGAAGGCAGGCAAAATGGTTTTGCTTATCTGACAATAATAAGTATTCTGGCAAGGACTTTCATTTTTTGATCTTCAAGCGTTGATCAAGAAATAATTTAGGGTTTGGCTAGGTGCGATGGTGTTTGTCCAATGTCTTTCTTTCAGGAAGCCCTGAAAAAAGTACGCCACAAATCCAGGCGAAAAATAATCGCTCGGTGAAGTCGAGCATAAAAGAGTTGAAGGCATTACCGATCAGAAAAGCAAATAAGACACCATAGGCTATTTGTTGATAGGGTGGTGCAAGATAACGAGCCTGCCAGAGCAAGGTTGTAAAAAGACTGATTAAAGCGACCATGCCAAGCAAGCCAAATTGCGCGCTGGTGAGTAAATACTGATTGTGAGGGTTATTCGATGGTGCCATTTGCGTGCCTTTGATCTTTGCGCTATAGGCAGCTTCAAATCCACCGACACCTACGCCAAACCAAGGATGGTCTTTGATGATAGCAAGGGTATTTGAGTAATAGTCGAGTCGTAATCCAATAGATGACTTATCACCCGCCTTGGGTTTCCAAGCCTGCGCTTCAGCGATGGCTGTTCGCGTACGGTCATAAAAAGTGTCTGATAGTTGGTAGGCCAATGTGCCTATGGCAAGGCTAAAAAATAACGCGAGCGCAAGCCCTTTTTTACCAAAGCGGCAGTAGAAAAGATAAGTCGCTAAAGCGACCAGCACCAGATACCCGGTTCTGCCTATCACCATGAATAAAACATTAACACCTGCCAATATGGCGAGGATGATGAACGTCCGGCGCCAAAAAAATAATTGTGCATATTGCGCTCCTAGTGCAAACATAAATGCGCTGATAGCCATGAGAAAACCATGCGTGATAGATAACTTGAAAACGACTGGATTGCTTGTCCCTGTTAACGCTCTATCGGCTAAAAAACCTGTAGCTGAAGGAACCCAGCCAAACCGTAAGGCGTACGATAAAACCAAGGTGAGTAGCATGGCGAGGCTAAACGCGATGAGCGCATAAAGACGATGTCTGGCAGATGAAAACAGTGGCATTAGTAAAGGAGCGGCTAATAGCGAAGCATATTTGCCAAAGTAAAACTTTTTGTCTGTTATATCGCCTTGGCCATATAAGCCACCTAGTGCAGTTAAGGCAACAAAGGCAAGGATCATCAATGCCACAGGATTGCGAACAAGGGATTGGAACTTACGGTAATAGTTACCTGAAAGAGCGAAAAAAAATAACGTTAAACCAAGGAAAATATTACTGGCAGCCGTGGATATGGGGAGCGCGAAACCCATGGCAATAGCCATCCATGTGGCTGTATTATTCATACTATTACTCAGTTTTTCAGCGATTGTCATGGGGTGCTGTACCTGGAGGTAAGAATTAGGTTTTTACACAGGAGCTGGTAATGGCAGTTAATAACGCTTCGATATTCTTCGACATGAGAAACTGCGTGCGAACAAAGTCATGGCCATGACTTGCCATCTGTTTCATTTCGTGTGGATGTTCAAGCGCCCAGGTGAGTGTCGTTACCCATGCGCTTACATCGCCCGGGGCGACAAGCAGGCCAGTGTGTTCATGCGTGATGGTTTCTGGAATGCCCCCCGTTCTGCTGGCGACCACCGGAATGCCAAGCGAGAGGGCTTCGCTTTGCGACATGCCAAGCGGTTCGTACAAAGAGGGTTGCACGACCAGGGTTGCGCGCTGGTACAGGGCGGCAATGTGCGGCACGAGGCCTGCAAGATAAGCGTGTTCGACTAATCCTTGCGTAGCGATGGCGCGTGTTAGTACCTCCCTGCGTTCCCCTTCGCCTGCGATCACATAGCGTAACGAGGGAAATTTTTTGACGAGTTGGGCTAAGGCCGCCAACAGCACGTCATGCCCTTTTTCCGCCCGCAACATAGCTGCATGCACCAGCAATGGGCCGGGGTGTTGGTCTAACCAGGCGCTGAGGTGAGGCGGCAGAATAGTTGCGGCATCGCGGTCGATTTGCTCGAACAGGAAGCCTGGATACAACACGCGAATGCGGTCTGGACGGATACGCGGATTGGCCAGCAACTGGCGGCGCATTTCTGCGCTGGGCACGAAAGTCAGGTCAAAGAGCCGATTGTATGTCCAGGCATGCGGTATGCCCGGTTGATAGGTGCGCATGCGAATCAGGCACGGGCGCTGGCGTTTGCGGTGCATGCGTTTTACGATGCGCACGGCAAGCGCACAGGTGTTCGCGTCGTGGCCGCTATGGCAGATGACGGCATCTGGTTGCCACGCACTGACCACCCGCGCAACGGCGGCAATACTGGGCAGATGCAGGCTGTTGCGAAAGGGTATGGCGGTGGTTGGCAAGCCGCGCGTTCGCGCCAGTTCAGCGATGCGGCTGTTGCCGCGGCACAGCAGATGAGCAGATGGACAGCTACGCCGCGCGCAGGCCCTTGGCCTGCCATGCGCGGGAATCCGCCACCGCCTGCATCAACGCCCAGCGGCCCGTCTGCAGAATCATCCCGGTTTCTTCCTGAGCCACTGTATCCAGCGTTAATTTACCCCGCAATGCACAAACCATAACACTATTTATGCCGGGCAAGTAAGCAAGCACTGAATTTGAGTCTTCGACACAGCATCACACCGTAGCCAACAGCTTTTCATACGCATCGGCAAAAAGGCGCAAACCCTCGACCTGCAGGGTTTTGCCAACCTCATCAAGATCAATGCCCAATGCGGCCAACGTCTGGAGGTGGGCTTGTGCATCCTGCGCGCCCAGCGTCAGCGTGGGCGCGGCACGACCGTGGGCGCGAAATGCCGCAATGGTTGCATCGGGCAAAGTGTTGATGGTTTTTCCGCCGATCAGCGGCTCCACATAGAGCACATCGCTGTAAGCTGGATTTTTGGTGCCGGTGCTGGCCCACAATAGCGTTTGCGGCAGCACACCTTCCTGTTTGAGCGTAGCGAATGCCGCGCCATTAAAAATTTCCAGATACCGCTGATAACAACATTTGGCAAGCGCTACGCCGCTTTTCCCCTTGAGGGCTTGCGCTTGTGTTGCGCCTGCTTTAACCAACGCATCCAGGCGTGGATCCACCAAGGTATCGACGCGGCTCAGAAAAATGCTGGCGACCGAACGCAAGTGCTGGCCTTGCGGTTCAGCATCGCCACTGCGCCTGTCTGCCAGCCAGCGTGTTGCTCCACGTAAATACGCCTGCGCGACCGCCTCGTACTGCGCCAGCGAAAAAATCAGCGTAACGTTGACCCGGATGCCTGCGGCGGTCAGTTGCTCGAAGGCATACACCCCGGCGGGCGTGGCGGGTACCTTGATGAGCAGGTTGTCACGCCCCACCGCCTGCCGCAATCGCCGTGCGGCCGCTTCGGTAGCCACCCGGTCGTGCGCCAAAGCAGGCGAGACTTCCAGGCTGACATAGCCGACCTCGCCAAGGCTGGATACGTAAGCGGGCAAAAGGGTATCGCAGGCCGCCTGAATGTCGGGAATAACAAGTGACTCGTAACGCGCCTCGGCATTAAGACTCGAACCGCGCAAGCGTTGCATATCCTCACGGTAGTACGGGCTGTCGGCAATGGCTTTCTGGAAGATCGCCGGATTGGAAGTCACGCCGTCGATGCCGTCTTCGGTCATCAGACGTTGCAAGGCGCCTTCCTGAAGCAGCGTGCGCGAGAGATTATCGAGCCAGACGTGCTGGCTCATCGCCTTGAGTTGAAGCAGGGGATTTTCGTTCATGTGCTTGCCTCCGGATAGGGCCATGTCCAGTGGCGTATTTCCGGCATGTCTTCGCCGTGCTCATGAATGTATTGCGTGTGCAAGTTGAGTTTGTCGCGCATGCGCTGCTTGATGTGCGCCGCCTGTGGCTGCAACTTTGGCACCCGGTTCGCCACGTCCATCACCAGATGGAAGCGATCCAGGGTATTGAGCACCACCATGTCGAACGGCGTGGTGGTGGTACCTTCTTCCTTGTAGCCGCGCACATGCAGATTGCTGTGATTGGTACGGCGGTAGGTGAGACGATGAATCAGCCAGGGGTAGCCGTGGTAAGCGAAGATAATCGGCTTGTTGGTGGTGAACAAGGAGTCGAATTCATCGCTGGACAAGCCATGCGGGTGCTCCTCCTGCGGTTGCAGGGTCATCAGGTCGACTACGTTGATAAAGCGGATTTTCAGCTCCGGCGCGAGCTGGCGCAAGATATCGATGGCGGCCAGCATTTCCAGCGTGGGCACGTCGCCCGCTGCCGCCAGAACGATGTCCGGTTCGCCGGACTGATCGTTGCACGCCCACTCCCACAGGCCAATGCCGGTGCTGGCGTGGTTAATGGCTGCCTCCATGTTCAGCCATTGCCGCTCGGGCTGCTTGCCGGCAATGATGACATTCACTAGGTTGCGGCTCTTCAGGCAGCGGTCGGCGATATACAGCAGGGTGTTGGCGTCCGGCGGCAGATAGACGCGGATAATGTCGGCCTTCTTGTTCACCACGTGATCGATGAAGCCAGGATCCTGATGCGAGAAGCCATTGTGGTCCTGACGCCAGACATGCGAGGTGAGCAGGATGTTGAGCGAGGCAATGGGCCGTCGCCAGGCAATCTCACCGCATACCTTGAGCCATTTGGCGTGCTGGTTGAACATCGAATCAATGATGTGAATGAAGGCCTCATAACAGGAAAACAGGCCGTGCCGCCCGGTCAGCAGATAGCCCTCGAGCCAGCCTTGGCAGGCGTGTTCGGAAAGTATTTCCATGACCCTGCCATCGGCGGCAAGATGATCGTCGAAGTCGAAACGCTCGGCCATCCAGGCGCGGTTGGTCACGTCGAACAGCGCCCCGAGGCGATTGGAGGCGGTCTCGTCCGGGCCGAATATGCGGAAATTTTCCGGGTTCTTCTGTACCACGTCACGCAGGAAGGCTCCCGTCGCCCGGGTGGACTCCGCCAGTGCCCCGCCGGGCGCGGGGACGGCTACCGCGTAGCTGCGAAAATCCGGCAGGCGCAGATCGCGCAGCAATACCCCGCCGTTGGCGTGAGGATTGGCCCCCATGCGGTGATGAAAGGTGGGTGCCAGCGCGGCCAGTTCGGGCACCAGTCGGCCATTCGCATCGAACAGTTCCTCCGGCCGGTAAGAACGCATCCATTCTTCCAGCAGCTTTAAATGCTCCGGCTTCTCCATGTCACCAAATGGCACCTGATGCGAGCGCCAATAGCCTTCGGTTTTCTTGCCATCCACCGCCTTCGGCCCGGTCCAGCCCTTGGGCGAACGCAACACGATCATGGGCCAGCGCGGGCGGCTGTCATCACTACCATGCCGCGCCTTGCGCTGGATTTCGCGTATTTCGGCAATCACGCTATCGACTGTGGCAGCCATCAGCTGATGCATCGCTTCGGGTTCGTCGCCTTCTACAAAATAGGGTTTGTAGCCATAGCCTACCAACAGGCTTTCCAGCTCGGTGCGGCTGATGCGAGCGAGTATGGCCGGATTGGCGATCTTGTAGCCATTCAGGTGCAGGATCGGCAACACCGCGCCGTCCGTGCGCGGATTCAGAAACTTGTTGGAATGCCAGGACGTGGCCAAGGGACCCGTCTCCGCTTCGCCGTCGCCCACCACGCAGCAGGCGATCAGCGCCGGATTGTCGAACACCGCACCATACGCGTGGAGCAACGCATAGCCCAGTTCGCCGCCTTCGTGGATGGAACCGGGAGTTTCCGGCGCGGCGTGGCTGGGAATGCCACCCGGGAAAGAAAACTGGCGGAACAGGCGCCGCATTCCCTCCTCGTCCTGCGAGATATCGGAATACAGCTCGCTGTAGCTGCCTTCGAGATAGGTATTCGCTACCACGGCCGGGCCACCGTGGCCGGGACCGGCAATAAAGATCATGCTGAGTTCCTGCTGCCGGATGGCCCGGTTCATGTGCACATAGATGAAGTTCAGTCCCGGCGTGGTACCCCAGTGCCCGAGCAGGCGCGGCTTGATGTGCGCCGGTTGTAGCGGTTGTTTCAGCAGTGGGTTGTCAAGCAGATAAATCTGCCCCACTGACAGGTAATTAGCGGCACGCCAGTAAGCGTCCATCTGTTTGAGTTCTTTGGCATTCAGTACCGCAGCAGCTGAGGACATGTCATTTTCCTTAGGTCATTAAATGAATTCGATGTTTCAACGTTTCATCCGGCAGACAGAAGCGCGTTGCAGCGCAAACCCTGTATCAGAGCAATCCTTACGATACGGTATGGCATAGGCTCTTAAGCTGCCATCTTACCCCCCAAAACATATCGTCGCCGACAAGGTCGGACCGTTCGGCAGGGCACCGACAGTCAAAACTTTTGCCTGGCCGGGGCGACAGCGAACGGGCAAATCAAAATCAACATTCAGCGAGAAACGCTGCCCGTCAGGTTGAAATCTTTCCGGGATGCCGCCGCTTACTTCACGCTATGCCACGTCGGGCGATCCCCGTGAAGGCGCAGTGATCTCGGCGATTTCTGTAGCATTTTTTTCTTGCTGCTGCAAAGCCCACATCTGCGCATATAAACCCGCCTTGTCAAGCAAGGCGCGATGCGTGCCGCGCTCAACGATGCGGCCTGCATCCAGCACCAGAATTTCATCGGCATTCATCACCGTGGACAGCCGATGCGCGACGATCAGCGTGGTACGACCGATGGCGGCCAGATCGAGTTCGGTCTGAATGGCTTTTTCCGTTTTTGAATCCAGCGCGGAAGTGGCTTCGTCAAAAATCAGGATGGGCGGATTTTTGAGCAGCGCACGGGCAATCGCCACGCGCTGCTTTTCTCCGCCCGAAAGTTTCAGGCCGCGTTCGCCGACGCGCGTGTTGTACCCCTCAGGCAGGCGTTCGATGAAGTCATGGATGTGCGCGGCGCGCGCGGCGGCGATGACTTCATCGCGCGGGGCATCCGGGCGGCCATACTGGATGTTGTAAAAAATCGTGTCGTTGAACAGCACGGTGTCTTGCGGCACGATGCCGATAGCGGCGCGTAACGACACCTGCTGCAAGGCGCGCAGGTCGTTGCCGTTGATTTTGATGCTGCCGGAATTGACGTCATAAAAACGAAACAGCAACCGGGCAAGCGTAGACTTGCCCGAACCGCTATGGCCCACCACAGCCACCGTCTTGCCAGCGCCGACTTTTAACGAGACATCAAACAGAATCTGCCGCGCCGGGTCGTAACTGAAATTGACATGATCAAATTCAATAGCGCAAGGGGCCATCTTGCCCTCCGAAAACTCGTTAAACAGGGGCCGCGCATTCGCCGCATCGCGCACTTCGCGGTGGGTGTCGAGCAGGGCAAACATGCGCTCGATATCGGTCAACGCCTGGCGAATTTCGCGGTAAAGAACGCCCAGGTGGTTAAGCGGCATGTAAAGCTGGATCAGGAAGGCATTCACCAGCACGATGTCGCCCACCGTCATGCGCCCGGCGGCCACGCCGTCTGCCGCACGCCACATCATCAGGCTCACGCCCGCAGCAATGATGAGCGACTGGCCGAGGTTAAGCCAGGAGAGCGAAATCTGGCTCTTGATCTGCGCGGCTTCCCATTTTTTCAACTGCTCGTCGTAGCGCGCGCGCTCCCAGGCTTCGTTGTTGAAATACTTGACTGTCTCGAAATTAATCAGGCTATCAACCGCGCGGACATTGGCGGCGGAATCCAGCTCATTCACCGCGCGCCGCAGATGCGTGCGCCAGTCGCTGACCACCACAGTGAAGATGACATAAGCACTCAGCGTGATAAACGTGATGAGGCCGAAATCCCACGTGTAGCGATAGAGCAAAATGCCCAGCACCAGGGCAATTTCAACGAGCGTTGGCAGGATCGAATACAGGGTGTAGCTGATGAGCGAACTGATCGAGCGCGTGCCGCGTTCGACATCGCGCGTGAGTCCTCCCGTTTGGCGCTCCAGATGAAAGCGCAATGAGAGCGCATGCAAATGCTCGAATACTTGCAGGGCAATGTTGCGTACCGCCTGTTGCGTGACGCGGGCGAAAAGAATCTCGCGCAGCTCGGTAAACAGCGCAGTGGAAAAACGCAGCGCACCGTAGGCCGCAAGCAGGCCGACCGGCACCAGCAAAAAAGCCTGTTCACGCGGCAAGGTAAAAGAATCGATGATGTCTTTGAACACCAGCGGCACCGCAATGTTGGCAAGCTTGGCAATGAGCAAACAGCTCAGCGCAAAAATCACCCGCGCCTTCCACGCCCAAAAATAAGGCAGCAACGTTTTAATCGTCTCCCAGTCGTGACGAGTTGTTGGGATAGCAGCAGGCAAGGGTAAGGAATTAGGGCGCATGATTACAGTGTACTTGTGTTGAGCAGCTAACTGATCACCCCGAAATCACTTTGCGGGCGCGGGCGTTCACAGGCGAACGCTGCACTTGGCTGCTGCTTTTAAAAATCACGCATGGGTTAAGGCTGCTGCCATAGGCTCAGCAGGAACCACGCGTTTGCTGCCATCCATGTTCAAGGCAACATAGACCAGTTGCGCTTCAGTCACTTTCACCCATACCGGATCTTCGGGATTACGCTCGGCAAAAACTTCCACATCCACCGTGATGGAGGTGTGTCCGACGCGAATAATCTGCGTATAAAAACTCACTTGGTCACCCACAGAAATCGGCTGTTTGAAAGTGAATGACGCTACCGCCACAGTCGCCACCCGCCCGCGTGCGCGTCGTTGCGCGGCAAACCCGCCGGCGATATCCACCTGCGCCATCACCCAGCCGCCAAAAATATCACCAGCACCATTCACGTCCGACGGCATCGGCACAACGCGCAGCTCCAGCGCACCTTGAGGCGGGGTAAATTTTGCATTTTGAGTTGTCATGGCAATTTTCATCTTATCAATTAGGATCAGAAAAAATACAGTGGATCAATCACGTCAACCACTTGGCTACCAACAGTATACAAGGTGCTCTCCAGCATGCGCCCTGGTTCCGGTCGGGGATTTGAACAGTATGGCCACCTTAGCTCTACATGTTAAATCCATGCAGCTGCAGAATAAATTCCTGCTGTATTAATCCTTAACTGCAACGCCAGAATAAAGATAAGTGAGTATTCGCGGACCGGGATGATAACCCTGTGACAGTTCCGCCATTCTGAATCCTGCTGTTTGCAGCAAGGCAGGTATCTCGCGATTCAAATGGCAACCTCCCGCGACAGACTTCCAGTAGGGCGTGATGCGGTTTTGCCAGCCGCGCACACTGCGATCCGGCGCTGCGCCGTGCTCCAAAAACAATAAGCGTCCACCAGGCACCAGCACGCGATGAACTTCGTTCAACGCCGCATGTACATCAGCAATCGTGCACAGCGTATAGGTCGCTACCACACAATCAAAACTATGCTCCGGCTTGGGAATCTGCTCGGCAGACAGCGGCATCAGTTCAACTGTCAGCCCGGCAGCTTGCGCACGGCGTGCAGCAAGCGGATGCAATGCCGGGTCAAGCCCACACAGACAGGCCAATTTTTTGGGTTGGTAATGAGACAAATTACGCCCCGTCCCCATGCCGATTTCCAGCACCCGGCCAGCAGCTGCTGACAAAAGCGCCACCCGCCCGCGCTCAAACGTTGGCAAACCACATGCAAAATCAATGACGCGTGGCAAAACGTAAGTGTCGTATAAGTTTTTCATGTTTAAGGAAGCGCAGCACAAATGGTTTTTATCTATAGCGCAGCAAGAGGTTCCTGAGCGCCACCAAAGAGCTCGCCATGAACGGGGTTAATAGCTTACCCTTCGTTCTGAGCCTGTCGCAGGAACTAATCGGCATTTTCTTAAGTGCAAGAAAAAAGTCGGTGCTCGCAATACGGCGTTATAAAGCCATCACAAGACACTCACTTTTTCTCGATGTGATGCGCCTGATAATTTATCGGCCCACCGGTGTAAGGCGCAAAGCCCGTGCCGAAGATAATACCGGCATCAGCCAAATCGGCATCCTCAACCACGCCTGCGGCAACACGTGCAACCGTAGCCGCCAGCAAGGGCTTGAGCAGCCTTTGCGACAAGCCATCCGGCACCGCGCCGACGCGGGACTTTTTCGCACGACCGGCCACCCACAAATAAAAACCTTGTCCGCTTTTCTTGCCGAGGCGCTTTGCTGTCACCAACTCAGCTACTTTTTCAGGCTGCTGATCCGCACTGATAAGTTGCCGCCCAACGGTGAGCGCAATATCCAAACCCACGGTATCCGCCAATTCAATCGGCCCCATCGGCATGCCGAAGGCCAGCATCGCCGCGTCGATAACTTCCGGCGCGATGCCTTCATCGACGCAGCGCATGGCTTCATTCAAATAAGGCGCCAACACCGCATTCACCAAAAAGCCCGGCGCGTCTTTAACGGGGAGCGGCAATTTGTCGATCTGTTTAACAAACGCGGCGGCTTGTTGCGCAGCAAGTGTTGACGTATTTTCGCTCGCCACCACCTCAACCAAAGGCATTTGCGCCACCGGATTAAAGAAATGTATGCCCACCAGGCGCTCGGGTTGCTGCAGCACTTGCGCAATATCGGCCAGGCGCAAGGACGATGTATTGGACGCGAGCAGCGCACCGGGTTTGGCGCGGCGCTCCAGGTCGGCAAAGAGGGTTTGCTTGGCTTCAAGATTTTCAAAAATCGCTTCGATAATGACATCCGCCTGACGCACGCCATGGCCTTGCGGGTCGGGGATCAAGCGATCCAGCACAAAATGCGCAGCCTTTTTATCGCGCAGTTTTTTCTCGAACAACACTGCCGCACGAGCAATCGCGGGGGCTATCTTTTCAATGCGCTGATCTTGCAAAGTCACCCTCAAGCCACGCAAGGCACACCATGCGGCAATATCGCCACCCATGACGCCAGCGCCAATGACATGAACATGCTGCGGCTTGCTCTCGCGTGCAAACGCCCCTTTGCCAAACCCCTTCAAGCGCTCTTGCAAAAAGAAAACCCGCAACAAATTTTGCGTCGTAGATGAACTGATCAACCGATCCAGCGAGGTAGGCTCACTTGCCGGTACCGCCTGCGGATTGCCACCATACTTTGCCCACATATCCAGAATCGCATACGGCGCAGGATAGTGTTCCGGCCGTGCGCGCCGCGCGACTTGACGGCGGGCTTGCGCTGCCACCAAGCCTTTGAGCGGGCCATTGAGCAAACGCTGAATAAACGGCAAACGCCGTGTCGGCTGGGCGGAAACCGCTAGCGTGCGCGCAGCGTTATCCATCACGCGCGGCGGCACACAAGCATCCACCAGCCCCATTTTTTTCGCCCGCCATGCGTCGATATTCTTGCCTGTCAGCATCATATCCAGCGCTGCACCAGCGCCGACTTTTTGCGGCAGCCGCAACATGCCGCCCCAGCCGGGGATGATGCCCAGCATCACCTCCGGCAGCGCGATTTTGGTTTGCACTTCATCCACCGCGATACGGTAACGGCAAGCCAGCGCCAACTCCGTGCCACCGCCCATGCAATGGCCGCGGATCAAGGCCAAGGTGGGGTAAGGCACTGCCGCCAAACGGTTGAATAAATCCCAGCCGCGTTTAATCAAGGCATGCGCCGCAGCGCCGGACTCAAGTTGCGCTAATTCCTCAATATCCGCCCCGGCAATAAAACCGGCAGCCTTGGCAGACTTGAAAATCAGCGCCTTGGGTGGTTCGCTATCGCACGCGTCAAGCAACGTGGATAACTCCGCCATCACCTCGGCAGTCAGCACATTGGCCGATGCGCCCTGGCGATCAAGTATCGCCCAGGCCGTGCCGTCGGCATCGCGTTGCAGTTGCCAGTGCGCAAAGTTTGTTGACGTGTTCATCACAGCGCCTCCACCAACATTGCGCCGCCTTGGCCGCCGCCGATGCAGATGGTGGCGATGCCGCGCTTTTTCTTCTCGCGGCGCAAGACATGCAGCAGATGCAGCACGATGCGCGCGCCGGATGCGCCGACCGGGTGGCCCAGCGCAATCGCGCCGCCATCGACATTGAGTTTGCTTTGATCGAGTTGCCCTAAGGCCTGCGGCAGGCCAAGTTCGGTGCGGCAGTACTCGTCGTCATTCCACGCGCGCAAACAGCCGATCACTTGCGCGGCGAAGGCCTCGTTGATTTCCCAGGCGTCGATGTCGTTCAACTGCAAGCCATGGCGTTGCAATATCGGTGTGGAGGCATGCACGGGACCCAGACCCATCTGCGCGGGATCCAGCCCGGCCCACTGCGTATCGACGATGCGCCCCAGCGGTTGCAGGTGCCATTGCTCGACGGCTTGCGCAGAAGCCAGCAACAACAGCGCCGCGCCATCGGTGATTTGCGAGCTGTTGCCTGCGGTGACCGAACCATACGGCGGGTCGAAAAACGGCCGCAGGCGCGCCAGGTTTTCCATGCTCGAATCGCGCCGCAGGCCATCGTCCTGTTGATACGCCGTACCGTCAGCGCCGACTATTGCGACGATCTCATCGAGCCGCCCCGCGTCTTGTGCAGCGGCGACACGGCGGTGGCTTTCCACCGCCAGGGCATCCATTTCCTGCCGCGTGATGCCGAATTTCCAGGCCAGGTTTTCCGCCGTCTGGCCCATCATCAGGCCGACCACCGGGTCGGTCAGGCCGCGCACAATGCCGATGATCGGCGAGAACAAGGCGGCAGGGCTTAACTGCGCGAACACCTTCATTTTTTCGCCCAGGCTGCGCGCCGCACCCAGCCGTGAAAACCATTGCACCATCGCCGGTGGATAAAACAGCGGCGTGTGCGAGAGTGCATCCACGCCGCCTGCCAGCACCAGATTAGCCCGCCCGCGCTGGATGTTGGCGATGACTGAATCAATCGCTTGCATGCCCGACGCGCAATTGCGCATCACCGTCCAGCCCGGCACCTTGTGGCCGCAGCCGAGGCGCAGCGAAATGACACGGCCGATGTTGGTTTCATCCACGCCGGGGCTGGCGCAGCCAATGATGACTTCATCCAGCGCATCCGGCGCAAACGGCTGCCGCGCGAGCAGCGCGCGGCCAGCGTAGGTGGCCAGGTCGGATGCGGAAAACGGACCCGGCGTGTTGCGCGATTTCAGGAAGGGCGTGCGTGCGCCATCGACGATGTAAATCGGTTCACTTGCACCAGCCATCATGCCTCCTCCTATCTTGCGGCAGGGTTATGAAAACGCCTGTATTCCCGTTTGCGCACGTCCCAAAATCAAGGCGTGCACGTCATGCGTGCCCTCATACGTATTTACCACTTCCAGATTCACCACATGGCGGATGATGCCGTATTCATCCGAGATGCCGTTGCCGCCCAGCATGTCGCGCGCCACGCGGGCAATGTCCAGCGACTTGCCGCACGAATTGCGCTTCATGATCGAGGTGATTTCAGGCGACGCCATGCCTTCATCCTTCATGCGGCCGAGGCGCAAACAGCCTTGCAAGCCCAGCGTGATTTCGGTTTGCATGTCGGCGAGCTTCTTCTGCACCAGTTGGTTCGCCGCCAGTGGACGGCCGAACTGCTGGCGATCGAGCACATATTGCCGCGCGCGGAACCAGCAATCCTCCGCCGCGCCCAGCGCGCCCCAGGCGATGCCGTAACGCGCCGAGTTAAGGCACGTAAAAGGACCTTTCAAGCCACTGACATTGAGCTCGTTTTCAGCCGGCACGAACACCTCATCCATCACAATCTCGCCGGTAATGGATGAGCGCAAACCGACCTTGCCGTGAATCGCCGGCGCGGACAAACCCTGCATGCCCTTTTCGAGGATGAAGCCGCGGATAATGCCTTCGTCATTCTTGGCCCAGACCACGAACACGTCCGCAATCGGCGAATTGGTGATCCACATCTTTGCGCCCGATACGCGGTAGCCGCCGTCCACCTTTTTCGCCCGGGTAATCATGGAACCCGGGTCGGAACCGTGATTCGGCTCGGTCAAACCAAAGCAGCCTATCCATTCGCCGCTCGCCAGCCTGGGCAGATATTTCTGTTTTTGCGCTTCCGTGCCAAAGTCATTGATCGGCACCATGACCAGCGAAGATTGCACGCTCATCATCGAGCGGTAGCCGGAATCGACGCGCTCGACTTCACGCGCGATCAAGCCGTAGCTGACGTAGTTCAATCCCGCACCGCCGTATTCGGCGCCTATCGTCGCGCCAAGCAAGCCCATCTCGCCCATCTCGCGGAAAATGCCCGGGTCGGTGGTTTCATTGCGGAATGCCATCTGGATACGCGGCGCCAGCTTGCCCTGGCAATAGTCGCGTGCGGCATCGCGCAGCATGCGCTCGTCTTCGGTCAGTTGCTGATCCAGCAGCAAGGGATCGTCCCAGCAAAATTTGGCAGCGCTCATTCTTTATTTCCCTGTCCTAAAAAATTGTTTATTCTACTTGTGCGCTGCCTGCGAAAAATCAGGCGGGAAATCATCCACGCGAATGACCTTGTCGCGCAAATCATAACGACGGGTAATGGTTTCGGCTTCCTCGATGGCCAAAACACCCGCCTGCTGCGCCTGATGCAGGCGCTCCTGTTCGTTCATCGCCGTGTTACCAGCGCCGACTTTTCCAGCCTTCACTGCCGCGCGCAATTTCGTCTCGGCAGGTTCCGCCGCGAGCGTGGCCGCCAGCGCCAGTTCAACCAGGCCCACCGCATCGTCGCTGGCTTCAGCCTCGTTTTGCGGCAGATACATGCCGTCAGTCAGCCGGTCGCGTGTGGCCGACGGCGTGATCAAGCACTTGGCCACTTCATGCCCCAACTCATCGGCGGGCACCACATACGGCCGGCCGAGCGGAAAAATAATCCGCGCCAGCAGCCAGGCCGCGGGCTTGTTCGGAAAGTTGGCCAGCACGCCTTCAAATGCCTGTTGCGCACGGAACATCGCATCCCAGATTGCCCAGTGCATCAGCGGCGCATCGGCCGCCTGGCAGCCTTCGTCCTGATAGCGCTTGAGCGTGGCCGACGCGAGATACATCTGCGACAAGATGTCGCCCAGCCGCGCGGAAAGTTTTTCGCGGCGCTTCAAGCCGCCGCCGAGCACCAGCATGGAGACGTCGGAAAGAAAAGCGAACGCCGCCGAAAAGCGCGTGAGCTGCTGGTAGTAGCGTTTCGTTTCCGGCGCAACACTTGCCGGTACACCGACAAAATGCGAGCCGGTCAGTCCCAGCCATAGGGCGCGCAGCGCATTGCCGATGGCGAAGCCGATGTGGCCAACCAGTGCCGTATCGAATGCACGCAAACCGGCTTTGGCGTCGGCATCCTGCGTTGCCTGCATCTCGCGCAGCACAAAGGGATGGCAGCGTATCACGCCCTGGCCAAAGACGATCAGGCTGCGCGTCAGGATGTTCGCTCCCTCCACCGTGATAGCAATCGGAATCTGCTGATACGCGCGCGCCATGAAGTTGTTCGGCCCCAGACAAATGCCCTTGCCGCCGAGGACATCCATCGCATCATTCACCACACCCCGCGCGCGTTCGGTGACGTGGTATTTGACGATGGCCGAGGCCACCGATGGATGCTCACCCAGATCGACCGCACCGGCGGTCATCATCCGCGCCGCATCCATCAGATAAGTGTTGCCGCCCATGCGCGCCAGCGCTTCTTCGACGCCTTCAAACTTGCCGATCGCCAGGTTGAACTGGTTGCGCACCCGCGCATAGCCGCCGGTGGCGCGCACCGCCAGCTTGGCGATGCCGGTGCTGGTCGACGGCAGCGAGATTGCGCGCCCCGCAGCCAGGCATTCCATCACCATGCGCCAGCCATGACCGGCCATCGCCGGGCCGCCAATGATCCAGTCCAGCGGCATGAACACATCCTGTCCCCAGTTCGGCCCGTTCTGGAACACCGCGTTCAGCGGCCAGTGACGGCGGCCGATATGCACGCCGGGATGATTGCTCGGCACCAGCGCGCAGGTAATGCCAATGTCCTCGACATCGCCCAGCAGATGATCCGGGTCGTGCAGATGAAACGCCAAGCCAAGCAAGGTGCACACCGGCCCCAGCGTGATGTAGCGCTTCTCCCAGCTCACGCGCATGCCGAGCACCTGCTGCCCCTGCCATTCGCCCCGGCACACGATGCCGGTGTCGGGAATTGCGGCAGCGTCCGAGCCGGCATGCGGGTTGGTCAGCGCAAAGGCAGGCACTTCCTGCCCCTTGGCCAGGCGCGGCAGATAATGGTTTTTCTGTTCTTCCGTGCCATAGCGCAAAAGCAACTCCGCCGGGCCCAGCGAGTTCGGCACCATCACTGAAACGGCCGCCGCTGAAGAGCGCGAGGAGAGTTTCTGCACGATTTGCGAATGCGCATAGGCGGAGAATTCCAGCCCGCCATATTGGCGCGGGATGATCATGCCAAGAAAGCCCTTGTCCTTGATGAACTGCCAGGCGGCGGGCGATAAATCCTGATGCACTTGCGTCGCTTCCCAGTCATTGGTCAGGCGGCACAGTTCCGCACATTCATTATCCAGAAAAGATTGTTCCACCGGCGTCAGTTGGGGTTGCGGGTAGGCCAGCAATTTTTCCCACCGTGGCTTGCCGGAAAACAGCTCGCCCTCCCACCACACGGTGCCCGCGTCGAGCGCATCGCGTTCGGTAGGTGACATGGCTGGCAGAATTTTTTTGTAAAGGGAAAACACCCAAGAGGTCATCACGCGCTGGCGCAATGCGGGCACGCCCAGAACCGCGAGGATAAAAAATCCGAGTGTTATGGCAAGCCACCAGACCATGATTTTCCCTTTCTTGCATCCACCGAGAGGGATTCCCCGATGAGTGCAAGCAAAGACTGGATCAAAATTCGCGGCCTGTCAAGACTGCCGCGCGATTGCAGCAGTCTTGGCAGTCGATTACTGCATCAAGTCAGGCTTGAAATGCTGACAGCCCTACATGGCACCCAGGACATTCACAAACCAGCCGCGGCTGCGGTAGGAAAGATCCGTCAGATCGTCGGAGTAGTTGGTGAAGTTATAACCCACCCCGAACTTGACGCCTTCAACCACA
>ENA-UPTA01001802-UPTA01001802.1-activated-sludge-metagenome-genome-assembly--contig:-NODE-1802-length-23135-cov-14.102036_pt1 | contig 23135 bp, 15 predicted proteins | sample MGYA00238184_ERZ773361 | MGnify/ENA primary metagenome ERZ773361 (study PRJEB29100, sample SAMN05720205) | activated sludge metagenome | isolation source: anaerobic digester from wastewater... | reverse complement strand
GCGTTTTTTCTGGTCGGGGCGAGAGGATTTGAACCTCCGACCCCCTGCGCCCAAGTTAGCTTTTTAAGATATGGCTAATGTGCATATAATATTTGTAAGGTTCAATGTGGATCGACATTTTAACAATACTGACCGATCGTTGAAAAAGAGCCCTAAAGCTGATCAAAACCTATCAAAAATGATCCCTAAGTTGCGATAAAGTTGCTATTTTGTTGCACTCCATGGAGACCCGAAAAAGGTGTAAAATAAGACCTTATGAAACCGGAGGATAGGGCAAGGGTAAATATAGACAAACTCCTTGAGGCTGCGGGGTGGCAGGTGCAGGATCTTAAAGAGATCAACCTTAAAGCCTCTCTTGGGGTTGTTGTAACTTATTTCCCTCTAAACTCAGGCATCGCCGACTATCTTCTCTTTGTTGACGGCAAGGCAGTGGGTGTAATAGAAGCAAAGCCTGAGGGCACGACTTTAAGCGGTGTTGCCGAACAGTCTGATAGATATGCCGGTGGTTACCCTTCCAACCTTCCCCATGTACAGGAACCTCTTCCCTTCGCTTACGAAAGCACTGGTGCTGAAACTTATTTCAGGGATTTACGAGACCCTGATACACGCTCAAGAAGCGTTTTTTCATTTCATAAGCCGGAGACTCTCCATGAATGGCTGGGGCAAACCAATACCCTGAGAGCAAGGTTAAAGGCTCAGCCACAGCTTATTGAAACTGGATTGAGAGATTGCCAAATAAATGCGATAAAGAACTTGGAAAAATCCTTTGCCGAATCCAGGCCGAAGGCACTCATCCAGATGGCTACCGGTAGCGGAAAGACCTTTACCGCCGTTAGCTTCATTTATCGCCTTATCAAGAATACTGGTGCAAGGAAAGTGCTGTTCCTTGTTGATCGGAACAACCTGGGGCGCCAGACACTCAAGGAATTCCAGGGATACGCCACGCCGGACGACGGCAGGAAACTCACAGAACTTTATAACGTCCAGCATCTTTCTTCCAACACGCTCGATCCCGTCGCAAAGGTCTGCATAACGACGATACAAAGGCTCTATTCGATGCTCAGGGGGGAAACGGAGTTCGATCCTACCCTTGAAGAGCAATCTTCTTTCGATTACAGCCCGGTCGAAGAAAGATCCAGAGAAGTTTCTTATAATCCTCAGATACCCATAGAAACCTTTGACTTCATAGTAACCGATGAATGCCATCGCTCCATCTACAACCTCTGGAGACAAGTACTTGATTATTTCGATTCCTTCCTTATCGGCCTTACTGCGACGCCATCAAAGCAAACTATCGGTTTCTTCGACCAGAACCTCGTGATGGAATACAACCATGAAAGGGCCGTTGCAGACGGCGTCAACGTACCCTATGACGTCTACAGGATCAAAACTGAAATATCCGAAAAGGGGGCAAAGGTTGAAGCGGGCTATTACATTGACAAAAGAGATAAGAAGACAAGAAAAGTCCGTTGGGAAATGCTCGATGACGATCTGGAATATGGCAGGGACCAACTGGACCGGAGCGTCGTCGTTCCCGATCAGATAAGAACCGTTATGAGAACTTATAAGGAACACTTCCCCTCAGATATTTTCCCGGGAAGGACAGAAGTTCCCAAGACACTGATTTTCGCCAAGGACGATTCCCACGCAGAGGATATAGTCCACATAACAAGAGAGGAGTTCGGAAAGGGAAACGAGTTCTGCAAGAAGATCACATACAGGACCACCGGTGAAAAACCAGAAGATCTTATCGCAAGCTTCAGGAATTCCTATAACCCGAGGATTGCCGTAACCGTTGATATGGTTTCGACAGGGACGGACATCAAGCCCCTCGAATGCCTCATATTCATGCGCGACGTCAAGTCAAGGGTCTATTTCGAACAGATGAAGGGGCGCGGCACAAGGGTCATTTCCCCGACCGATCTTAAGGCGGTCACCCCTGATGTTTCGGCCAAAAGCCGTTTCGTGATCATAGATGCCGTGGGCGTTTGCGAGACTGACAAAACCGATTCAAGGCCGCTTGAAAGAAAAAGAAGTGTCTCTTTCGACAAGCTCATAATGTCTGTAGCCCTTGGGGCCAGAGATGAAGATACCCTAACATCACTCGCAGGAAGGCTCGCAAGCCTGGACCGGGAAATTATCCCCAAGGACGCGAGGGAAATAGAGGGGATGGCCGGAAGATCCCTCAAAAAAATGGTAAACGATCTTCTTGATGCCGTAGATCCCGACAAAAAGGCCGAAAAAGCAAAGGAAATATTCAAGACGGAAGAACCGACTACTGAACAGATAACCAAAGCATCGGAAGAGCTTGTGAATAAAGCCTGTGAGCCTTTCAACAAGCCCCAAGTCAGGAACACAATCATCGACATCAAGAAAAGAAACGAACAGATTATCGACACGGTAAGCAAGGATGTCGTCACATTTGCCGGATTTGACGAAAAGGCGAAAGAGAAAGCCCGCCTTGTTGTCGATACATTTAAAAAGTTCATCGAAGAAAACAGGGACGAACTTACCGCCCTTCAAATTATCTACGACAAGCCATACGGGCAACGGCACCTCACCTACGAGCAGATAAAACAGCTTGCCGAGACGATAAACAAACCACCCTACTTCCTTACCACCGAAGCGGTCTGGAAAGCCTATGAACAGCTTGAAGCATCAAAAGTCAAAAGAGCCGGGCCGCAGAGGCTACTTACAAACATTATCTCCCTTGTCCGTTTCGCCATGGGCGAAAGCAGCCTTCTTGAACCTTTCGCGGATTTAGTGGAAAAGCGCTTCAATGACTGGCTTGCCTCACAGGAAAAAGCCGGGCGAAAGTTCAGCCAGGAGCAGATGCAATGGATTTTGATGATAAAAGAACACATTGCGACATCCCTCAGCATTTCGACCGAGGATTTTGATTACGCCCCCTTCAACGAAAAAGGCGGACTGGTTAAGATCCATCAGCTTTTCGGAAATGACGCAGGGAGCATTTTGAAAGAATTGAATGAGGTGGCGGGGTGAGAGGGGAAGGATTATGGAGGAAATGCTATGACTGAAGAACTAAGACGAGAATTCATTGAATCCTACAAGAAATCCGATAATGAAAAGCATTTTATTAAGCTCTTCGACAAGCAAGGTATACAGCTTGTTGAGCCTTCTAGTGAAGATGACGATAAATTTTTCGATGATCTGAAGCTGCAAATCAATTGCTTTTTCCAAGAGGCACTAAAATTGAGTACAGTTTCGTTTCTTCTTGGGACAGGGTCCTCTATTCCATTAGGCGCCGTTCCAATTTATCAGATGCCGGAAGCCATTATTGCTAGCATAAAAAAAGAAAAACTAGAGGATGCTCACGACAAGCTATACTCCTGCTATGCTGAAACTGTGGGTTTGGAGAAATATCTAGGGGATTTGCTAAGATTAAGCAGTGTTTTAAAGATATTTATGCCAGCAGAAAAGAACCAGGATATTTTGCCCGCAGATATCAAAAGCCTCATTTCTGTTATCAAAAAGTCGCTATTTGAACTTTGTAAAGTGCCAATCCTCGATAATATAAAGGATGATTATTACAAAAGCAAACCGTTGAAAATTCACAAAGCATTTATAAAAAAAATACTCGCAAGGGCGATCAATCTGAAAAGGGTGAATCTTTTTACGACCAACTATGATCTTGCCTTTGAAAGTGCCATGGATGATCTTGGAGTGATTTATATTGATGGCTTTGTCGGCAATACAAGGAGAATGTTTAAACCCGAAGTATACAATTATGATTATTATTTTCCAGCCTCGACTACTGAGGGCAATGTTCATCGATTAGATAAAGTTGTGCATCTTTATAAGCTACATGGGTCTCTTAATTGGTTGGAATGCGACGTAGATGAAAGCAACATTTATGGGATAGAACAATCATCAAAAAGCAACGACTATTCCGAAAGCCTTTTAGTTTATCCTCAACCTATGAAAGAAGAAGAAACACTTGGATTTCCTTATTCAGAAATGTTCAGACGATTTTCTTCAATAATCCAACAACCCCAGAATGTTCTGATTTCTTATGGCTATGGATTTGGCGATGAGCATGTTAATAGAGTAATCTACAATGCACTGTCGATTTCAAGCTTTCAGCTAATAATAGTTTCGTACGGATGGACAGACAAATTAAAAGACTTTTACAATAAGACAAAAGATGATTCTAGGGTTAGCTTCCTGATAGGGCCATACCTCGGGGATTGGAGAACCTGGGTTATAGATTTACTTCCCGATCTCAAGAAGATGGATCTTGAGGAAAAGATTAAGGAGACTGTTAGAAAGCTTAAAAGCAGGCCACCGGAAAGGGAACAAGAAGATGGAAAGTGATAGAACAATTGGAAGAGTGCTAAATGTAGATAGTTTCAGGGTGGTCATTGAAATTGACAAGGAAAATAAAAGTCTCACCAAGGCTCATTACTCAGGAATCTGCCCTATAGCCAGAATTAATTCATATGTCATTATTCCTGTAGGGTACGAAAAGATTGTCGGCCATATTACAAAAGTGCAGATGTTCAGCGAATCTGTTGAGATAAGCAATAAATCAACCATTACTTTGCCCGATGTCAAACGTTTGGCATGGGCGACAATGATAGGCACTTTAAAGAGAAAAGGAGAAGCTGAGGCTTATGAACAAGGAATCACTTCATATCCATGTCTTGATAATCCTGTAAATTTCATTCTTAAAGAAGAGTTGGATTGTATATTTGATAAGAAAGTAACATTCAACAAAGAGGATTACTCAACCGGCAATAAGAATAAATACTATATGCCAATAGGAAAATGCACAGCGTTTCCCGAATATGAAGTTAAAATTGATCCTGACGCCTTGTTTGGGAAACATCTTGCTGTGTTAGGGAATACTGGATCAGGAAAGTCATGTACGATCGCAACTTTGATTCAGACATTGATGAGAAAAGAATACGAAGGACTAAAATTAGAAAATGCCCATATTATTATTTTTGACACAAATGGAGAATATGCTAGTGCTTTCAAAGGAAATAATAACGACAAGACTAAAGGGAAATATGTAGGTAATTGTTTATTAATTGATAAAGAAGGATTGAAGATACCATATTGGTTCATGAATTTTGAGGATTTCAGAAGTCTTTTTAAAGCAACAGATAGCAGCCAGTCCCCCGTGTTAAATATGTCTTTGGTTCTTGCAAAGGGGGAAATTAAAGGAGAAGCCCCTATTACAAAAATTCTGCTACTATTAAATGCCTTGAAGTCAATCGAAAATGCCACATTAAGTACTGAAGAAGCTTGGAAAAAGGCAAGGGAGCTTAAAACTCAATGCGGTATTGCAAAACAGATCATTGATGGCAATAAAGATACCTTATCTATATTTTTTAAGGAGCAGATTGGCATCCCAATAGATCAAATAGAAGATCAGCTATCTTTAATAAGAAATGCTATCGATGACAGAACCAATTTAAAAGAGAGTTACAACCCAACAGATTATGCTACATGGTATGATTCGAACAGAACGACATTGGAGGGAGATATAGCCAATAAATATAAGACATTAATAGATGCAGACATGCCACTTTATTTTAATAAGGCAAATTATTTCGCAGACTATTTACACCCTGCAATGCAAATAGAAGGACGAGAGAATACTCGGGTAAGAGAGTATTGCTCAACACTAATATTAAGGATGAACACATTCTTTTCTGACGAGAGATACAAGTTCCTTTTCGATGATTATGAGAATTATCCATTCGCATTGGCTACTTTCCTAAGATATTGCTTTGGCAGAATGGAAAATGCAAAATATGATGAATTTGAAAAACAAGATGGGGAAAAGAAAACTGGGAAACCACCCTTTATAGATTACTATTTTAATGCAATCAAACCTAAAAAAGGGCAAAACCATCAAATCGTTATTTTTGATATGAGTCTCTTGGCTTCTGGAATCTTAGAAAACATTACCGCTCTTTTAGGACGATTAATGTTGGAATTTGCTCAAAGGATGGGAAAGAAAAAGGAAGAAAGAGGAACGTTTCCAGTTGTTTTAGTTTTGGAAGAAGCTCATAATTATATTCCTGAAAAAAGAAAAGCGGATGAAAAGGAATCCATATCAAAAATTGTCTTTGAGAGGATAGCTAGAGAAGGCAGAAAGTATGGTCTAAGTCTTGTAGTATCTTCGCAGAGGCCCAGTGAGCTTTCAAAAACTGTTTTATCTCAGTGCAATTCTTTTATCGTCCATAGAATTCAGAATCCCGAAGATCAGAAGTATATTCAAACAATTGTGCCATCGATCAACGAGGACCTCCTCAAACAATTGCCATCGTTGGCTCAAAGAACCGCTTTGATTTTTGGTGACTGTGTTCGCGCACCCGCCCAAATTATTTTAAATGAGGCAAATCCAGTGCCTGACAGCAAAGATCCGCAATTTATAAGAAAGTGGTTAAATTTAGAAAAGTCAGAAAAGGTAGAACCTGATTTTGAGAAAATTTGCGAGGAGTGGGAAGGAAAGAAACAAAGGACATAGAATAAGATGATTAATAAGATGCCAAAAAGCTGGGTTCACGTTGCGATTGCGGATATTTGCGATTTGATAAATGGTCGTGCATTTAAGCCAAGCGACTGGACATCAAAAGGACTACCTATTATCCGAATCCAAAACCTTAACAACGATGATGCTGAATTCAACTACTGCGATTTTGAAGTGGATCAGAAATTCATTGTGGGAAAGGGGCAGTTGCTTTTCGCTTGGTCTGGGACTCCAGGCACTTCTTTTGGGGCGCATATCTGGAACAAAGGAAAAGCCGTGCTCAACCAGCACATTTTCAAAGTTCAAAATAATAAGGAGATTATCGAAAAAGTATTTCTAATGTATTTATTGAATCACAAGGTCAGTGAGTATGTCGCTAAAGCCCACGGCACCGCTGGCCTTGCTCATATAACGAAAGGAAAGTTTGAAAATTCCGAAATCCCCCTCCCCCCTCTGAACGAACAAAAGCGGATCGTGGCGAAGATAGAGGAGCTTTTCACGAAACTGGACGCAGGGATTGATTCACTGAAAAAGGTCAAGGTGCAGATCAAGCGATACCGCCAAGCCGTCCTCAAAGCTGCGTTCGAAGGGAAGTTGACTGAAAATCTAAGAAGAGATGATGAGTATGATGAAGATCTTATCCCACTTTCATGGAGCAGATATTTCCTTCCCGACGTTATGGCCAAAAAGCTTAATAATGGTTATTCTGGCAAGCCGGTGAAATATGAGACACCCATACGTGTTCTTTCACTGAGTGCTACAACTTCAGGTATTTTTAACGGCAGCTGCTACAAGTATCTTGACGAGTCGTTTTCCCCTGAATCACCCTTTTGGCTAAAGAAGGACGACATATTGCTTCAAAGGGGAAATACTCTAGAATATGTGGGTGTGCCGGCTATTTATAAAGGGAATGACAATCAATATCTTTTTCCAGATCTTATGATAAGGTTGACTATCAATAAAAGTATGGTTGAACCAAATTTTCTATGCTTTTTATTATCTTGGGAGAAGATACGTAATTATATGCGCGACAATGCTGTTGGAACGGCAGGATCGATGCCAAAGATCAATCAGGAAGTATTAAAGAAGCTTCCTGTTTATCTCCCCCCTCTCCCCGAGCAGCACCAAATCGTTTCAGAGATCGAACGCCGTTTTTCTGTTGCTGATGAAGCTGAAAAACTGATTGATCAGAGCTTGAAGCAGGCGGAGAGGCTTCGCCAGAGCATATTGAAGAGGGCTTTTGAGGGGAAGCTTGTTCCCCAGGACCCGAACGACGAACCGGCTTCCGTCCTGCTTGAGAGGATAAGGGCTGAAAAGGCAAGGCTTGAGGCCGAAGGCAAGGCCGGGAAGATGAAAAAGGTGAAATAGATGGCTAATGAATCGGCGGCAATTGTCCAGAGGTTATGGAACTACTGCAATGTTTTAAGGGATGACGGGGTCAGTTACGGGGATTATGTTGAACAGCTAACTTATCTTCTTTTCTTGAAGATGGCCGACGAACAGACCAAGCCGCCTTTCAATAAGCCTTCAACAATCCCAAAAATCTTTGATTGGCAGAGTTTGCTTGCAAAGGACGGGGATGATCTTGAAAAACATTACCGCCACATCCTGGAAGGGCTGGGCAAAGAGAAGGGTATGCTCGGCGTGATTTTCAGAAAGTCCCAGAACAAGATACAGGACCCCGCAAAGCTTAAGCGGCTTATCATGCTTATTAATGAAGAAACATGGGTCGGCCTCGATATTGATATAAAGGGGGAAATTTACGAAGGTCTCTTGCAGAAAAACGCCGAGGACATAAAAAGCGGGGCGGGGCAATATTTCACGCCCAGGGCGCTTATCAAGGCTATGGTTGATGTGACAAGGCCCGCGCCGGGAATGACGATATGTGATCCTGCCTGCGGTACCGGCGGCTTCATGCTTGCTGCGCATGACTACCTTGTAAACCATTTCAAGCTCGATAAGGAACAGAAGAAGTTTTTAAGGTATGAAACCTTCAAGGGCTGGGACATCGTTGACAATGTCGTCAGGCTTTGTGTTATGAACCTTTATCTTCACGGCATCGCGGGAGAGGAGAGCCCTATAATCAGCGGAGATTCGCTTATTGCCGATCCGGGCGACCGTTTCGATGTTGTCCTGACCAATCCTCCCTTCGGCAAGAAAAGCAGTATCACGATAGTGAACGGCGAAGGGAAGGCCGACAAGGAATCGCTGATTTACGAAAGGCAGGATTTCTGGGCGACGACATCCAACAAGCAGCTCAATTTCCTTCAGCATGTAAAGACGATCTTGAAGATGAACGGCAGGGCGGCAATCGTTGTCCCCGACAATGTCCTTTTCGAGGGCGGGGCGGGGGAGACAGTGAGAAGAAAGCTCCTGCATGAATGCGAAGCCCATACCCTTTTAAGGCTTCCCACCGGAATATTCTACGCCCAGGGAGTGAAAGCCAACGTCCTGTTCTTCGACCGTAAACCTGCAAGCGAGAAGCCTTGGACAGAAAAGCTCTGGATTTATGATCTCAGGACCAACATGCATTTCACCCTCAAGACAAACCCCCTGAAATATGATGACCTTGAGGACTTTATCTCCTGTTACAACCCCGACAATAGGCATGAACGGAAAGAAACGGAGCGGTTCAAGGTCTTTCCATATGACGAGTTGATCCAGCGGGACAAGGTGAACCTCGACATCTTCTGGTTAAAGGACGAGAGCCTTGAAGACTCCGAGAACCTGCCCGCTCCCGAAGTCCTCGCCCGTGACATTTCCGAAAATCTGCAATCCGCTTTCGAACAGTTCGTAGGAATACAAGAGGAATTGGAGGATAAATGATCGACGGCAGCAAAATTGATAAACGGCATCACCAGTATGGATTGAGTTGTCTTTTATCAAATTATGCGGTTGCAAGCAATTACTTTACTGGAATTGATATTGATGAATATTTTGTAGATTATTTAAAAGAATTTGAAAAAGATTTCCTCGATATGTCTTATTTTAGTGCCTCCTTCGACCTTGCTTTATGGACAACAATATCTCAATTTCATATGGTAGTAAACAACAGTTATGATAGGCTTCTTGCAAACAACTTTGTCCATGCGTACGCATCAATTATAAAGGACCATTATCATATTGTTTGCCAAGTGAAAGGATGTTCTTTTGCTCCTCCTAATATACCAGGTTTAGAATTCATGAAGCTACTTCAGGAAAATTCAACGCAATATAGCTATCAAAGAACCAATAGCGCTTGCAAATTGGAATTATACGAGTTTAAGAAAGATGAAAGTAAGATAAAGTTGAACCAAGAATTGAATTCCATGCTTCAAAATGAAGAATGCGTCTTAAATGTCTTTAGCGACGAAAGTCTTTCTCCATTAATAAAAAGGCACTCTCATACCATTTATAAAGATATGCTAACAGGAATAATATTATTTCATAACACGAATAGTCCCATTAGGGATGAAGAACTTAATGATGATTGGATGTCCCTTGTCGGTGAGGGGCAAGTGCTGAAATATACTCGTAAGTAAGAGAGAAGCCCCATGCCGTCGTTCAAATCCGTCGTCTACCAAATCCTGAAAGAAGGAAAAATGAAAATAGAAATCGCTAAGAATCCTGCCCAAAGATAACGGATGAGCAGTTCGTGAAACACCAGTTATCAGATGAACCAATTTTATACGGCAAGATATCTTGGAGTTATTGAAAAAGCAAATCCATCATTACCATTTGATTAGATCACCCCATCCTCATTACCCTCTCGGAAAATCTCTCCACTGAATCTTCGGATCCTACCGAGGAGAGAACAGTAATTATCTTGTGATTTCGCCTTAATTGCCTTGCCAAGTGGTCGGAGATCTCTGCCTCACCATCGGTCAACAGCAGGACCTTTTCATGGCGATTGCTGATGATGTGCTTAGCCACGCTGTCGAAGTCGGTTCCTCCAAGTGATGTTATCTTCCTTCTGGCCAGCTGCTGCTTGGTGACAGGCTGAACCCCTACGCTGAAGGCGTAAAGAGGATAGGAGATATGCTCTGTGATCATATCCAGAAGGCTCAAGACAAAAGCCAAATGCTGGTTCATGGATCCTGAGACATCGAAATAGACCTTTACGCCTTTTCCTTCCTGCCAGGAGGGGTTTGAATGGTAGATGACTTGAGGCCTTCTAACCGCAAGGCTCATAAAATTCCGCCTGCCTGCAAATGGAAGCATCCCCTCCGACCTTTGGTGCTCCCTTATCTCAGCCTCATTATCCGAAACGAGGTCCTCAATAACACGCATGAACCTCTGCCTAAATGGAAGTTCGGATCGGTGCAAGGTTCTAGGCTGGATCCCATAGAAATTCTTCATCAGAAGTCCTGTGAGTGGCTTTAAGGCTCTTTGTATCTCTGCCGAATACCTCCATCGGACATGAGCGTCAGCTCCCATGGTACGGATTATAGGCTTATATACGAACTCACCGTGGCTCAAAATGTGCTGGACAAGCCGATATGGAGTAAGCCTCTTTCCGCTCTGGATCTGTCGAAACACCTCTTTGCAGGTCTCTTCCTGGAAATCCTCTTCGGAAAGTGCTGATGGTGGAACAAGGAGCCTGATCGGGCAGAGATACTTTTTGTAGTAGTCGATCAGCTTTATCTCGCTATGCTTCTCTCCGAGCTCCTTGTAAAGCATCTGGTCGATGATGATATCCAGGGCTATGTTGGTCACATCGTGGCCATACTCGCTGTTGAAGGTCTCCATAGCCGAGTTCAAGTGGCCAAGGACGTAATGGCATATCTCATGGGACAGGAGAAACAGTACATCCTCCTTGGACTCCATGTACTTGTCACAGAACTTGGGATTAATAAGCATTAGGGGACTGCCATCCTTCCATTTGATGCCTGCAGAATCGACGTCTCTGCTCAGGATGATCTTGGTTGTGGATATTACAGGTATCAGGATGGAAAAGAAAGGGTGCTGACCATAGGCCTGCTTTGCCTTTACAAAATGATCAGACAGTTCCTTTGCAGTCATGGCACCTGCCGACGAATTGGGAACTTCGGCCTGCAGAGAAGAACATATCCAGCTGAGTTCTTGAAGAGGTTCCTGTACTCCTGGTGGGGATCCTCAGTCTTGATATTGGGGTAATAAAGGTTCTTCTGGATGCACTGCGAGAAGGCTTTGAGCTCTGAGTAACTGGCTTGCTGGATCGGTACAGGCTCTGGGGGTATAAGGCATGTCTTCAGGAAAAATGGGTGCTTGAGGTAAGAAGGAACCTCCACGGGTTTCGATCTTGCGACAGTTTCTGGCTCAAGCAGCTTTATGGCAGTTACCACCTCGAAGGGAGGAAATGGAAGAAAGTCGGCATAGCATTCGTCTAGGGATTCTGCGTCTTTCTTGACATGCCATCTTCTGGAACCCCACTCCTCATTGCTTCCGAACAACTGGACATCGGCATCTTCGCCAAAGTCCTCGAGGATGCTTTCAGGGATTTCTTCGACCTTGTCCGTGCTCCTAAGGACCATCTTATGGCTCTCGTCTGAATAGGCACCGTAAAAGAAATAAAGCGAATGGGGGCGATAATTTCCTAGGAGCCTGGGGATAATGTTTCCTTCTGTCTCCTTCCAGGTGAACCCGACCATGGAATCCCTCAGGAAGAGGAGCTTGGAACCTGTCTGGTTGTCCTCCAGGATCTTTGTTTCAACCGATTCTGCAAGGATGTGGGGGTCATTTTTAGGCTGCAGTTTGAGCTTATGGAGGTTGCCAAGTCCGGATCCTGGACTGACTCTTGTGGAATCATCGTCCTTTATGCAGGCTTGAGAGTAGTTCCCCATAAAGGCATAGTAGCTTTGTTCGTTCTTGGCCAGCAGAAAGCCATCAACAGACTGGTTTTCGATCCTGAACCTGGCCACATCGGTTGGCCTAAATGGATAAGGAAAGAGGCCATCCTTTATCAGGATCTTCGGATCATACCTCATCCTCTCCTTCTGGCACAGGTAACAGCCATCTTTTTCAAATACGATCTTACATAGCGTTATCACATTACCTCCCTTTTTCCAAAACTTCCTGAATGGACGCGATGTCGCTCCTGTAGGCTGACTTGCTCTTCAGGTAGCTGTTCGTGCCGAAAAGCTTGGGGGCCAGCCTGATACTTGAGACCTGAGAATCTGTCAAAGTCTTGATGGAACTGACTTCAGGCATAAGGCCACTTTCAGAAAAAATGGAGTAGAAAAGCCCTGCCCCGATATCGCAGAAATACTCGTTGTGGAACTCGAAAAGACGATCGATGTTGTCATCACAGACTGGCATCGAATACAGCCTCTTTATCAGGGAGATCTTTCTCTCCAGGACAGTCTCTTTCTCTATTAACCCTATCAGGTTGTTTATACAAAGATTGTTCCAAAGGTCTATATCCTTGTTGGAGCTGTTGCCGAAAACTTCCTGAAGTGAATCCTCCAAGACGATATTGAGTGACTCGTTTCGGAAATCCTCCAGCTCAACCGAGTATGGAAGCAGGTGTGGAATAGCCTCTTTACAGATCTGGAAGAGCTGGGAGCCGACATCCACCCCCTTGGTGGCCTTTGTGGAAAGGATGGATATCAGGCTCCTTCTGATCATTCCAGCTCTACGTCCATCGAGGATGTAGTTGTGAGAGGATAAGTTTCGCTCAAGGGCCAGAATGAAATCCTCTATCTTACCGTTGAACCTGGACTCGATCTCTGCATAGATACTCCTGCTCTGCAAAACGACCTCAGGTATTCGAGAGGGTTTCGAGGGGCAGTCCAGTTCTGTGCCTTTCAGAGCCATAGCGTCATCCTCGCCTATGTTGGTCAGGACTGCTCTTTTAGCCTCTGGATCCAGGTCTGAGAAGCCAGGGACCCAAACTATATAGGCGAACCTTCCCGACAATGCAGGATCGAGTGACCTTGCCCCTAGGTAACTTGGAGGGTTCATGGCTCCGAAAATATACTTGAGGCTCTTAATTTCCTGTCCCATGATCCTGCGAGACCTGATGATCTCGAGCCACTTTCCTTGGAGCTGGTAGTTGGCCCTGGAAAGCTCGTCTATAAGGACGAATTCCTGTCCCTGGATCGAAATGGGGGTGGAAATATAGTCAATGACTCCATCCTCCATCGAATAGGGGTTAGGAAAGCCAAGAACGTCCTCGAAGAGAGCCTTGGAAGCGTCATAGGCGATAAACTTCTGGTCTAGGGCCTTCGCTATCCTCTTGCACAGCATTGTCTTGGCTGTTCCGTGGGTTCCGACCAGCAATAGAGGGTCACCTGTAACCAGAGAGGCGATGATCAGATCCTCGATTTCGTCATAACCGAATAGGCCGATTTCCTTGAAAAGGCTCTCTTCCACCATCAATTCTTCTCCTTTTTCCTGGAGGCAATGGGGGTGATTCCTGCCAGAGGATCATACTTTGGGATCCCTTTGGCCCTGAGCTTTTCATCGATCCTGTCGAGCCTAACAAGGTTGTTGAATAGGATCTTGACCTTGTCGCGGGATGATGGATCATTCTCTTTGAGGTTGTGTCGCTTCCAGAGAGCCAGCTTTAAGGAGCATTTTGCCTGACCAAGCTCCTGATCATGGAATCTATGGATTTGAGAGAACTCGTATCGCTCTTTCACTTCGGCCACCAGTGACCCTATTTTCTTTCGAATAGAATTTCCAGTCTGGATCTCTTCGAGGTGGTTTCTGGGGTTCTCTGCAGGTTTTTTCCAGATACTAGCCTTTGGAGGCTTGGAGTTTCGGCAGCAGTTGAAGGCCGAATAGAAGATGGCCACCCTCTCCACCCTCGAAAAATAGGAGGAGGTATAGCCATGATCGTCATACTCCATCGACCACTTGTCTCCGAAATGGTTGATGGACACCTTGCAGAGGACCTGGCCACTCTTGTACATGGGATCGATGAAGTAGAGGTTCTTTTCGTCAATGCCTGCCAGAAAGACTGCATGATTATCAAGCTTCCTGTAAAGGCTCATTACGCCCTCTTCCTTGGCCCACCTATCCTCGATCTTGAATGAGAAATCGTATGGAGCTTTGAATATCAGGACTGTAGGGATCCCGTTTTTTAGGGCCATTCTCAGTCTGTCGTAGGTGACGCTCGTTTCCATTATCGAATCGATACCGAACTGATATAAATAACCATGAGCTTTCCTGAGCGAAAAGCCGCTTTCGCTTTTTCCGATATGGATCTTGATCTCTGTGAGCATCTGGGGAGTGAACTGCCTGCCGAAGCACTGGAGGACCTTTTTCAGGACATGAAGAAGGCAATTATCCTCCATCAGGCTGTTGACTTTCTCCAAGGGAGGCACATCGATTCGGTACAGCTGGTCACGTGGTTGAGGCTGGAGATTGGCCATACTTTTCCAGCTGTCTACAGGTTCTGGTACTGTCACAAGGACCATTGGGATCCTCCTATCACGATCATACAGTGGTCATAGAAAAGCGAAGGAGATCCGAGGCTTAGTTATCGAAATAATATTTCAGGATTGTATTTCCGGAGTTCTAAGATTCTCGCTTATTGAAGTCTCAACAAACGTCTTTTCATTCTAATTCCACTTTATAGTAATAGATTCCTGGCTGGTTTCCAGCCCCAATATCAGTGAATTCGTCGTTAGAAAGATACCCCGAGATATCTTCATAATCCTGGTCGGGTCTCTGGCTTCGATAAACTCTATAGCCACATCCGAGAACAAAGTCATTCCACAAGAGGTGAACATCTGAATAGCTTAATAGACTCAGTTTAAGAGCGCCGAGAAGGCCACCGAGACCTGATGGAAGGTATGGATCATAATCTACCAAGCCAGTAAATTTATCACCATTAGGCGGAATATTACCCCACCAATCATTTTCAGCAATCACGGAAACAGCATTTTCATTAACTAAGTGAAGATTATTACAGACAAATTGGTTATATCCGCTTTCATCTTGTACTCTTCCCAAATAAGCTACAGACGTTGGATCTACATAAACTCCTGTCCCGTTGCAAATGATGTCGGAATTGTTCAAATATCCCTGAGAATAATTATCGAATGATATTCCGACATTGCAGTTCTTAATCTCAGTATCATAGATTGAGGCTCTTGATCCATTATATCTCAGGCCATAATCTCCATAATAAACACCAAGGTTAGAGAGAGATGTCAGCCCAGCCGAGATAGTTACGCCAGACCAATCTCCCACTGTTCCTGAGGATGTTCCATTATTGTTGGTGTCGCCTCCATAGTCATCATCTGATAGTGATGTGAAAATGACAGGCTCATTGACCGTACCTATTATCTTGATGTTAAAAACGGCAATGCCAGCTGCATGGCCACATTTTATAATTGTTCCTTTGTGAAGAGTTAGAGTAATTCCACTTCCAAGACTGAACCCGGGCTCAATAATATATGGACAGCCTGCGTTTGTAAATGTGCCGTTTTGATTATACGTTCCTTCTAAAATGATTCCATTGTAGTACAGATGATTTTCATTGACGGTTAGCCCTGAGAGAGATGGGTAACTGTTATTCGCTATTCTTATTGGACACTCATTCTGGTCAAAAACAGAATTGGAAACTGAAAAAATAGAGCTTATTCCACCTTGGAAATATATTCCAGGACCCGAATTATTTATAAACCGACATTCATTAACGCTTCCTTGCGGACTTCCGCTGGTACCAATTATGGACATTCCAGTACCATTATTTGAGAAAGTAGTATTTGCAACACTAACTATAATTCCTGAAGCTGTATCTGCCGTTACTAGACCATTGTGGCTGCACCGGATGATAGCATTATTGATATTAGCCATGTTTCTTATATTTAAGCCTGACCATAAATTTGCACCTCCAGGAAACCACCCGTCACCATTAGTATCACCACCATAAGTGTCGTCGTAGATGGATGTAATAACAACAGGTTCATCTGACGTTCCATTTATAATTAGGTTCCACATTTCAACAGAAGATCCAATTTTAATTATAGTTCCTTTTTCCAGAGTGAGAGTCGTTTCATCACCCCACCCTCCACCAATGTAAGGACAACCTGCATTTTTCAAAGTTCCGCTTGAAGAATAGTAACTCAACAATATTCCATTCCAATCCCAATGATTTTCTGCTACTGATAAATAGGAAAAGCTAGGGTAGCAATCACCTTCCATCGATATTGGACTTGAATTGTGGTCAAAATAACAGCCAGTTACAATAAATTCAGATTTAACTCCCGACTGGAAGAAAATACCTTCTAGTTGATTATTGCTGAACGTTGTACCCGAAATCATACCTGGTGTGGAAATTCCAAGAGCTCCTATTTGCATACCTACTTCGTTGAAAGAAAAGTATGAATCTATCACGTTGATATAATTTAATTCGGACGCAGTGAAAGATAAACCCGTAACTGCATATTTAATGACAGCATTGCTTAAAGAGACATATCCGCTGGAAACACTTATACCTGGCCAATCATATGCACCTCCAACAGAAGGTCCATCGGCATTAGTGTCACCTCCCGAATAATCATCCTTTAGTGAAGTTAGAATTACAGAGTGTGCTGTTGTTCCACTACAGATAAGTGATGAGATATTATTGACTGCCCCATTATCAAATTTAGCTATGACCCCTTCTTTAATTGTGAGGACACTCGTGCAGCTAACGCCACTAAAAACATAAGGACATCCGACATTCACAATGGTGATATTTGAGGAAAATGTCCCCCCAATTATTATCCCATTGCATACGCTATTATTTTCATTTACGGTAATCCCTGAGATCGCAGGATAGATGGAGTCTAGCAATATAGGGATATTATTATTACTGAAAATACAATCAGCTATGGTTCCTCCAGACACCCCAGTCCCATAGGCACAAATGCCATAATCGTCGCTCTCGAAAAGTGAACTATAAATGCTGCTATTAGCAAAATCGACACAACGAACACCGTATGAAGCATATTTTATTGCTGCATAGCGAATCGTAGCAGTTCCTTCTACGTAGATCCCACCCCAATCTGGAGTTGTAGGGTTCGCAGTAGCGCTTGTAAAGATAACCTGATTTGTGGAAGTTCCGTTGACATTCAAAGAACCGTATACCACTAAGGAAGAACCATTCAAGAACCTGAGCTCTACACCATCCTCTATCGCGAGAGTGTTGCCAGGATCTACAGTAAGATCACACGTAACAACATAAGGACTTCCAGCTGCCGTAATAGATCCAGAGATGGAACCACAGAGATCAATAGAGTATAGTTTAAAAGAAGCCAACACAAGAGAGAAACAAACCAACGTTTTTAAAAATACTTTCATTGTACCCCCCTTGCAAGTTCTTATTATAGGTTCTGATAAAAAAATAAACAACCGCCATGTAGTAAAGCAATAGGGCACGGTTTCCCGTGCCCTTACATCTAAATGTATTGAGGCCCTATTCGTCAAAGATATCTTGATCTTTGTCCAAGTTAACAACCAGCTCAAGACCTACGTTCCAGCGATCAAAAAGATCACTTATCAAAGGATAGTCTTTAGGGTCACCAGCATGTAACCGTAGGCGGTCAAAATGGAAGTTGAAGGCCCTCTGTTCGTATATTTTTTCCTTACCATCTACAGGACGGACAAAAAACACCTTGATGCTCAGGCAGCTGCCATCTGGCATCATAGTAGGATCCAACTCGGGGGCTAACGGTTGAAGTGAACCTTCAGCAAGGTAATTAGCACTTTTCTTCTTCATTTTCAATTCTCCTTTTATTAATATTTCTTGTTTTTTAAAATGCTATACAGTTCCGACGACTATTCTTCCTTATGGTCTTATGGTGCCTCCTTTCGGCCCTTAAAATCAGGCCATATAATATGTATGCAGGGGGACAGTACCCCGTTATAAGAGTTCCTTATCACGTTAACCTCTTTCCTGTCCTTCAGTTACAGAAGGCTCTTTTTCTTCTACCTGTTGGTCGGGTTCAGAATCGCAACTTAACTGCGACTTTGGATCCGCGGAGGCCAATAAATCTACGGCTTGATGGAGCCGTTCAGGCTTCAGGTGTGCGTACCTCAGAGTAGTTTCAAAGTCCCTGTGTCCGAGCAACTCCTTGATGACAGCAAGGTCGACTCCAGAAGTGACAAGCCTGCTCGCATAGGTATGTCTCAGATCATGGAACCGGAAATTTTCGAGCTTCGAGATGGTCACAGCTTTGAGCCAGTGTTTGCGAAGTCGATCCCATTTTCCGCCCCCGCTATTGCCGAAAACCAGCTCATTGGAGTCTAGGGGGCGAGGAACATCATTGATAATGGCAAGTGCGACCGAATTCAGAGGAATAACCCTGTCCCTCTTTCCCTTGGCGCGGGTTGCTGGAATAATGGCCACTTTCGTGTTGAAATTGATGTCTGACCACTTCAATCCCAGAATTTCCCCACGCCTCATGCCAGTATGGAGTGCAAACTGAATGACTTTCTGGAGGGCTGGGGTGGCGGCTTCCATTAACCTGGCCTCCTCTTCCTCGCTGAGGTAACGGATCCTTTTGTCATCACGCCTTAACAACTTGACCTTAGCAGCAGGATTTACCTCACAGAGTCCCCATTCGATACCGAGGTTGAACATTCTCTTCAGGCGACTGAGGTGGATGTCCACGGATCTGGGACTAAGCAGTTTCCCTTCTGCCCTTGTTCCATTATTAATCCGTACCGTAAGAAGGTACTCCTTGTACCTCTCAACATCCCCTTGAGTTATCTTATCCATGGTTCGGCCTTTGAAAAGGTGAAACCCGAGCCAGGACTTAGAGCAGAGGCGATCCAATTTCTGGTTAGAGACTCGGGTATTGGCAATGCCCCAGTTAAGGAAACGTTGAACACCGTCTTCGAATGGCGTATGTACTACTTCCTTGAGGTCGAGGTAACGCCCCTCCCTGATGTCGGTCTTGATCTTGTTGAGGTAGTTCCTGGCCTCAGTCTTTGTGTTGGCGATCCTTCGGTGATAGTAGCCCTGATATTTCCAGGAAAACTGCCACCGTCCATCAGAAAGCCTCTTCAACCCGCGTTCCTTTTTTTCCTCTTTTACCTGTTTTTCTACCACTTTTTTTTCGTTTTCGTTCGTGTCCATCTTTATCTCCTTTTTTTATTTTCGCGTTTATCTAGTCCAGCTTTTCAATCTGGTGCAGCTAGAAATAATCACCCGATGACAAGAAAATTCTGCCCCCCACGCATTTAAAAAAGATCGGTTCAATTCGGTCATTGAGAAAAGGCTTGAAGTTATTCTGGAGATCCATTTACCTCTCCTCTTCCAAGCCAACAGGACTAGATAGAGAAATGTTGTCAATATTGATTGATTTGTCAATATTATTATTTTCTATATCTCTTTCTTTTATAGGCATGGGATCATCTTCATCCTCAGCTCGAGGTGTATCACCTCTCTCTTCGGCTGAAGGTGTAACCTGTCCATCCTCGTGAAATTGCTTGTCAAAATTGTATACAGCTATATTATTTATGTCCGTTGTGGCAGGCTCGGTCTCAGTATTGCCAAGTCCAGCGAGTGCAGGGGAGCAGTCCGAGGTCAGCTTAGGGTCCGGAAGTGCCCACGAACCTTTGCCGCTCCATCCCTTTATGGTCTTCACACCCATAGCGCGGCAGGCCCGATCGAGTGTCCGGTAGCTGTGGCCAGTTGTATGTGTCCATTTTTCGACCATGGAGTCAATTGATTTGGGCCCGGTGGCGAGCTGCTCTTTCACGAACTCCTTTGCACGGTCGAAGGCACTCAATTCATCCGAGCCGAGATCGTTCTCACGAAGATCCGCAGCTTTCAAGGACGTCTCTCCTAGCCATCTGAAGCCCGTATCTGCTATTTCGTACCCTAAGCTACAACCCTTTTTAGCAACCGAGCATTTGATATGAGCCATCGCGTATTGACCGGTTTGGGCTTGTCCGAAGAGCAGCACGTTTCTAGCGGAACCGTTTATGGCTACGCTGCCCTGACCATCGTGTATGGCCTTGGCTCCCTTGGCTTTATTAAGATGTTGTATGAGGAGAACGGCCGCCTTTGTGCTCTTGGCTAAAAATAAGAGGGTACCCAAAGGTCCCCATACCTCGTTTGCCGAGTTCATATTGACCCTGACACCCAGCCACGCTGAAAGAGGATCAAGTATTATAAGAGCTGGATTGATTTCGTTGATCTTGTCCTCGATGGTGAGAAGGTTGTCGAGGGAAAGGCGACATTCTTTCCCGTGGATATTGATAGTCTCTTTCAAAGCGTAGAGGTTCTCGGAGCGGCCGTCAAGCATCTCAAACCTGGGTTTGAGCGTATACTCCCAGGAATCCTCCTGCGTGCCGAAGAGGACGTTGTGCCCCATCCTGGTTAGTCGTGCGGCAAGTTCCATGGCTGCCCAAGTCTTTCCCGATTCTGCGTGGCCTTGGAAGATGTTGATCATCCCTCTGGCGACGTAAGGCTCCCAGAGCCAGTCAACAGAATGAGTCTTTATCGTGCTGACCTGAATGAATGGAGAGTCAGAATCATCTCCCGTGGGCACAGTCTCAAGATTATTAAGGACTTCCACAAGAAGAGGGCCTACGGTCCGATGAAGGTCGTCGACGTCCGCCTTCGGTCCTAAATCTGATGGAAGCTCTAGGGCCTGAGCAGAAAGCCCCGCGTTGGAGAGGGCAGTGACCATTGCTGCAGCTCCCTTTATTCCAGCCGCATCACGGTCGAATACGATCTGGAACCTTGAGAAGCCAGAACTCTTTAAAGCTTCCAACATCTCGGGCTTAACCTTCGTCCCTTCTCCGCACGGGCAGACGGCAGGAATTCTCTCCTGATAGCAAGCCCAGACACTGGGTTCACCGTTAACGATATAGAGGACCTCGCCTCCCAAGGAGAGAGCCTTATCAAGCCCGTACCAATGAGCATGTCCTTTCCCTGACTCGGCCCATTTCACCTTTGGACTCTGGCCATCAAGGAACTTAATGCGGGAAACACCAAGGACCGTGGGATACTTGATCGCTGGGCGGTTCTGCCAGATGACGGCTTCGACGCCCCAGATGGAAGTGAGTACGGCTGCATCCAGCTTTCTGATCGTCAGAAATTTCCGGTAGGACAACGAGGCACTGATCGGCTCGGAAGAGTTCCTCATCTCGTAAGTGTCATCGGAATCATCGTCGAAACAGTCAGCCCAAGTCAAGCCCAGCTTCGTCAGGATGCATTCTTGATCACAACCAGCATGGCAGTAAAAGCCAACGCCTTTCCCTGGCTGAAAAGTGACGTTCAGGGCGGGGCTGTTGCCTTCGTGAACGGGGCACCAGAGTTTAAACCCATTACCCGCTGGGGTTCTTGAATGACCGGTGTTTGTTTCCACTGCTGACAGGAACTTCTCAAGTTTATCGTTAGCCATGTCTCACCTCCTTCCGCCATCAGCGGCAGGGCCCTTAGAAGGAGCCACGGTTTTTGATTCGAGGAACTCGATTAGGTCCTCCTTGAAGAAGTAGAGCTTGCGGGAGATCCTAGTGAAGGGAATTTCCCGTTTTTGGACCATCGACCATATGGTGGCCCTGGTGGTCTTGAGGAAGGTTGCGGTTTCATTGGTGTCCATCAGCGTCTTCATAGACCGATCGTATACGGTATTTGCGTTTTGCCGAGCCATGCGAGGCAGGCGTTCTTCGTCTTTTTTTGTACCACCTAACTTTTCGTTCATAATATTTCTCCTTTCTTATGAACTAGTTACATCATTTCCATCTTCACAACCTTCGATCTATTAATCCGTACCTCCTTTCTCGCGCCTTTCGCGATTGTCTCTAGTTCCCGGGGTAGAACATTTATATATAGGGGAAAATGATCTAAAAAAAATAAGCCTGAAAGCGACTTGTCGCGGCAGGAACTCCTATCATACTGATGGATATGAGGATACGCGTCACGACATCAATTTTCGCATTGTGGTTGAGATAGAGCTTTTATGTGTTATGAGTTGCATTTTTATTATGTTTTATTCTTACGCATTACATAATACATAATAGCTCCAGAGCCTGTACCGATCCAGGAGGCCAGTTACTCTGAGCTCAAAACCTTCTCGCAGTGTATCCAGAAGAATCTTCATTACTCTAAATTTCGAGATATTTGATACTGCCCCTGCAAGAAACGACATGTCGAACCCTTTTTCCTCTGTAAAGGATCGCTGGGCTCTTTTTTAGGTTGCGATTTAGTTGCAATCGCAGCTAAGCTAAGAAGAGGTCGTTGTTGCCTCTTCTTCCAACCTCTTCATTTGTAAGGCTTTTTGTGGTCGGGGCGACTGGAGTTGAACCAGCGGCCCCCTGCTCCCAAAATGGTTATTGTATATATAGCAATAATGAATATTTTATTTGACATGTTTAATACAGATCAACGTTTCAGCCATGCCGATGGATCTCATTCTGGCAACTTAAAAACTGATCAAAACCGATCAAAACCGATCCCTAAGTTGCGATAAAGTTGCGATTTTTTAGGGCTGGCTCTTGGGACTGTTGATCGAAGCCGAATTCGCTCGGATGGATTTTCTTCTTCGAGGTTGCGATTTAGTTGCAATGTCGTGTGACGTGAAAAGAGGTCGCTTTACGCTACTCCTGCAACCTCCTCATGCGTAAGGCTTTTTCTGGTCGGGGCGACTGGATTTGAACCAGCGGCCCCCTGCGCCCAAGGCAGGTGCGCTGCCAGGCTGCGCCACGCCCCGACAATGGG
>ENA-UPTA01001800-UPTA01001800.1-activated-sludge-metagenome-genome-assembly--contig:-NODE-1800-length-23141-cov-24.383089_pt1 | contig 23141 bp, 19 predicted proteins | sample MGYA00238184_ERZ773361 | MGnify/ENA primary metagenome ERZ773361 (study PRJEB29100, sample SAMN05720205) | activated sludge metagenome | isolation source: anaerobic digester from wastewater... | reverse complement strand
AAAGAAATCAGACGCGAACTGGGCAACAGGCTCAAACATCAGCTGCGCATCATTCCCGAACTGGATTTTATTCATGACGACTCGCTGGACTACATTGACCATATTGACGAACTGCTGAAACACTAGGTTGAACTTACCTGTTTACATAGCAAAGCGTTATCTTTTTGCGAAAAAATCGCACAATATTATTAATATTATTTCTGCTATTTCAGTTGGTGGAATTACCATTGGCACAGCAGCATTAATTATTGTCCTTTCTGTTTTCAATGGTTTTGAAAACATGGTGGTTACCATGTTCAATTCCTTTAACCCAGACCTGAAAGTGACTCCCGTCGTGGGAAAGACTTTTGATGAGCAGGAACTTGATAAAAAAAATATTTTAAATGTAGAGGGCATCAGTTGTGTTACCAAAGTCATTGAAGAAAATGCCCTTGTCAAATACCTTGATAAGCAATACATCTGTACCGTAAAAGGTGTGAGTGATGGTTTTTACCGCACCAGCAGGCTGGATTCCATGATTGTGCATGGAGATGCAATTCTTGAACGGGGTGAGCAAAATTTTGCCATCGTAGGAATGGGCGTTTCATATAATCTTGGCCTAAACCTAAATGACTATGAAAATCCGTTGTCGGTTTATGTGCCGCGTCGTTTCGAGGGGAGCCGCATAAACCCGGTAGAGGCTTTCAACCACCTGTTGATCCAACCCTCGGGTGTGTTTTCGGTACAGCAGGAATACGACCAAAAATACATAATTGTACCCCTGCGTTTTGCTGCAGAGCTCCTCGAATCTGAACACCAGTTATCTGCTCTGGAAATAAAAGTGGATCCTGCTGCCAGGCCCGACAGGGTTCAAAAACAACTGCAATCAATGCTGGGCGATGACTATGCTGTCAAAAACAAATACCAGCAGGAAGAACTGCTTTTTAAGATAATGAAATCAGAAAAACTCGCTGTGTTCATGATTCTTTCATTCATCCTGCTGATTGCTACATTTAACGTTATTGGCTCCCTGAGCATGCTCATCATCGATAAGCGCAAAGATATTGCTGTGCTTAAAAGCCTTGGCGCCGGCAACCAAACTATACGGAACATTTTCTTTACCGAGGGCATGATGATTTCTTTATCGGGGGCTTTGCTGGGGCTGGTTCTTGGCGGGGTGGTGTGTTGGATACAGCAAACCTTTGGAGTTATTACCATTTCTACCGGCGATACCTTTGTGATGGATGCTTATCCCATTCGGATACTGGCACTCGATTTTGTTTATGTGTTTCTGATAGTATGTATTATCGGCTTTATTGCCGCCTGGTATCCGGTAAAATACATTTCCAAAAAACACCTGGAACAACGCTTATCCTGATTTTTTTATCAGGCAACCTATAGCGCAGGAAGTTTTGAAAAATATTTTCCACTGTTTGCATTTTTTTCAAATCATGATTATATTTGTGTATGAAATTATTTGAATGATACCTGTCTGCACAAACATTTCCACATTTACAAATTCTGCTCGGGCTTCTTTTTATTTACTACGGTATTATTCGGAGGATATATGCATGAAATGTTTTTGAGAAAAGGGCTTGATTAATAATATTGTGTAATCAGAAATCATAAATCGAATAGCATATGGCAAAAAAAATACGGATTCTTTCTATTGACGGTGGAGGAATCAAGGGTATATTGCCCGGGATAATTCTTGAGTATATTGAAAATCAGTTAAGAAAGCAGGAAGGTGATGACAGACGACTTTCGGATTATTTCGACCTTATTGCGGGCACCAGCACGGGAGGTATCCTGACGAGTATTTATCTTACCCCCGGAGAGCACAGCCGTCCTAAATATACTGCCAGTGAAGCCGTTGACCTATACATAAAAAAAGGCCATGAGATTTTCGATATCGATTTCTGGCATAGGATACAAAGTCTGGGAGGATTGACTGAAGAAAAATTTCCGGTTGCCAACCTTGAAAAAAACCTTAAAACTTATTTAGGCAACACCAAACTCAGTGAGTTGTTAAAACCTTGTCTGATTACAGCTTACGAAATAACCAAAAGGGCAGCGTTTTTCTTCAACTCGGTGAACGGAAAAAAAAGCGACCTGGACGATTTTTATGTGAGAGATATATGCCGGACTACTTCGGCAGCTCCTACTTATTTTGAGACAGCCTCTATCAAATCGGTTTACGGAGCGCCCTATGCTATGATCGATGGCGGGGTTTTTGCCAATAATCCGGCACTTTGTGCCTATGCTGAGGCCAGAAAAATGAAATTCAGCGAAATTTTGAACGATGCAAAAAAGCCTGATTTACCTATGGCCAAAGACATGATTATAGTTTCTATTGGCACCGGGGCAAAAGGAAAACCTTATCTGTACAAAGATGCCAGAAAATGGGGTGCCGTGGGCTGGTTGCTGCCTATCATCGATATTCTCATGTCGGGTAACGCCGAAACGGTAAGTTATCAGTTGAAACAAATTTTCAAAACACTCCAAAAAGAAGAAGACCGCAATGATTATTACCGGCTCGAACCAGGTATCGGGGAGGCGAAATCAGCGATGGATTGTGCCGATGAGTATAATATCAAAAAATTGGTGGAATCCGGCAAGCGGTTTGTTACCGAGCATGAAGAAGAGCTGAACGGGATTGTGGCCAGGCTGATAGCCAATAAGTAGCAAATTCAAAAAAAACGGGCACGGCAAACTCAATTTCCGGCACGTATGGCTTCCACCGGATCGAGTTTGGAGGCCATATAGGCAGGAACATAGCCCGAAATCAACCCGATAAAGGCCGACACTGTTAATCCAAGAATGATATTATCTGCGGTAAGCATCAGTTCCATGTCGAAGGCTGCCGACACTATCAGTGTGCCGCCATATACCAGCAACAGTCCGAACAGGCCGCCGACTATACAAAGCATAATGGCTTCGAACAAAAATTCAAAAAGTATAAAATAATTTTTGGCTCCCAGCGACTTTTGTATCCCAATAATGTTGGTCCGTTCGCGCACCGATACAAACATAATATTGGCAATACCAAAACCCCCAACCAGCAGCGAAAACCCCCCGATAATCCATCCTGCAATGGAAATAACGTTGAAAATATTTTCGAAACCCTTCGTGAGCAAATCCGGCTCGTTAATAGAAAAGTCATCGTCGCTGCCCGGCTTAAGCTTGCGTATCGAACGCATAATACCCGTCAGTTCATCTTTGGCTTGTGCGTTGGAAATATTTGGTTTGGCTTTAACAATAAGTGTCGGGTCGTAATATTCGTTGTTGATGTCTATAATGTTTCGTGCGTAATTGATGGGTATCAATGCCTGATCGTCGGCGGTGTTGCCAAAGGTATCAGTGCCTTCCTTCTCAAAAACACCGATGACCTGAACCTTTCTGCCAAAAATCTTTACATCCTGGCCCAGGGGATCGGTATTGCCAAAAAGGTTTTCAGCCACATTGCTGCCGATGATAACCACCGGATGCCCACCGGCTGATTCCTGTGGGGTGAAATAACGTCCACTGCCCAGCTTGATGGTAAAAACCTTTTCGTAGTCGTGCGATGCACCCGCAATCATGATATTGTCAATGCTTTTGTCCTGGTGTTTGATGGTTTTGCTGGTAGAAATCATAAAAGTGGCCACTTCAATGCTGCTGGAACGTTTCACCAGCTCATTCATCTCGGAATACCTGGGTTGCGGCCGGTTAAAATATTTCCACCAGGGAAAATCCTGGCTGAAACTCCATGGCCATTTTTGAATAAAAAGCACATTGTTGCCCAGGGATTCAATGTTTTTCCGAATGGTAATTTCCATCGAATCCACCACCGTAAACACCGTTGTTACGGCAAAAATCCCTATTGTTATACCTAACAGCGACAAAAATGTTCTCAATTTATTTGCGATAATAGATTGAAAAGCAAACAAATAACTTTCGCGTAGCAGCCTTATAAAAAGTATCATTTTTTTTCGTTAAAAAAGTAACTATGTTTGCGTTTAATCGTTTAAATTGTAAATTTAATAAGATGGCCATTAGGCAAACATGCCATAAAATTACTAAATTGTTTGGGACCGGAAAAAAAACTATCGCTGAACAATGCAGAATTTTGCCTGGATACTGAAAACAGCCTAGAAAAATCAATCCATATTAATTTGACAGTAAAACAATTTTATTAACTAAATTTACCGACCTTTGCAGAAAAATTTACCTACCGGACCTATGATTAAGATTAACAGTGCCTTAGTTTCAGTATATCATAAAACAGGACTTGATGAGATTATCGGGAGTCTTAACGTTTTAGGCGTAAAGATTTATTCAACGGGAGGCACCCTTGATTATATCAGGAAATATTGTCATGATGCAGTTTCTGTGGAATCGGTAACAGATTATCCGGCACTTTTTGGCGGGCGTGTAAAAACCCTGCATCCCAAGGTTATGGGTGGAATTCTTTACCAGCGAAACAACGCGCAGGATGTACAACAGGCAAAAGATTTTGCAATACCCTCCATTGATCTGGTCATCGTGGATTTGTATCCATTTGAAAAAACGCTTGCCGGGGGTGCTTCCGAAGAAGAAATCATTGAAAAAATTGATATCGGCGGCATTTCGCTGATTCGGGCCGCGGCAAAAAACTTCAATGATGTGGTTATTGTTCCTTCTGCTGACCTTTATGGCAAACTTGCACAATTGCTGAAAGAAAAAAATGGCTATACCTCTCTTGAGGATCGTAAATATTTTGCCGCTCAAGCCTTTAATGTGTCGTCGCATTATGATACGGCTATTTTTAACTATTTTAATGCCGCCGAAAAAATTCCTGTTTTCAAGCAGAGCTGTAGTCAATCAACCCTCCTGCGCTATGGGGAAAATCCTCACCAGCAGGGCATGTTCTTTGGCGACCTGAATGAAGTGTTCGAGCAGTTGCACGGAAAAAGCATTTCCTACAATAACCTTGTGGATATAGAAGCTGCCGTTAATCTTATGGCCGACTTTGAGGAGGCAACTTTTGCTATTTTAAAACATACCAATGTCTGCGGTCTGGCTTGCCGTGCACAACTGGCCGAAGCATGGAAAGATGCCCTGGCAGGAGACCCCGTGTCAGCCTATGGCGGAGTGCTGATAACCAACAGAACTGTTGACAAAGAAACGGCCACAGCCGTTAATGAGATATTTTTTGAGGTGCTGATTGCGCCGGATTATGTGCCGGAAGCTCTTGAAATCCTTTTTGCCAAAAAGAACAGGATCATCCTGAAACAAAAGAAGTTTGCGTTTGCGGCCCAACAATACAAATCCCTGCTGAACGGTGTCATCGTGCAGGACAAAGACCTGAAGACAGAAACCAGTGAGGATCTCCGGGTGGTTACCGATACCGCTCCGGCCGCCGCCGAAATCGATGACTTGTTGTTAGCAAACAAAATAGTAAAACACACCAAGTCCAACACAATTGTTTTGGTTAAAAACCGTCAGCTGTTGGGTAATGGTACCGGGCAGACTTCCCGGGTGGATGCCTTACGCCAGGCAATTATAAAAGCCCGTGAGTTTGGTAAAGACCTCAACAAGGCCGTGATGGCATCCGATGCTTTCTTTCCTTTTGCCGACTGTGTTGAGATTGCCGCACAGGCAGGAATCAGTGCCGTAATCCAGCCCGGAGGCTCGGTGCGGGATAGTGATTCCATAAGTTGCTGCAACCAACATAAAATAGCTATGGTTTTTACAGGATACAGACATTTTAAACATTAAAAAAATAAACCTTATATGGGATTGTTGTCATTATTTACTAAAGAAATCGCCGTTGACCTCGGTACCGCTAACACTATTATAATCTACAAAGATAAAATTGTGGTTGAAGAACCTTCGATTATTGCCGTGAACCTCGTTACCGGCAAAACCGAGGCTGTTGGAAAAAAAGCCATGATGATGCATGGTAAAACACACCAGAATATACGGACTATCAGGCCTTTGCGCGACGGCGTGATTGCCGATTTTCATTCGGCGGAAATCATGATAAAGGAATTTATTAAAATGATGGACAACAAACATTCTCTTTTTCCGCCATCATTGAAAGCTGTGATCAGTATACCTTCAGGCATCACCGAGGTGGAGGAACGTGCTGTGCGCGACTCCGCCGAGCAGGCAGGCGCCAAGGAAGTAAGGCTTATCCATGAGCCAATGGCGGCAGCTATCGGCATCGGTATCGACGTGTTGGAGCCCAACGGCAATATGATCATTGATATCGGTGGTGGAACCAGCGAAATTGCCGTTATTGCCCTCGGAGGAATAGTTAACAATAAATCCATCCGTATTGCAGGTGATGAGTTTAACCAGGATATTGAAGAATACCTGCGCAAACAGCACAATATGAACGTGGGAGAACGCACTGCCGAACGGGTTAAAATAGAGGTTGGTGCCGCTCTGCCCGAAATTGAAAACCCGCCCCCTGACTACGCAGTTCACGGCAGGGATATGCTCACGGGTATTCCGCGCGAGATCATGGTGAATTATACCGAAATAGCTCATGCCCTGGATAAATCCATTACCAAGATAGAAACCGCTGTTCTCAATGCCCTCGATATGACACCTCCGGAACTCTCGGCAGACATTTTCCGTACAGGTATTTATCTTGCCGGCGGCGGTGCCTTATTGCGCGGACTCGACAAAAGGCTGCACATGAAAACCAAGCTTACCGTACATGTGGCCGAAGACCCCCTGAAGGCCGTGGCCAGAGGTTCAGCAATCGCTTTGAAAAATTTTGACAAATTTCCATTCCTTATTAAGTAGATTTTTTGTTATTTCGCTGATTGTTATCTTCGGGAATGTTCCCGGGTGTAATTCTTTTTTATGCGCCCCCTGCTGCAATTTTTTCTGAAACATATCAACTTCTTCCTGTTTCTGTTGATGGAGTTTTTTGCTTTTTTTTACATTGTAAAAAGCAATTATTACCAGCAGTCGGTCTTTATCAATTCCGCCAATGCCATTACAGGCGGTATCTTTTCCATCCAAAGCAATCTTACCGATTACCTGTCGTTGAAAATTATCAACAAAAGACTGGCCGAAGAAAATGCCCGGCTGCGTAACAACCAGCGCAGCGCTTTCCTGTCGACCAACAACAAAACCTTTGTGGTGGACGATACGCTGTATCAGCAGCAATACGAATATACAGAAGCAAGGGTGGTGGCCAACACTACCAATAAAATCAACAATTATATAACCCTGAACAAGGGATTCAACCATGGCATACGTAAGGAAATGGGGGTGATTACTCCGCTGGGCGTAGCCGGTATTGTTAAAGATGTGTCGGCAAATTTCTGCACAGTTACATCCGTGTTGCATTCCAAATCGAAAATCTCGGCCAAAATCAAAAAAAACAATTATATCGGGACCCTGGTGTGGGAAGGCGGAGACTACCGGTTGGCCAACCTGAAAGATATCCCAACACACGTCAAAATCGCCAGCGGCGACACCATTGTTACCAGTGGGTATTCCTTGATTTTTCCAGGCGGATTGATGATAGGCACCGTATATTTTTACGACTCCAACAAGGACAATGATTTTTATAATATCAAAATACGGCTAAGTACTGATTTTAACAAAATTTCATATGTATATATTGTAAAATCGCTGATGAAACCGGAACTCGAAGAACTCAAAATCAAGACGCAAAATGACTAACCTGATTTTTCGGAATATCATACGGTTTTTTGTGCTGATATTATTTCAGGTGCTGGTGTTTAATAATATCCAGGTTTTTTCATTTGTTACACCGTATGTTTATATTCTGTTTATCCTTCTGCTGCCTTTCGAGACGCCCCGATGGTTGATGCTGGTGTCGGGTTTTGCTTTAGGGTTGTTGATTGATTTTTTCTCAAATACGGGTGGAATACATACCGCGGCTACGGTCCTGATTGCGTATTTAAGGCCATGGGCTCAAAACACGGTTTCCTCAAGGCAGGAATACGAACCGGGCATACAGCCGGGGATAAAAAATCTGGGGTTCCGTTGGTTTTTTCTGTATTCACTAATCCTGATCACTATTCATCATGTTTTTCTCTTCTACCTGGAAGTTTTCAGGTTTGCCGGCTTTTTCCAGACCTTGCTCCATGCCTTGCTAAACGTGCTTTACACGTTGGTCTTTATCATCCTCATACAGTATTTGTTTTACAGAAAGCAATAGGCGAAAAAAAGTTGCTGATTATTGCTTTTGTTTCGATTCAATATCGTCCTCCAGTTTTTCATCAAGCTTGAGGTTTTGAATCTGCCATTTTTGGTTGGGCTTATACAGAATAAAAGAAATTTTTATTGGCTGCCGGTCGTAACGCAGCATATAATTCAATAAGACATAGTTTTCTGAATATACCACTTTGTCAATCAGTTCGTATCCGTAATACTGTCCTATCTTCGCAATAAATTCCTTGGTCTGCATTTTCAGGTTATCAACATAAGCCTTGTAATTATTCATCCATTTGTTATTGGCGAATATGTATCCGATGGCTGTATCCGAACTTTGTTCCACGTAAAGTTTAAAAAAATGTTCTGTCAGGTCTTCTGGTTTTTCCTGAGCTTCAGCCTTGTGACTAATGTTTGTTATGCAGAACGTTATGATTAACAGTACTGAAAGTTTTATTCTCATAGTTATTGGTTATTTGGTGTAAAAATAGTATTTTAAAATTCAACGTAAAAATATTTCAATTTTTCGAAAAAATTAGACTTATTATTGGGATTAATTAATAAATTTGTTTGCTAATACAAAATTAATGTACAAAAAAAAATAAAAATACATGAAAATCAGATTGCTAACCCTGTTGTTTATAGTTGCTTCATTTGCCTGTTCATCGCAGACCAAAGAAGCCCCAAGCAAGTTTTTTAAGGCGACTGTCAATAATGTTGTACTGGACGTGCCGGATGGATTTGAAGCAGTAAATGGTCAAAACGGCTTTTTACATAAAGGCAGCGCATCTACCCTGATGATAGAAGAAATACCCAATTCCCCTTTTAGTTTCGCCGCAGAACATTTCAATGCTTCCAGTCTTGAAAAAGACGGGGCCTTGCTGACAGGTCAGGAAAACGTTAAGACATCCTCAGGCCAGGATGCCATACTCTATACCCTCACGGTGCCTCTGAAAAATAAAGACAACACCACATCCGCCGATTTCGAAAGGATGGTATTGATTACAGGTAATGAAACAAGAACCATTTGCATTGTGGTAAATTACCCTGTAATCATCAAAAAGCTAATTCAGGAGCCCCTGAAAACGTCCATGTTATCTGTTATTATGAATTAATCAAAATGTGTTGCATGAAAAAAATATACCTTAGCCTTATCTTATTTCTGGTAATGGTTCCCGGATTGCTGTTTTCGCAAACAGAAACACAAACCTATCATGTGCGCTGGCATACCGAAGCGCAGGACATGTGGGGACCAAACGGGTCGGCCTTCACCATGGATACTTCTATCAATATCTTTGATGTTAACGAAGCGGGAGTAAACACTGCCGGTTCTATTGTGAATATACTCGGTGGCGATTTCGGAGCTATGCTGACCATAGATTATTGGCTGCGAATGGGATCCAATTTTAATATTGACGGTTTTACCACAGGGTGGGTTGATGTCAATTATCCTACCATTATCGATCTGACCTATCCCGACAGCATGATGTTCAATCCGGGCCAGACCATTACCATAGAATCTAATTACCAGGTTGATACCGGATGGTTTCTTACCACACAATTTCCGACCTCTGGTCATATTTCGTTTGACTTTTATTTCGGCTTTAACATTGATGTGGATGCCGAAGTTTGTGTGTGGAGCTGTACGTATTTTGATGTCTTTGAAGTGGGCGTCCCCCTTGATACAACCTTGCTTTTTGATATTTCCGACAGCAACGGTGTAGCTTCCATCACTTATCCATGGTATGATCCGGCCATCGGCTTTTATATGGCCCACGACACCATTCTTCCCCTGGTATTCAACAACCTCGGGGGTATCGGCCTTAGCGGGGTGATTACCCTGCCCTATGTGGAAACCAACGACTATATGCTTTCTAACGACAAATGCCTGTATGCCAGAGGCGACAGTGCATTTATGTGGTTCGACCTAGATATACTTACCTTTATAGGGGCTTTTGACCCCAGCCTCGATTCCGTCCTCGACCTACTGAACGGAACTATCGACATAGGAGCTGGTATTACTATCGATTATAGCCTGCTTACCATGAATCTTTTGGTTACAAGCTATATGGTGCAGAATTTCTCTTTTTGCCCTACTATCTGGGCCAATCTCACCTTCCCCAACAACTATTCTTATACGGAAACCATACCCGGCACCGGAACGGTTGTAAATTCCGGATTTTCCAACAGCATAACGTTCCAGGTAGATCATAACCTAAGTCTCGACCTGCCCTGTAATATGCCGGATATTATGCCGGCTTATGTGAGGTTTTCTATGGATAATGAGTTTCGGAATCATACCTTTGACAGCCTCACCTTTACTTTTGTCCTGACAGCTTTTACTTTCACGCTAAACCTGCCGTCGTTTCCTATCATGGGCGATTTCTGCATCCCGGAATATTGTATCAATATGCCTGTACCCTGCACCGAAAAATCATTAGGAAACGATACCTGCTGGCAACTGGTATGTTTCCCCCAGGTGTGTGCACCTGCAACACAACAGCCCGATGCCAGTTACACCATTGGCCCCCTCATCAATTTGAGTATTCCTCTGGGACATATCGAATTTGACTGGTTTGACGATACCTGGGAATTAGGCGAATTCCTGCCCGATAACAGCGGCATTGGACTCTTTGATACCGTTATGACCAGCCAGCTGATCATGTATCCCAACGATCCTTTTTATACCGAGATTGAAGGGCCCAATGTTATTTGTTTCGGAGATACCGACGCCGTTGTAACCGTGTATGCTCACAATGGAACACCCCCTTACACCTATGTGTGGAATACCGGACAGACAGTTACCACTACCGCTACTGCCGACAGCATCACCGTGGGCGTGGGCAATTATATGGTTACGGTTACTGATGTTAACGGATGTTCTTCTACCGAACAACTTATCATTTATTATGTGAATCCCGAAATCTTTATTAATCTGACAGGCACGGACATCAACTGTGCCGGCGATAGTACGGGAATGATAGTTGCTGATGTATGGGGAGGCACACCGGGATATACTTATGATTGGGTGCCTTTAGGCGGTAACTCGGATACGGCTTTTAATTTACCAGCCGGTACTTATATCCTTAATGTGGTTGACTCGGTTGACTGCGATAAATCTGATACTATCACGCTGATAGAATTGCACCCCCTGCCACCGGTAAATTTTGTTGGCGACATTACCGAAGGTTGCGAACCTCTGGTAGTACATTTTAGCGAATTAAGCCCGGATCAGGGGCAAACCTATGAATGGAATTACTACGACAACACCGCACATGATACCATTAAAAACCCGGTGCACATATTTCAGACTCCGGGCACATACGATGTTTCGTGTACGGTAATATCAATCTATGGCTGCGATAGTACCATGTTCCGCGATGACTATATCACTGTACACCCCAAACCGATGGCCTCATTCACTGCAACACCCACTGTTGTAAATAGAACCGAATACCCCACCTGGACGGTGTTTTTTGATGATCAGTCAACGTATGCTTATGCCTGGAACTGGGATTTTAATGACCCCGGGGCCGGCTCGGCCAATACTTCTGATTATGAATCTCCATCCCATTCCTTTACCGGTGAAAATATTTACTACGTTTCGCTGATTGTTACCTCGGACCATGGATGTAAAGACACCGCTGTGCGTAAAGTAGAAGTAATAGATGATGTGCTGCAGTATGAAAACGTGTTTACCCCAAATAATGATGGATACAACGATCTTTTTGAAATAAAAAATGTGGAGAAATATACCGCAAACAAACTGACCATATTTAACCGTTGGGGTAATAAGGTATTTGAAGCCTCCCCTTACAGAAATACCTGGAATGCCGAGGGCGTGCCCGACGGTGTCTATTATTATATCTTTGATGCCGGAGACGGAAGCAAAACAGTTGAAGGAACCGTTACCATTGTTAGATAAAATACTACTTGACTATGAAACTATTTTTGAAAAAAGCATCACTTAAATGTGCCGTATTGATTTTTTTTCTGGCACTTTCTTATAATTCTTTCGGAACAAGCCAGTATGCTACAGGGCCCCTGACTTTTTCAACAACATGGAGCACAGATACCGTTTTGATCATCGGTGACATAACTGTTAACAGCGGGGTCACCCTTACTATCAACCCGGGCACCAAAGTGATTTTTCAGGGACATTACAAATTTAATGTCAACGGACGGTTGCTGGCTATCGGGACAGTAAACAACCAAATACAATTTACCATCAACGACACAACAGGTTTTTCAACCATGACATCCAACAATGGGGGATGGTACGGGGTTCGTTTTGTCAATAATGTGAGTACGGATACTTCTAAACTTTTTTATTGCAGGTTTTCGTATGGAAAGGCCAATGGTACCGGTGATGACGCCAATGGTGGCGCTGTATGTGTAAATAACTTTTCCAGACTGAAAATCTCCAACTGCACTTTTGAACATAACGCGGCTAAAACCAACGGCGGCGCGGTGTATATGCGGAAATCATATGCTCAGGTGGCATTTAGCGATTTTTCAAATAACAAGAGCACGGGCGGCGGCGGTCTGTATGTCAGTTCGGGAGCTCCTGCAATATATAATAATACTTTTATATCGAATTTTGCCAACAACGGCGGCGGCGGCGTGTTTTTCGCCGATACCACCCTGGCCAGAGCCAACGGAAACCTTATCCGGCACAATATGGGCCTGTTGGGCGGCGGCGTGGGCTGCTATATCGCCAACCCCTTACTCAACAACAACACTATTGTCTATAATAAAGCCACTCATGGCGGAGCTATGATATGTATCAACTCAAGTCCCACCCTGAAAAATAATATCCTTTATTCCAACACCGCAACGGGTATTGGCCCCCAGGTGGCGCTGATGACCGATCTGTGTGATCCAAACTTTTATTATTGCAATATACAGGGCGGGTACGCCGGATTCGGCATCCAGGGGACTCAAACCTATACAGGACAATATCTTAACAACCTGGCAGTGCCGCCGTTGTTTGAAGATACCGTGCAGCATAATTACCTTATTAAATATGCCTCTCCATGCCTTGATGCAGGCACTCCCGATACTACAGGACTCAAACTGCCGGCTGTTGATTTGGCGCAAAAGCCCCGTATCAGCATGGGACGCGTAGATATCGGCGCCTACGAACGCGAACAGGTGATCGGTGTGTGTGGAAATATCACTCAAAACACTGTTTGGGCCGCAGATACCGTTAAATTAAACTGCGACATAACAATAGGTAATGGCGTTACACTTACCATAAATCCCAAGGTGTATGTCGAAGCTCAGGGGCATTATACCATTACGGTTAATGGCAGGATTGTAGCCCAGGCTACGTCCGCCGACAGCATCATCTTTACCGCGAAAAATCACACAACAGGATGGGGTGGTATAATTTTTTATAATACTCCTGTTACAAACGATAGCTCAAAATTTTCATACTGCCGCTTCAGTTACGGTAAAAATGCCGGTATGAACAGAGGAAGCCTCATGGTGGTTAATTTTCCGAAGATTAAGATTTCCAATTCCTTATTTGCACATAATCAGGCTATGAATGGCGGTGCTTTGTATGCCTTAAATTCTTCTTTTTCAATATCCAAATCTGCTTTTTATAACAACCTTGCCAATGACAAAGCCGGAGCAGTTTGTTGCGACTCCAATGCTAATCTGAAAATTGTAGATTGTATTATTGCCTATAACCAGGCAACCAACGAAGCCGGTGGAGTTTACTGTAAAACCGCATCTCCTGTTGTAAAATCGACTATCCTTGCCAACAATACCGCCGCTCTTGGTGGTGCCTTGTCGTGCGATACAGCAAATGCAAAAATTATCAACTGCCTGATAGTTAACAATACAGCAACCAGCGCAGGTGGGCTGCGAATCTCCCGTTCTAACCCCGTGCTGACCAACAACACTATTGCTTACAATGTTTCAAATACCAACGGGGGTGGCGTTTTATGTGCACGTTCCATGCCTGTGCTGACTAATAATGTATTATACAACAATACGGCTGTTACCTCGGGCAGCCAGGTGTTTATTAATGATTCTTTAAGTGCCCCTGCATTTTATTATTGCGATATAGCCGGTGACACTACCGCTATGGGATACAATGGATTTACCGGGTTCAACGGTGTTTATCAGAATAATATTGACACTATTCCTGCATTTATGGCCCCTCCGGCAGGTGCCGGAATGGCTTATCCAGGCCTGATGGCCGACTTTGCTCCGGATCCCTGTTCGCACCTCTATAACAGAGGTAAAACAGATACTTCAGGATTACAACTGCCGGCACATGATCTTGCAGGGAACAGCCGGTTTTTTGCTAACCGTATTGATATAGGGGCCTACGAACTGATTAAACCCCAAATTGCCGGACAACCAGTCTCTATTTCTGTATGTGCGGGCGACACGGCCGTGTTTGCAGTGTCCGTAGAAACCAGTTCTCCGGTATCCTATCTCTGGCAATACAGCTCCACAGCCGGTATTCTTTGGAGTAACGCCCCCAATGTCAACAACGATTCTGTTTATTACATCAATGGCGTAATGACATCACAAAACAATTACCTCTATCGTTGTATCATCTCTGCACCCTGCGCGCAACCAATCACTTCACAGAGTGGCACCCTCAGTGTAAGCACTCCACCTGCCATCAGTAATCAACCTGGTAATGTTACCATCTGCCAGGGGGCTACTGCCAGTTTTACAGTAACCGCTTCGGGAACAAACATTGCTTACCAGTGGCAGCAATTGGCCCCGGCCGGTTCATGGACTAATTGTTCTGGAGCTTCCGCCACCCAGTCCACCTATACGGTAACCAATACCCCCGCCAACTTAAACGGTTACCGCTATCGCTGCCTGCTGGCAGGCAACTGCGACCCCGATACGCTTACCAACGAGGCGTTGCTCACGGTAAAAACCCTGCCCGCTATCGTTACGCAGCCTACCAACCAAAGCAATTGCGAGGGGCAAAATGTTACTTTTACACTCACGGCTACCGGAACAAATATTGCGCTGCAATGGGAAGAAAGTACCGATGGCGGCGCCTCATGGCATAACGCACCCGGCGCATCAACCACTAATGTTTATAGCATTACCGGTATAACAGCTTCAATGAGCGGTTACAGATACCGTTGCGTGGTTACAGGCGATTGTTCTCCGGCAGCCACCTCCAATGTGGTTACCCTTTCGGTAAATACCAGCCCGGTCATTACCACACAACCTGTAGCGACACATGTGTGTGTTACCTCCGATACCTCCATAAGTATCAGCGCAACGGGCGGCAACCTGACCTACCAATGGGAAAAACGGGCTCCGGCCGACACTGCCTGGTCAAACGCTACCGGCCCAACGGCCGTTTCGGCTGCCTACCAGATTGATAATGCCAATATGATGATGAATGGAACCTGGTTCAGATGCCGTATTCAGAACATTTGCCCACCACCTGTCATTTCCGATAGCGTGCAGCTTTTTGTCCATACCTTGCCGGCAGTTTATTTAGGACCTGACGATACGATATGGCTTTATAACGAATCTGTTGTTCTTGATGCCGGAGGCGGTTTTTCTTCTTATCACTGGTCGACCGGTGAAAATACCCAGACTATAACCATAGTCGGGCTTGATGTTCAGATCGGACCACATATGTACACCGTCACTGTTACCGATGGCTGGGGATGCAGCGCTTCGGACAATATTACCATCACTGTATTGGATAATACCGGAATAACATTTACTGAATCAGAAACCAGTATCACTATTTATCCCAATCCGGCAAAGGATTACCTGTATGTGGACATGAAAAACAATCTGGAACCCATCGGTCTCAGAATTGTTAATACCGAAGGACGAACAGTAATGGATTTTGTTGTGGAGCCAAATACCCAACAAAAGATACTGGATTTTTCGGAATTTGCGCAGGGAGTGTATTTTATTACCGTTACAATGAATGGAAAAACTTTAAACAGAAAGATTGTAAAATTCTGAGTATAAAAAATAAAAAATAATTTTTACCAAAGAATAAAAATAGAATTATCGTTATAACATTGTTAATCTTATTAAAACAGATTTTGGTTTTGAAACGGTTTTGTTGATTTTACGTAAAATATTGTGTATATTTGTTTTTTAACTAATGATATTCAATTTGTTATTGCTTTTTACAAAAACACCCGTCAGCAGATTTAGCGCAGTAATTATACTTGCTGTTATGTCGTTGTGTCATTCAGGCTTTTCACAAGGGTTTAGCGAAGCACAGAAGGACTCTATACTGAATGCATACGTAACAGTGCCTAACAGCGATATCCGCATAGTGCCGCCCGCTTATTTTAAAGCCTTTGTCAACGATGGAAAATTTGGCTTTATGCATGATGGGTCCGGAGCATCTGTTTCCATTCAGGAAATAATCGGAACACCGTATCCCATAGTGGCTCAATATATGTCAAAGGAGTACCTTGAAACACAGGGGGTAAAGTTCATTACCAAAGAAGACATTCAGACCAGAGATAAAAAAGATGCCATCATCTACCTGGTAAGTTTCCCGGTGAAAAGCAAAGACGGAACCAAGGAATTGCAATACGAACGCCTGATGTTATTTACCGGTGATTATAACCGAACAATATGGATAAGTGCCAATTACCCGGTGGTGGCCCGGAAAATGCTGTTTGTTGCCCTGAGGGAAAGTCTGCTGTCAGTAAAGTTTGATTAAGCGAAAACAATCTTTATGAAAAAATATATACTGTTCCTTTTCTTTTTTATCATCCTGATGTCGGGCATTAACGGCAGGTTGTCTTCGCAGACCCACACCGTAACACACAATGTCGACTGGGTTACCCACGATCAGAATATGTGGGGGCCCAATGGCAGTCCATTTACCTTAAATATGGACATAGAACTGTTCAACATCAGTTTTGGAGATACCAATTCATTTGGAGGAATTGAGGATTTGGGATGGCTCGGACAGTGGGGCGCCGTGGTGGATATAGGCACCTGGATCGAAGCAGCTTCGGTTTTTAGTATTCATGGCTTTACTACAGGATCTGTGGATGCTGAATACCCTGTTTCTATCGACCTGACATTTCCTGATAATTATACTTTCAATCCCGGCGAGTGGATAACGATAAACACCGATTATAATGTGGAACCCGGTTGGGACCTCACCACCCATTTTCCTACTGCCGGCATCATTCAACTGGATTTTTTCTTTGGCTTCGGATTGGATATTTCCGCAACGGTGTGTTTGTATGATTGCTTTACCCTGGATATCATAAGCCTCAACCTGCCTACCGACTCTATTAATATTTTTTATCTGAATTCACAAACCGGCGAGGTGTCATATCCCTGCTGGAACGGTTTCTTTTTCGCTATTTGCCACGATGATATATTGCCTATCATAATTCAGGACTGGTGGGATATAGGATTAACAGGATTTATTGACATTCCTTATGTGGTAACCCACGACTGGCTTGGTACCGACGACTGCCTTTATGCCCATGGAAACGACCTGTGGCTGCATCTGAACATTGATATTATTCAGTTGTTATCTGCTATTGCACAACTTATACCCCCGCCGGCGGGACCTATTATTTCCCAGATTCTGGGTTATATGAACGGTACCTTCGATCTGGGCGGAGGTATTACCATCGATTACACCTTGCTCTCTCTCAATTTCGGCCTCGACAGCTATATGACGCAGGATTTTACGCTGTGCCCCGATGTGTGGACCCGATTCTCGTTCCCTACCACTGTCCCGTATAACATTTCGGATCCGGGAAACGGTGACTCCATTGTGGAAGCGGGTGTGGCCGACACGTTTAATGTGCTATGCGGCTACGACCTCAATTTTAAATACCCCTGCGACGGTTATCCTGTCTGGGACATTGGAATACAGCACTATCTTACCAATGATTTCACAAACCATACGTGGGACAGCATGGCCTTTTATTTTAACATTACCGCTTTCGAATTCTGGATTAATCTGCCTTTTAAATCCATGACCGAAGTTACGATTCCTGAGTATTGCATTGAATTTCCTGTTCCTTGCCTTGAAAAATCAAACGGCCCTGATACCTGCTGGGATACCATTTGCAATCCACCAATAGTTGTTCCACCCATCAGTCAGCAGCCTGACCTGACCATCCATATCGGCCCGCTGATCAATATGACCTGGCCCCTGGGATATATTCCTATTACATGGTATGACAATACCTGGCAACTGGGCGGATGGCTGCCCAATCAAACCGGTATTTATGATACCATTATGGCCCCTGAACAACTTATCCCCAATCCGCCCATGACCATGCATGCCGAGATTACCACCCAGATCATCTGTTATGGCGACTCTACAGGCGCCATCACCGCCTTTGTGGAAAACGGCACGCCGCCCTATACATATATCTGGTCAACCGGCGATTCCACCACCACCAATAATACTACCAACTCGATAACTAACCTGGGTGCAGGCACTTATTATGTTACGGTTTATGACCAGGGCCCATGTTATTTATATGATACCGTTGAAATCAGCAACGTCGATCCGCAAATGTTCATATCGCTTGAAGTGAAAAATGTTACTTGTTTCAGCGGGTCCGATGGACAAATTATTGCTCATGTTACAGGCGGAACACCGGGTTATACCTATGTATGGTCACCCTTTGGCGGTTATGACTCCATTGCTTCCAATCTGCCTGCCGGTACTTATTCGGTAGTGGCTACCGACCTGCTCAACTGCCAGATTAGCGATACGGCCACCCTGATTGAATTGTGGCCATTGCCCGAAATTGGTATGCGGGCCGAACCCGACAGTGGTTGTCAGCCATTAAGGGTGCAGTTTTATGAAACTACTATCGACAGCGGACAAACCTACCTGTGGGATTATCATGATAATGGAGCTACCGACACGGTGAAAAATCCGATACATACTTTCCTTAATGCCGGTGATTATGATATTACTATTTATGTAACCTCTAATCACGGATGTCTTGACTCTATGACTATTGAAGATATGATCACCGTGTTCCCCAAGCCTAATGCGGACTTTGAACCGGAACCAACGGTTACCGACATACTGGAGTCGTGGGTGGCATTTAATAATTTGTCGGACAATACTTTCTGGAGTTATTGGGCGCTGGGCGACGGGGAGTATTCGCACGAAACGGAACCCCTGCATCATTATGTGGATACCGGTTATTTCCATATTGTTTTATATATCCAGACAGAACATGGCTGCAGGGATACCGCCTCAAAGGATATTTATGTGAAGGAAAGTATAACTTTTTATGCTCCGAATGCCTTTACTCCTGACAGGGATGGAAACAACGAGGAATTTTTGGTTAAAGGAACAGGAATTCTCAATAGTACCTTTAACATGATTATTTATGACCGTTGGGGAAAACAGGTATTTCAATCAAATGATGTTGAAAAAGGCTGGAATGGAAAAATCAATGAAACTACAGTAGCCGACCCCGCCGTATATACCTGGGTGGTAACCTACCGCGATATCGACAGGAAATACCATAAATATACCGGATCGTTAGTATTATTAAGGTGATTTTTTTGAAAAGAATATTTTGCAAAATGCAAAATGATTATTTTTGAAAACTTTTATTTTGCAGATCGGTACATTTTTTGATGGAACTGGCAATTTTGAATTTGATTTTATATGGAACAGAAAAAGAGAGTTATTATTCATATCAATAACATCGGACCGGAAGTTTTAGAAGCCATACATAATAAGTATCCGGAAGGATATCAGGATAGAATCTTCAAAGTAACAAAACCTAATGGAGATTTCTTTCATGCTATAACCGTTGACACAAAGGATGCTTCATATCTTATCAAGGTAGACGTAAAAATTGACACAGCTACCGATGAGAAAATTGAAGAACAATTATTTGCCAAAGACGATATTCCTGATGCAGATATTAAGGCCTCTGATGAAGACGACACTGAAGATGCCGGAAAAATGCCCGCTGACGATGATGATATAGCTATATAGCAGGAAACTTTTAAGGTTTATCGTTACCCCATTCATAACTTTTTATTTCAAAACCTGCCAACAATAACAGCTTGTCGGTTACTGTATTTATTAATTCTTCGATATTTTGGGGCCTGGAATAAAAAGATGGTGATGAAGGGCAAATGATTGCGCCGGATTGGCATAATAGTTTGATATTTTCAATATGTACCAGGTTGAAAGGCATTTCTCGCAACAGCAAGATAAGTTTTTTGTTTTCTTTCAGCATAACGTCTGCTGTGCGTGCAATCAGGTCGTCGGCATAACCGTGGGCAATCCGCCCGAGGGTTCCCACGGTGCAGGGGCAGATAATCATGACATCGTATCGTGACGAACCCGAAGCAAAAGGTGCAAAAAAATCCTTATTGTCATATATCCTGCCCGCGGCAAAAGAGTTGGCCGGCAAGCCGAGTTCGTGCTGCCTGACTTTAACGGCATTTTCAGAAAGCACAATGCCCAATTCGGCAACCTGGTCCTGGTGCTGATGCAGCCTGTTGACAAGGTTTTCTGCATATATTGCGCCACTGGCACCTGTTATCCCGATAACAATTTTTTTTCTGATCATATCTCGTAAATAGCGGATATGGTGATACTGCTGCTGAATTGCCACCTTTTTTGAATTCTCCAGTATGGAATTTCCGAACCGCGGACCGGAATAATGGAGTTTTGATAGCGTATATTGGCTTTCAGATGGTCGATAATGTTGATTCCCAAGCCTAAAAGGCCGCTGAAGTCAAACTTGTTGAAACGGGGCCGCTGCGAATCGTACACGGTGCCAAATTCGTCTTTTTCAATGCCGGTGTTTTTCATCAGTACGCCCAGGGCAGGTCCGGTTTCAAGCCAAAACCGCTTTGAGAACTGCCATTTGTACAACAGGCTTATTTCGATGTAATGCAGATTTAGCTTATAGATGGTGTAATCATTGATTTTTGGCCGCTGATTTTTGCAGCTGCCTTTTAAAATGTAATACAATTCGAGTTGTAGTGCCGATTTTTCATCAAAAGCAAAGTTGGAAAAGGCTCCCACATAGGGTCCGGCTTTGTAAAATCCTGAAAGCTGATCGCCGGAAATCTGCGAAGCCGCTATGCCGGCAAAAAAACCGCCCCCGAATTTTTGGGCATAAGAAGATGAAAGGACAAACGATAAAATTATCAGCAGCGTAATTTTCTTCATCATTTTTTATATTAATAGCAATACTCAATAACAAATGCATCGCCGGCACTGCCTTCCAGCGCCCGGTACTTTTTGGCATCTTCGCAGGCGCCGGCATAATCCAGAAAAAAGCTTCTTATTATCATGCGTTCCTTGTAATAAAAAGAGTCGTTTTCATTGGTGGTTACGGCAAAATCCATATCTGATAAAATCTGTTTTTTTTGGATTGCAGTCATTTCTCCTTTCCATGAATAGATAATGGCGTAAAGATAAGTAATTGCTCTCAGATAATGCGCTTCTGCATCATCAGGAGAATGAAAAACTGCTTTTTCGGCAAAGAGATATGCTTCGGAGTACAGGTTAAGGTTGGTGCTGGCAACAGCTATGTTTTTGATATAGGTTATGTTTGATGTGTCAAGCATCCAGGCCTTTTTGTAATATATGGCCGCAGAATCGAAAATATTGTTTTGATGATGTATTATGCCAATCATGTTGAAGGCTTCTGCATGTTTTGGATTGATGATGGTGGCCTGCCTGAAATAGTTTATGGCTGAAGGCTTGCTGTTGTCGTACTCTTGTAACCCTTTGCGGAAAAGTATTTCGTCGGGGCTGACAAGCATTTTCCATGTAAGCTTTATTGTTTGTCCCGGAGTGAATTGGTCTTGTTTTACCCCGTCGATGGTGATAATGCTTTTTTCTTCCAAAACTGCCAACCTGATAATCCGTTCTTTGATAGCGACAACTCTTACTATGCCAATGGTAAGCCAACCGGTAACAGTGGTGCCCAGGATTTCTTTTTCAAAACTTTTCGACAATTCTCCCACCATGTTTAAAACGGGCATTTTTGTGGCGGAATCATTCATTAACACATTGATTTTATCGCCTTTTTTCGACAGGATAAGTCCTTGCATTTCTTCGGTGATGGTATCACCCGGACTTACATTTTGGCCACGCAACGCTATGTTGAAAAGGCACAAACATAAAACAAAAACAATCGCAACCTTCATCGTATTGTTTTTGTAAAGATACAAAAAAATAAGCATATTTCCATATTATTTGCATAAAACTGGGGCTCCTACAAGTATAGACACCAGCAGTTTTGTAGTCGAAAAGGTATTGACAACATCGTAAAATAAGAAATTTTGTTAATTAGCACATATTCAACGATATAGTAGTATGGGATAAAAACAAGGCGTCAATATGGCATTGTTTTATGTGTCGTAACTGACAATATGGCTGGCTGTGTTTTTGAAAGAAATTAACGCAATGTGTTGATAATAAGTTGTTTAAAAAATACGTCGTCTTTTTTACCAAATTTTGCATAGAGTTTGAGAAAACTGTTTTGAAAACTTAAAAATTTATAAACATAAAAACAGGAGGATAAAACCATGAAACTTATCAGATTAAACAACGAGCCAACATTCTCAGATTTAATGAACAGTTTTTTTGAAAACGATTCGTTGAATTTTTTCAACAGGCAACATTGCAGCGTTCCTGCGGCCAACATTGTCGAAAACGAAAATTCTTTTGAACTCGAGTTGGCTGTGCCCGGCATGAACAAAGAAGATTTCAGAATAGATGTGGAAAACAACATGCTGACAGTTTCTTCAGAAAAGAAGGAAGAAAATGAAGAAAGCAACAAAAACTACACCCGCAAGGAATTTGTTTTCGGAAGCTTCAGCCGCTCGTTTATGTTGCCCAAAAGCATTGACAATGATAAAATCAACGCCGAGTACAAAAATGGTGTTCTTAGCCTGCATCTGCCTAAGAGAGAAGAAGAAAAGACCAAAGTAAAAAGGCAGATTGCTATTAGTTAACAAAGTGTTGTTGGCAAATAAAAGGAGGT
>ENA-UPTA01001795-UPTA01001795.1-activated-sludge-metagenome-genome-assembly--contig:-NODE-1795-length-23191-cov-7.782936_pt1 | contig 23191 bp, 22 predicted proteins | sample MGYA00238184_ERZ773361 | MGnify/ENA primary metagenome ERZ773361 (study PRJEB29100, sample SAMN05720205) | activated sludge metagenome | isolation source: anaerobic digester from wastewater... | reverse complement strand
TTAAATTTGAGAAAACAGGTCTGTATAAATTTAATTAATTTTTTTTATTTATATTTTCATCAATATATTTTTCTTCTATATTTAATATATCCCATAGAAGCTTTATTTTTTCCTCTTTCACTTCATAGGTATCTCTCAGTATCTTATTTATTTCTTCGTTGCTTTTAGAGTATTTTTTTGCTGTGATTAAAATTTTAACTACTCTGACTCCGGTTAATATTCCATAATCGGGATAGACCTTGTAATATGATTTCAAAGCATTGTGTATTGTTTTAATTACCAATGTTTTTTTTAGCTTTTTTAAGCTGTATTTCTCCAAAACGATGTCATTTTCACTGATACATGATTCATACAACAATTCACAGTCATTGTAAAGCTGTGCCTTTGCACTTATAATTTCGCCTTCTTCAAGATATGATAAAACAGATAAGCTCCTTCCGTCAAAGGAGCCATGCATTATTTCATAATCTATGTTTAAATCGAATACTCTGAGCGCATTTCTAGCTTCATATTCGTAATCATGACCAAAAAAATAAAACTTAAACATTTTTTCTACCTGATAGCATCTTATTTTACAAACGGATTAAAATTCTTTTCTTTTTTTATTGTTGAAGGTGACATGTGACCCGGATAAATTACCGTATCATCATCGAATTTAAATATTTTCTTTTTAATTGAGCTTATAATTTCTTCATAGGAGCCTCCGGGAAGGTCGGTTCTTCCAATGGAAGAGTTGAATAAAGTGTCTCCCGTCATCATTATATTTCCAACCTTGATGCAGATACCTCCCTTTGTATGTCCGGGAGTATGAATTATTTCAAATTTTAATTCACCTAAGTTTATTACGTCCCCATCCTCTAACTCAACATCTGCCTTTATTAAAATATTCTTCCCGAACATTGATTTAGTGAAATTCATGCTGCTGTTATTGAGTGCTTCCGCATCTTCCTTATGAATATAAACTTTCAATCCGTATTTATCGGTAAATTCTTTCACCGCTCCAATATGATCACCATGATGATGAGTCAAAATTATTATTTTAGGGGTTAATCCCAATTCATGCAGTTTCCCTTCAATTCTATTAAAGTCAGCACCGGGGTCTATTATGGCTGCTTCCTTAGTTTCTTCACTTCCAACTATATAACAGTTTGCACAATAAATACCGACTTCCAATGCTTCGAATATCATAAGAACCTCCTAAAAAACTTTTTTGCTGTCAAGAAGTATGGTAACAGGACCGTCATTAATTAATTCTACTTCCATTTCAGCACCAAACTCTCCTGATTGTGTTGTAATATTTTTCTCCTTCATACAGGCAATAAATTTTTCATACATAGGAATTGCCTTTTCCGGTTTTGCAGCATCCGTAAAGCTTGGCCTTCTTCCTTTTCTTGCATCACCCAGCAATGTAAACTGTGAAATAACCAATATACTTCCTTCAACATCCAATAAGCTTTTATTCATTTTTCCGTTTTCATCTTCAAATATTCTAAGATTTGGAATCTTTTCACACATATATTCTAAATCCGTTTCTTGGTCTGTTTCTTCAACACCGAGAAATAGCAAAATTCCCTGTCCTATACTTCCTATTATTTTATCCTTTACTTTAACGTGGGCGCTTTTTACGCGCTGCACAACTGCTCTCATTTTTCATCCTTTCATTTTTTCGTCACTTTTTATTTCTGTAGACTTCCAATACTCCGTCTAACTTTTTCATCTTTTTAATCAAATCTTCTATTTGTTTAATATCATTTATTTCAAATCCGATATCAACGATTGCTACCTTTTCCTTATTTATTCTTAAATTAAGCGATACGGCATTAAGCTTTGCATCTACATACAAAGAAGTTATATCCTGCAAAAGTTTCGGTCTGTCCAACGCTTTAATCTGTAGTTCGCTGATGAATGTTGCCTTTTCTTTATTATCCCACTGAACCTCAATAAATCTCTGGTCGTCAGAATCGCTTAAATCATGAATGTTTGTGCAGTCAGCCCTGTGAATTGATACTCCTCTGCCTCTTGTGATATATCCAACTATGGCATCTCCGGGAACCGGATTGCAGCATTTGGAAAAACGGACTTTTATATTATCAATACCTTTTATTATAACGCCGGATGTATGTCTTTCCCTCTGGGGTGATTTTGCCAAACTCTTTTCTAAATTTTCAATTCTATCAAGTTCGAGTTTATCTTTGTTCTTTTCAAGATATATTAATTTAAGCCTGTTTACTATCTGGCTTTCTGTTATACCTCCGCTGCCTACTGCCGCAAAGAGGTTGCTTGCAGCAGACATATTGTATTTGTCGGCAACAGTTTTAATCCAGTCATCCTTAAGCAAATCTGCTACTTGGTATCCCTGCTTTTTAATTTCTCTTTCTACTAATTCTTTTCCTTTTTCAACATTAAAATCTTTATCTCTATCTTTGAAAAATTTTCTGATTTTAGATTTTGCCTGACTTGACGCGGCAATTTTCAGCCAATCCCTGCTTGGTCCCACACTTGACTGGGATGTTAATATTTCTACTTGGTCACCTGTTTTAAGCTTCGCATCGAGCGGAACAATTCGCCCGTTAACTTTTGCTCCCACACACTTGTTTCCTACTGCAGTATGAACTCTGTAAGCAAAATCTATGGGTGTGGATCCTGTAGGCAAATTTATCACTTCTCCCTTTGGAGTAAATACAAATACTTCGTCAGTATATAAGTCAATTTTCAAAGCTTCCATAAATTCCTGAGGGTCGTTAGTCTCCTGCTGCCATTCAAGCATTTGTCTCAACCAATTCAGCTTTTCTTCATACTTGGTTTTATCATCTATGCCTTCTTTGTATTTCCAGTGGGCTGCAATACCATATTCAGCAGTTCTATGCATTTCCAAGGTCCTGATTTGAATTTCGAAAGGCTCGCCTTCAGGACCTATTACTGTTGTATGCAAAGATTGATACATATTTGGTTTAGGCATGGCTATATAATCTTTAAATCTTCCCGGCACCGGTTTCCAAAGAGTATGAACAATACCCAATGCTCCGTAACAATCCTTTATATTTTCCACAATAATTCTTATGGCAATTAAATCATAGATTTGTTCAAACAATCTGTTTTTATAATACATTTTTTTGTAAATACTGTATAAGCTTTTGGGTCTGCCCTTTATGTCGGCTTCCATTCCCGATTCCTGAAGCTTTTTATTTATAATTTCGATAATGTGCGAAATATAATCTTTTCGTTTTTCGCTTTTTTCCTGAACTTTTTTAAGCAAATCTTCATATCCTTCAGGATCTATATACTTTAAGCTCAAATCTTCCAATTCCCATTTAATGGACGCAATACCCAGGCGGTTTGCTATGGGTGCATATATTTCAATAGTTTCCATTGCCTTTTGGTATTGTTTTTCCTTGGGCATATATTGTAATGTCCTGATATTGTGAAGTCGGTCGGCTAATTTGATTATAACAACCCTTATGTCCTTTGACATTGCCACTATCATTTTTCTTAAAGATTCTGCTTGGCGCTCTTCTTTGTTCCTGTACTTAACCTTGCTCAGTTTTGTGACGCCATCCACCATGTTGGCAATTTCCTCGCCGAATTCCCTTTTTATTTCATCGAAAGTTATTCCCGTATCTTCCACTACATCGTGCAAAAGACCTGCGCAAACAGTCTGTACATCCATGTGTAAGTCAGCCAAAATGAGCGCAACATTATAAGGGTGAATAAAATATCTTTCACCCGAAAATCTTGTTTGTGCATTTGAATGTGCCATTTCAGCAAAATTATATGCCTTAGCAACAATGCCCAAATCAGCATTTGGATTGTATGATTCGATTTGACTAATAATATTGCCTAACATAACTCACCTAAGTTCCTTTACATGCAGCCTAGTGCACAAATTTTTTAGGACATTCGTCTTATCCGCAGGCAGTCTCGCAGTTTTATTTATCATATGTTATTAATGATTCCACCCTGTATTCTTTTAGTTTTTCTCTTCCTTTTAAATCCTTCAGCTCTATCAGAAAACCAAGTCCGGCAACTTCGCCGCCTAACTTTTCAACCAGTTTTGCAGTGGCGTACATGGTTCCTCCGGTAGCCAACAAGTCATCAATAATTAATACCTTCTGTCCTTTTTTAATAGCATCCTTATGAATTTCCAAAGAATCTGTGCCGTATTCCAATTGATATTCATATTTAATAGTTTCTGCCGGCAGTTTCCCGGGCTTTCTTACAGGTACAAATCCTGTTTTTAATAAATATGCAAGAGGTGTTGCAAATATAAAGCCTCTTGATTCCGGTCCTGCAATTATGTCGACATGAACATCTTTAAACCTTTCTGCCATTTCCTTGACGCATTCATGCAGAGCTTCAGAATCTTTCAGCAAGGTTGTAATGTCTTTAAAACTAATCCCCTTAGCCGGGAAATCCTCTATAACACGAATTTTTTCCTTTAAATCCATTTCTTCCTCCAAGCATTTATTTTTTTATATACAATATGTCATTTTTTAAAGCAAACTGAATATTATCAGCCTTTTTCAACATGCATATTATTTCCTCTGCTGTTATTTTTGTATTATATCTTTTATTAAGTTTTTCTACAAGTATAAATAAATCCGTCTTAATTATTTTGGATTTTGTTTTGTTAATCAGAAACTCCAATGCTTTCAGTTTATTAACATCAATTTTGTAATCAAATTCTTCATGCTCCTCTACGTCATGTAAAAAAAGCTGTAAGCTTCTGCTGCCGTTATATATATTTTCACTTAAAGATACAATGTAGGATTGAGGCATGGTAAGTATTTTTTCAAGTATTCCGATTTTGCAGAACCCTATTACCGGAATGTGCCTGTCTCCGTCAGACAGCATAAAGGATATATGTTTCCCTTCTTTGCCCACTTTCCTTATATTTTTTATCGACACATCTCTTAGGGCTAGCAAGGGTTTCGGATTGCCTGAACCGAAAGGCTCAAATCTGTTTATTTCATCATAAAGCCTTAAATTTATGTCTGATATATTCAGAATTGCATCTGCTCTAATTTGATTATATTCATCGTCAGTAGTGGAGCCGATATAATTGTTCAGTTCATTTGTGAAGGAATTAATATTTTTTTCCAAAATGGTAAGACCTGCCGCTAATTTATGGCCGCCATACTTTTCGAGATAAATATCTGTATGCTTAAATGATTCAAATATATCAACATGCTCTACACTTCGAGCTGAACCTTTTCCTATCCCATCCTTTACGGATATAACAACACAGGGCTTATAATATTTTTCAGTAAGTCTTGAGGCAACAATGCCAAGCACACCTTCATGCCAATTATCCCCGTATACTACCATTACATTATTTTTATACAGGAAATCAGATTCAATTTTCTTTATTGCTTCTTTATATATTATATTTTCTGCTTCTTTTCTTGCATTGTTTAAACTGTCCAGCTCAGATGCAAGCTTTTCTGCTTCTTCTTCATCTTTTGTAAGCATGAGCTTAATTGCTTTTTTTGCAGTATCCATTCTTCCTGAGGCATTAATCCTTGGGGCAAGTATAAAACCAATATGATAGGATTTAATTTCTCCGTTTATGCCTGATACTTCAATTAATTTTTTAAGCCCTATAATCTTAGTTTTATTTATTTTTTTTAAACCTTGACTGGCAATAATCCTGTTGTCCTTTACCAGATCAACTATGTCGGCAATAGTGCCAAGACATGCATATTCCAGGAGCACATCCTCAATATTATCTATTTTTAAAAACTTATTTAAATTTATCAAAAATTTAAAAGATAGCCCGGCTGCACATAAATGCTTGTTTTCGGACGGACAATCTTTTTGCTTCGGATTAATTATGGCATAAGCATTGGGAAGCTCTTCCCTGCTCTCATGATGGTCAATTATAATTACATCTTTATCAAGCTTTGTAATTTCGTCAATTTTTTCAATTTCAGCTATGCCGCAATCCACGGTTATCAGAAGCTCAAAATTTATTTCACCGCTTTTAACACTGTTAACAAAATCGGAGCTTATTCCATATCCTTCGCTTTCTCTTTCCGGAACATAATAATTGACATAAGCACCTGCTTTTTTTAAAAAAACAACAAACTGGCTGATGGAAGTAACTCCATCAACATCGTAGTCGCCGTAAATCAGAATCCTGTCATTATTATTAATTGCTTCAATAACTCTTTTGCAGCCCTTATGTAAATCTTTGTAATTTTCAGCTCTTTCAAAATATTTGAAGTTCGGTTCAAGAAATTGCTCTATATCATCAAAAGATTTTATATTTCTGTTTAAAAGTATTTTTGCAGATGTTTTTGAAAGATTAAACCTTTTGCTGATTCTTTCTATTTCATCATTATTATATTCATTGACTTTCAACTTCACTGGTTTCATTGTCTATCTGTGCAGCACCTTCATCTGTAATTACCGTATCCCCTTCAATTTTTTCAATATTTTGAGCCTTTAAAATTTGTATTTCTTGGTTTTTAGCAACTAATTCTTCATCCTGCAATTTAATTTTGTCTTCAAGCAGTGTAACTTTTTTACTGAAATCGGCTATTTCATTCTGAAGTCTTTGTTTTTCGGTTTCAAGAGCCTCTATATTTGTTTGGAATTGAGCTTTTTCTGATTCTAATGCTTTCATATCTATTTCATGCTTAGCTTTTTCGCCTTCAAGAGTTTTGAGTTTGTTCTTTAATTCATTATACTCGGATCTTTTCTTAAATTGTCTGGTAGTACCTAATATTAAGACTACCACGGCACCAAGAATCAGACAAATCATCATTATTACAGCTAAGGGCATTTCATATCTTGCAAAAAATAAATCAACAGGAACCGGTGTTCCATTTTGTATTGCAAAAATCGCAACAAAAATCGCAATTATAAGAATTACTATAAAACCAATTTGCATATTAATACTCCTCTCTTGTCTTTATTTTTATTATATCTGTATTATACTATATTACCATATACAATTACCACTGTTTTTTTTACAGGTATGGGGACAACCTTTAATTGAAGGAGAGTCTTAATTAATTTTAGCTTTTAAATAAATTGCGCACTCTATTCGTTTTTTTTCTAACTCGCATCCAACATCATATGGGACAGTAAAATCCTTGTTAAAATTATATGCATTGGCATGACAACCACCGCTGCAAAAGTATTTTGCCCAACAATCTCTGCACGCAGGTTTATCATTTACCGATACATTTTTAAATTTATCGGCAAGAGCCCGATTTGTAATACCTTCCTCAACATTACCGATAATAAATTCTTCATTACCTACAAATTGATGACAAGGATATAAATCACCTGACGGAGTTACGGCAACATATTCAGTTCCTGCTCCGCAGCCAATGGATCTTTTGTAAATGCAGGGACCTCCCTCCAGTTCGATATTAAAATGAAAAAACTGAAACCTTCTATCTTTACTTTTATATGATTCAATATAATATTCAGCTAATTTTTCATATTCTTTTTTTAAAATATCCACATGCTCTTTTTTTAGTGCATATTTTTTCTCATCCTTAGCAACAACGGGCTCTACAGAAATTTTATCAAAACCTAATTCTCTCATATGCTTGACATCTTCCGAGAAGTCTAAATTATTGGAAGTGTATGTTCCCCTGGCAAAATAATCCTTACTGCCTCTTTTGCTGATAAATTTCTTATAATTATCAACTATTAAGTCATAGCTTCCTTTTTTATTTATTGTTTTACGCATTCTGTCATTTGTTTCTTTTCTTCCGTCGATGCTTAAAACCACATTGTCCATATTTTCATTAATATAGTCCATTTTTTCTTCATCTAAAAGAACACCGTTGGTTGTAACGGTAAATCTGAAATGTTTGTTATATTCTTTCTCCAAGCTTCTTCCGTAATCAACCAGTTTTTTGATTACGTCAAAATTCATGAGAGGTTCTCCGCCGAAAAAATCTACTTCTAAGTTTTTTCTGTTACCGGAGTTTTTCACCAAGTAATCAAATGCCTTTTTCCCTGTTTCAAAACTTAGAAATGCCTTTTCTCCGTTATATGTCCCTTGTGAAGCAAAGCAGTATTCGCATCTTAAATTGCAGTCGTGGGTCATATTCAAACACATTGCTTTAATAACCGGCTTTATTGTATTTACATATTTAATATCTTCGGTATAGAGCATTTTATTGTCTATTAAATATTGTATTTCCGATAAAGCTTCTCTAACTGTGCTTTCTCCGTATTCATTGTATAACTCACTGTATTTATTTTCATCCTTGAATTTTTCATTCATTAATAAATCAAATACTATCTTATCGACGGCATGTACCAGTCCGGTGCTTGTATCTGTTGCGAAATATAAATCTTTTATATTAAATACATGTATCATACTTCCTCCGAAATTTTGCTAATTAAAAATAAGTCATCCTGAACGAAGCTATGTAGTGTGCTGCCTCTAATTGTTAGAGCACCTCTCAAGCTGCGCCTTCAGAATGACAAACTCTGTCTAAACAATAAACTATACTACAATTATTCTTTTTCACATTTTTGATTTCCGACAGTACAAGATGTTTTGCAAGCTGACTGACATGATGTCTGGCATTCTCCGCATCCCTTTGCGCTTAAATTATCCGTTAACTTATAATTATTAAGTGTTTTTATGTATTTCATGACAACCTCCTTATAAACTTAATAGATTATAGCATTAGTTGAGGTTATTTTAAAGTATTTTTTTTATTTTTTTAAACAAGAGCACTATTTATTTTTTATACTCTTGTTTTTCATGTTAACACCGATGATTCCTCCCAGTATTGACATTATAAGAATCACCCCGTTGTATAGTATTCTTATTTCGGACGGGTATCTGAATAAGACTTTTATCAATAAGACCATTGCAAAATATACTATCCAAATTTCAATTCCCCTTAACAGCCCTTTTTCATGAACACTTCTTGAATACAACATTGAAACAGCAAATATGCATATTGGAACAATGAAGCTGTAGACTATTTCAAAACCGGGATTATTTGAAAAATAATATATATAAACGGTCAGTATAAAATAAATTATTAAAGATAAAATAAATAAAAACAGAGAATACTTAAACAATTTACCTAACTTCATAATACCTCCTTAAGCATGACTTACTAAATAATATTCATCCGATAATAAAAAAGAACATTAATATATTACTTGACAAAGATTTCTATATTTGATAAAGTTATCTTGCTAAAAGGGAGTAGTTTGAAATTTTCAGTCAACAACACGGAATAAATGTATTCTGGCTGAAAATCCTCGGGCAACTTAGGAAACGAGACTTTTGGTATATCTGGAGTAGGTATGCTAAAAGTCTTTTTTATTAAACAGTCGTGAATAATCTTAAAGGAGTAGACAATGTATTACCGAAAAAGCATAACAGAAACATGCGAAGAATTAAACACCGCTCAAAGTACCGGTTTAACCCAAGAAGAAGCGAAAAAGAGGCTGTTGTCAGACGGTCCCAATGCATTAGTTGAGAAAAAGGCAAAAACAAAGCTGCAGATGTTCTTGGCCCAACTAAAAGATACACTGATTTACATATTGTTTGCAGCTGCGGCAATATCCATAGCTCTAAACGAAATAACAGATGCAATAATAATTCTATTAGTTGTTTTATTGAATGCAGTAATAGGTATGGTTCAAGAATCAAAAGCAGAGGCTGCACTTGAAGCCTTGAAGAATCTTTCAAGCCCCTATGCAATGGTAAGGCGTGAGGGCAGGGTATTGGAAATACCTGCAAGTGAGCTGGTTGTGGGAGATTTAGTAATACTCGAAGCCGGACGAATTATTCCTGCCGATTTAAGACTTATTCAGTCGGTAAACTTAAAAATCGAAGAATCTGCTTTAACCGGTGAATCCGTACCCGTAGACAAAAATGCCGATATGGTGGCTGACAAGGAAGTAGGAATCGGAGACCGCCTAAATATGGCATTCTCTTCCACAAGTGTTTCATACGGCCGTGGTGAAGGTGTTGTAGTTTATACCGGAATGGATACCGAAATAGGAAAAATAGCTGCAATGATAAGTGAAAGCACCGAAGAATTAACTCCTCTTCAAAAAAGACTCAATGACTTGGGAAAAGTATTAGGTATAGTTGCCGTAGTTATAGTTGTAGCAATGTTTGGAATAGCTGTTCTGCAGGGAAGAGACATAATCGAAATGTTTATAACAGCCATTGCCTTAGCCGTAGCTGCCGTGCCTGAAGGGCTTACTGCAGTTGTAACAATCGTATTGGCTCTTGGTGTTACAAAAATGGTAAGGGTAAATACCATAGTCCGCAAGCTTCCCGCAGTTGAAACGTTAGGAGCAGTCAGCATTGTATGCTCAGACAAAACCGGTACTCTCACTCAAAATAAAATGACCGTAACAAAAGTATATTTAGACGGTGAAATTAAAAATACCGATGACTTATCTTATGAAAACAACAAAATATTTTTGGACGGCTTTATTCTTTGCAATGATGCCTCCATAGCTAATAACACTCGTATAGGAGACCCTACAGAGTTAGCTCTCTTGGATATGGGAGACAAAATTAATTTGTCAAGGGAAGGATTAGAAAAAACTAATCCGAGAATCAATGAGCAATCCTTTGATTCTGCAAGAAAATTGATGACAACAGTTCATAGGGACCAAGACGGCAAGGTAATGAGCTACACTAAGGGTGCCATGGACATACTTTTGAACAGATGCAATAAAATATATATAAAGGGCGAAACAAAAGATATAACAAATGAACACATTGAAGAAATAAACAGGGCTGCCACAGAAATGGCAAAAGGAGCTCTTAGAGTATTGGCTCTTGGAATCAAAGAAGATGACGATTCAGCAAGCGAAGAAGATCTCACATTTGTGGGCTTGGTAGGAATGATAGACCCTCCTCGACCCGAAGCAAAGGATTCGGTAAAAACTTTAAGAAGTGCAGGTATCAGGACTATAATGATTACAGGAGACCACAAGGATACTGCTCTTGCTATTGCCAAGGAGCTCGGTATTGCAGAAGATGAATCACAATGCATAACCGGCAGTGAATTGAATGAGATGACTCAGGAGCAATTAAATGAAAAAGTTTGTGATATAAGAGTTTTTGCAAGAGTTTCACCGGAACACAAGGTAATGATAGTAAAAGCATTTAAATCAAACGGAAGCATAGTTTCTATGACCGGTGACGGTGTTAACGACGCTCCATCATTAAAATCAGCTGATATTGGTGTTGCCATGGGCATAACAGGTACTGACGTAGCAAAAGGTGCTTCTGATATGGTTCTTACGGATGATAATTTTGCAACCATTGAAAAGGCAGTTGCGGAAGGAAGAGGTATTTACAATAATATTAAAAAGACGGTTCTATTCTTGTTATCCTCCAATTTTGGTGAAGTTATATCAATGTTTTCATCTATTGCGGCAGGACTGATAGCACCGCTGCAGTCCATACACATTCTTTGGGTTAACCTGATAACCGACTCGCTTCCTGCATTAGCATTAGGAGTTGACCCGAAGAGCAAAGAAATAATGAATGAAAAACCAAGAGACCCAAATGAAAGCTTGTTTGCTAAGGGAGGTTTGATATTTACCGTTTACAACGGAATAATGATTGCATCATTGACTCTTGCAGCCTTTTTATGGTCACCTGTCATTCATTTGAATGAAGCAGGAATACCTGTAACCTTGGGAAATATACGTGATTTATTTAACGGTGTTCTTAGTATACCCGGAGTAGATTTGCCTGATATTATTAGGCATGCTCAAACATATGCATTTACGACTCTTGGTGTTTCTCAGCTTTTCCATGCCATAGGTATGAGAAATTATAACAAATCATTGTTCCAAATGAGCCACACCGATAATCTTGCAATGATTGGAGCATTTTCTTTAGGTTTGCTGCTGCAGATACTTGTAACGGAAGTTCATTTCCTTACCGAAGTGTTTGAAACAAGCCAGCTTTCATTGAAAGAATGGGCAAATCTGATATTAGTATCAGCTGTTCCTTTACTGTCACACGAAGTAATTGTTATGGGGAAGAAAGCTTTTAAGAAATAACAGACAATGCTATAAATCAGTGCCATAGAAATTCATAACATGAGTTTGTTACTTCATTATTAATTTATCAAGGCATGTTGCAAAAAAAAAGAGCATCAGCTCTTTTTTATTTGTCATCTTCTTTATCATCAACATTTTCTTCAATTTCTTCTTTAACAACTTCTTCTTTAGCTGCTTTTTCTTTGCCCTTCTTTGTAACACTTCCTATTGCCCATTTAGAAAACTCAATCCTTTGTTTACCAAAGGGCATTTCTAATGTAACAATTTCATCATTGATTTTAACAACTTTTCCGTGAATACCGCCTATGGTTATTACCTCATCCCCCGTTGCCAAGCTGTCTCTCATTGCTTTAGTTTCTTTTTCTCTCTTTTTCTGTGGTCTTATAATGGTGAAATACATTATCGCAAAGAAAACGACCAACATTAAAATACCGCTATATTCCTGTGGCATAATTCCTCCTATTTACTTTTTTAATATCCATAATTCTCATAAAATTCTCTTTTGAACTTCATAAAATTATCTTCCGCTATACTTATTCTAATACCTTTCATTAAATTAATCAAGAAAAATAAATTATGAATTGATGCAAGCCTAGCGCCCAATATTTCTTTTTCGCCAAATAAATGCCTTATATATGCTCTTGAATAATTTCTGCAAGTATAGCAGCTGCATTCCTCATCAATGGGACTGAAATCATTTTTATATTTTGCATTCTTAATTGTAAGCTGTCCCTTGCTTGTTAAAAACGCACCATGCCTTGCCATCCTTGTAGGCAAGACGCAGTCTGCCATATCTATTCCTCTTTCAACGGCTTCAAACAAATAATCAGGGCTGCCCACACCCATTAAATACCTTGGTTTATCCTTCGGCAAAAGCTCTACGGTATAATCCATAACTTCGCACATTAAATCCCTCGGCTCTCCTACACTTAAGCCTCCTAATGCATACCCCGGAAACTCAATATCCGTAATCTGTTTGGCACTTTCAATCCTTAAATCCTTGTACATTCCTCCCTGAACAATTCCAAACAAGGCTTGGCTTTTTGTATTTTTGTGATAGTCCTTGCATCTTTTTGCCCAGCGGCTTGTTCTTTCCATGGACTTTTTAACATATTCATAATCTGCAGGATATGGTGCACACTCATCAAATGCCATCATTATGTCAGAGCCTAAATAATTTTGTATTTCCATGGAGACTTCAGGACTTATGAAATGCTTTGAACCGTCGATGTGCGAGCGGAATTCAACGCCTTCTTCCCTTATTTTTCTTAAATTTCCCAGACTGAAAACCTGGAATCCGCCGCTGTCGGTTAAAATGGGGCCGTCCCAGTTCATAAATTTGTGAAGCCCTCCGGCTTCTCTTATTAATTCATGACCGGGTCTTAAATACAAGTGGTAGGTATTTCCTAATATAATCTCAGCCCTTAGCTCTTTCAATTCTTCAGGTGTCATTGCCTTAACCGTTCCCTTTGTTCCGACAGGCATGAATACGGGTGTTTCTATAATCCCGTGGGGAGTATATATTCTCCCCAGTCTTCCCTTGCATTCCTTAGATTCTTTTATTAATTCAAATTTAAACATAATCCACCTATTTTATAAACATTGCATCACCAAAGCTGAAAAATCTGTATTCTTTTTCTACTGCTTCACGGTATGCCTTCATAATATTTTCTTTTCCTGCCAATGCGCTAACCAGCATAATCAAAGTTGATTCCGGAAGATGAAAGTTTGTTACTAAACTGTCAACCACCTTGAATTTGTATCCGGGATAAATAAAAATATTCGTCCATCCCTTGCTTTTGGTTACTATTCCTTCGTCATCGGCAACTGTTTCCAATGTTCTGACACTTGTGGTACCTACGGTTATAACCTTGTGTCCTGAGCTCTTGGCAAGATTTATTTTATTTGCTTCACTTTCGTTTAATTCATAGTACTCTGAATGCATTATGTGCTCATTGATGTATTCGGTCTTTACGGGTCTGAATGTTCCAAGCCCCACATGCAAGGTAAGCCTTGCTATATTTACATCCTTATTTTCAATTTCTTCCAAAAGCTTATCATTAAAATGAAGTCCTGCCGTTGGAGCAGCTGCAGAGCCCAAGTGTTTTGCATAGATAGTCTGATATCTGTCCTTATCCTTAAGTTTCTCGTGTATATAGGGCGGCAGCGGCATTTCGCCTAATCTATCCAATATTTCTTCAAATATGCCCTCATATTCAAATTCAATTATTCTGTTGCCTTCTTCAAGGATATCGATAATTTTCCCCGTAAGCAATTTTTCATCAAAAACAATTTCTGTCCCTGTTCTCGCCTTTTTACCGGGCTTAACTAATATTTCCCACTTTTTATCATCTATTCTTTTCAGTAAAAGAATTTCAATTAAAGTCTGCGTATCTTTTTTATTTCCGAATAATCTTGCAGGCAGAACCTTGGTATCGTTAATTACTAAGCAGTCTCCCGCATTTAAATATTCAACTAAATTAAAAAAATGCTTATGCTCGATTTTCCCGCTTTTTTTGTCAAGTACCAAAAGCCTGGAATGGTCTCTTTCCTTAATAGGTGTCTGTGCTATGAGCCTTTCGGGCAATTCGTAATAAAAGTCGCTTGTTTTAAAATTCGTCATTTAACTGTTACTCCGGTATAATAATGTTTTATTATTTCTTCATAGGTATATCCTTCTTCAGCCATTTGCTTAGCTCCGTACTGGCTCATTCCAATACCGTGTCCCCAGCCTCTTCCTTCAAAATTATATTGCTCTGAATTAGCATCTACTGTTGTTACACCATTTGAACTTATAAAGGATAATTTTTCCCTGTTTATTTTTTTTATTCCGTCGTCGGTTATTGCATGCTTACCTGCAATACTTCCGGTTTCAAACTCTATTTCATTTCTTGTTTCTTCTGTTTCCTCTTCTGTTATTAAATCAAGTACTCCTCTTGATGGCGGTGTTTCATCTTTTCGATTTTCATCTAAAGAAAAGTATTCTGTTATAAAGCAAAATATATTTCCGTTTACTATAGAAAACCACGAGCTTTTCAATCCCAAAAGAAGCCTTGCATTTTCCTTCTTATATGAAATTTCTCCTGCATCGGTTAAAAATATACATTCAACTACCCTGTTATTTTCAGAAACTTTCTTTATTTGAATTCCGTACAATTCATCTACGTCATTGCCGTCAAGATTTAAATTTCTTATTATGTCTTCCTTGTAATACGTGGTCTGCCAGGTGGTATGAGGTGAGCCTGAATTATTGGAAAATTCGTCATTTACACCTCTTAAATACGGCAGCTTTTCATACCATACATTTTCGGAGTTTTCTGTAGACCCGCCGCTGGTTGAATGATAGAAGGCCTGAATTAATTCGCCGTCGTAATAAATCATTTCTCCCCTTGTTTCATCCACAGCTCTGTTTGTAGATGTCTTTTCATAGTCATAACCCATATATACCTGACTGTTTTGATTGTCTTCCATATCGTAGATTTGTCTTGGCTTTATGTTGTACACCGCATAGGTTCTTGCGGCCAGAGCTTGAGCCTTCAATGCTTCTATTCCCCAAGATGAAGGTATTTCATTCGGAACAACTCCATAGAGGTAGTTTTCAAGCTCTACATGATTTATGGTTAAAAGTTTGAAGTCTTCAATTATATTCAGTCTTATTCTTCCTCTGTAGGCTCTGTTGTCAACCTTAATCATTTCATATTCTTCATCTTGGTTGTACGAAGAAAAATAAACAGGCATGTCCTTTTTATACATGAATACAGGTATATTCTTTTTGTTGTATGCAATTATGTTTTCCAGGTTGCCATTCATCGATTCAGCAATATAGCCCTCATCATTTAATTCTTCCGCTAAATCCTGTGAAGAGCTTTTATCCGCAAAATTTCCTCCGGCAATAATATATCCGTCTTCAATCAGATAAGGATAAAACTCTACCTTAAACTCTTCATTTAATTCTTCTGCTATCAAATAAGCTTCTTCATAGGAAGAATATATTTCATCCTGCAGCACTGCATGATATGGACCATAAGTTCCTTGGCTCTTGTCCGATAAATAATAATTGCTTGAATAATATGTATCAATTCTTAATGTAAGGCTGTTATTAAGGCAAAACAGCTCATCTTCATCATCATACAATACGATTTCATCAAATCCTTCAAAAGATACCTGCTCGTTAAAAAGTCTCGGGTATCTTATTCTTACCCTTACATATATGTCATCTTTATTTTTACCAAAAGCGGTTGTTGGAAATAAAAAAGTAAGTAAAGCAGTTATTATAAATAGTCTAATCAAATTCTTCTTCATAATCGTCCTCTAATATATTAATTTGATCTTGTATTTTTCTTATTTTTTTAACATGCCTGTAACCCGACTCGGATACAACTCTTCCTCTGGGTGTACGGTTTAAATATCCTATCTGCAAAAGATAAGGCTCATATACATCTTCTATTGTTCCTTTTTCCTCTCCGATGGAAGCTGCCAATGTATCAATTCCGACAGGACCTCCCTTGTAAAAGTCAATTATAGTGTTTAAAATTCGTCTGTCTAATTTATCAAGACCTATTTCATCAATTTCAAGCATTTTAAGAGCTTCATCAGCGGTTTTTAAGTCTATTATCCCTTCGCCCTTCACAATTGCATAATCTCTGACCCTTTTTAACAGCCTGTTGGCTATTCGAGGAGTTCCTCTTGAGCGTTTTGCAATTTCTTCTGCTCCCTTTTCTTCAACTTCAATATTCATAATACTTGCTGAGCGCAATACTATTTCTTTTAAATCTTCCGGCTCATAGAAATCCAAATTGCACATAACCCCAAACCTGTCCCTTAGTGGGGATGCAAGCATACCGGAACGGGTAGTTGCCCCGATAAGGGTGAATTTAGGCAAATCAAGTCTTATTGATCTTGCCGAAGGACCTTTTCCTATTATAATATCCAAGGCAAAATCTTCAAGTGCAGGATACATGATTTCTTCCACAGTCTTATTAAGCCTGTGAATTTCATCAATAAACAATACATCATTTTCATTCAGATTTGTAAGTATTGCAGCTAAATCACCGGCTCTTTCTATTGCAGGTCCTGAAGTTACCCTTATATTAACTCCTAATTCATTTGATATGATATTGGCTAATGTGGTCTTCCCTAACCCGGGAGGTCCTGAAAGCAATACATGGTCAAGAGGCTGATTTCTAATTTTGGCAGATTCAATAAATATGTTCAAAACTTCTTTTACTTTGTTCTGCCCTATAAATTGAGGGAGTTTCTGAGGTCTTAAGCTAAGCTCCAATTCCTCTTCACAAGAATTAAATGTTCTTGCAACTATTTCATTTTCTCTTTCAAACATATTATCCCTGCCTGTTCAGATTTTTTAGTGCTTCCTTAATTATATCATTTTCAGACTTGCCTGACAGCTCCATATTCCCCAATGTTCTTTTGACCTCGGCATAGTTAAATCCCAAAGATGTTAAGGCTTCGATCACATCGGACATTTCGCTGCTTACAACAATCTCGCTTCCTTTGAGTTCTTCAACTGTTCCAACCTTATCCTTAAGCTCCAAAATTATTTTGCTCGCTGTTTTTTTGCCTATCCCCGGAACCTTGGACAGTCCGGATACATCTTCTTTTAGAATAATTTCTTTTACTGTATTTACCTCATATGTTGACAGTACGGAAAGTCCTGCTCTAGGTCCTATTCCGTTAACACTGATTAGTTTTTTAAACAAATCTATCTCGTCAGAAGTAAGAAATCCATATAAAGCAATAATATCTTCTCTTATGTGCATGTATGTAAGTATAATAATTTTCTCTTTCTCACTTATTTTTTCTAAGGTCGAAAAAGAAGTATTTATATAATAACCTATATTATTGTTATCTAATATCAAGTAGTCGATGCCTTTTTTTACTACTTCACCTTTTATGTAGCTAATCATATCTTCCCTCAATATTTATTAATTTTAAATTCTTTTGCAAATTTAAGCGAATGTGCATGACAAATTGCTGCCGCTAATCCGTCGGCCGCATCATCAGGCTTTGGAATTTCATTTAATTTAAGAATTACTCTTACCATTTCCTGTACCTGTTTTTTTTCAGCTCTCCCATAACCGACTATTCCCTGCTTTATTTGAAGTGGTGTATATTCATAAAGAGGGACATTTTTGTTTTCTGCAGCCAAAAGATGCACTCCCCTTGCCTGAGCAATAGCCATTGCGGTTTTTGCATTTTTATTATAGAACAATTCCTCAATTGCAACGGCTTCAGGCTTGTACATATCTATAATAGATATATAACTTTCATAAATATGTTTGAGCCTCTTCGGGAATTCTTCACAGCTTTCGGTAAATATGCAACCATATTCTATTACTTTAAATTTATTTCCTGAATAATTTAATATTCCGTAGCCTGATATTGCCAGCCCCGGATCTATACCAAGTATCAGCATATTTCGTCCCCTCAATTATTATATAAAATTATAGCATACATTTGTTCTAATATAAAGAACTTAATTCATGAAATATTTGTTTTCCATTGTTTTAAGATGTGATATAATTGGGGTAGTCTAATAAAATTACGTCATCCTGAGTATAAGCAAGGAAGACATGGAGTAAATATGTTTAAAAAAGAAAGTAAACTTAAAAGGTTTGATTTTATATTGTTAATTACAACAATACTTTTATGTATATATGGATTTATAGCAATAAACAGTGCCACAATGAGCAAAACAACCGGAAGCGAGCCCTTTTTAAAAACGCAAATGATAGCTTTCGGACTTGGTATGGTTGCTTTATTTGTGTTGATTTTTATTGATTATGATATTTACGGAAGCCTTTATATTCCGATATATGTGATGACCAATATACTTCTTTTGTACACATTGATAAATCCCGTTGAAGCTTCCGAATGGGGAGATGTAAGGTCATGGATAGCAATAGGTCCTATAGTGTTTCAGCCTTCTGAAATAGCTAAGTTTGGAATAATAATTTCTCTGTCAAAGTTTATTGATATCCACAAAGATAATATTAACCAGCCCGTAGTGTTATTAAAAATTATTTTGTTCGCTTTTTTACCGATAGCATTAATTTTAATGCAACCGGATTTAGGAACTGCCGTTGTATTCATATTTTTTGTGGCAATAATGATTTATATTTCAGGTATTGACAGAAAATATGTGCTTTCTGTTATGATAATCGGTTTAATATTAATTATTGCGGGACTCAGTATATTCTTTCAGATAATGGAAGATTACACCTTAAATGAAGATTACCGCCTTGACAGAATTGTAACCTTCTTCTATCCGGAATTAGACCCGGATGATACGGGTTATCAGGTAATACAGTCTAAAACGGCAATCGGTTCGGGAATGCTGTACGGAAGAGGATTGTACAAAGGTGTTCAAAACCAATTAGGATATCTTCCAACCAAGGAAACAGATTTTATTTTTGCGGTAATAGGCGAAGAATTAGGACTAGTTGGAGGCTTAGTTCTTTTGTTTATGTATGCCGTCTTATTCTACAGACTTATCAGAATTGCCAAAAATGCTGCTAATATGTTTGGCTCATTAATAGTAACAGGCATTACCGCAATGCAGTTGTTCCATATATTTGAAAATATAGGAATGACAATGGGGCTAACGCCTGTAACGGGAATTCCTCTTCCATTTATAAGCTATGGAGGTACCTTCATGCTTGTAAACATGATATCCATAGGTCTATGCCTGTCTGTAGGAATGAAAAGAGGAAAAATCGATTTAAATGAATTTTAAACGTGTATATAAGGTGCCAAGCACCACCAATGGTACCACCAATGGTGCCTAGCACCTTATCATTATCTAAAGCAGCTTTCTCCAATAAACTCCCTTAGTATTGAAGTATTAGGAATAGCGCTTTCATCTTCAATAGGAAGGAAGTAGCTTAAAAACTTCAACAATCTTTGTCTTTCTGAATAAAAACAGCTGTCTTCATCAATTTCCATAATAATGGGCTCTGCATATTTTTTAAGAACACACAACTCATAAACTAATGCCGAGTTAAATATTGCATCCGCATTTTCTTGGTAAGGGAAAATGTATTTTTCTGTACCTTTAATCACATTATCCCACAGTTCCATTGTTTTAATTGCGTTGTTTCCCCTGTGGGTGTAATCTCGTACAATACGTCTTAATAGTCTCAAATCAGATGTCGAAATACGATTATGTCTATCGATGTTTAGCTGTGTCAGTGCACTTATATAAATTTTAAACTTATTAACTTGCGGTATATTAGCTGTAAGTTCATCATTAAGCCCGTGGATACCTTCAATTATTATAATATGGTCATTTGTTAACCTTACAGGCTCCCTTGAATATTCCCTGCTGCCTTCCTTAAAATTATATACAGGTATTTGAACTTCTTCTCCTGCCATCAAGTCTATAAGCTGCTCATTAAAAAGATCCAAATCTAACGCTTTGATAGTTTCAAAATCAAATTCTCCTTTTTCATTTTTTGGTGTCAGATGCCTGTCAACAAAATAATCATCCAAGGATACTGCATATGTTTTCTTGCCGTTCACTCGTAATTGAATCGACAATCTTTGTGCCAATGTTGTTTTACCTGAAGAAGAAGGACCTGCAATTAGGACTATTTTTATATTTTTATCATTTGTAATTTCATCGGCAATATATGCAATCTTTTTTTCGTGAAGAGCTTCGTTAATCCTTATCATATCATATATTTCATTATTGACGATTTTTTTGTTCAAAGCGCCGACATATGCAACATCCATTATTTCCCCCCAGTCCTCAGCTTCCTTAAATACTTTTGAAAGTTTCTTTTGCTCTATATATTCGGGAAGTTCAAAATTGTATTCACGGGTGGGATAATTTAGTATTATTCCGGGATAAAATAATCTTAAATCAAACTTATTTACAAATCCTGTATTTGGAGCGACATATCCGTAAAAGGTATCATAATATCCGTCCAATTCATAGACTCTTATTGTATCCTTATTCCAATACTTAAGCATTTCAACCTTATCCATCATACCCTGAGCCGAAAATATTTCCCTTGCCTTGTCAACACTTAAAAAGTAAGTTGTAATATTTTTTTTGGCATCAATAATTTCCTGCATTTTATTTTTTATGGCATCGAGGTGTTTTTTTGTTACTAAATGTTTATATTGAAGCTCCGTATAAAGTCCTTTATTTAAAGAATGATTAATGGAAACATCTATATCGTTATATATTTCCTTGCATGCTTTAACATAAATTAATGACAAGGTGCGAACATAAATTCTGTGACCATCGGGATTTGTAATATCAATAAATTCTATCCTGTCGTTTTCCTTAAAATCTTTGCTGCAAAGTCCCTTAAGCTTATTGTTTACCTTAGCACCCAAATATTTAAAATAATCATTTTTATAAACTCTCTTAAGTATCCGGTATAATGTTTCATTTTCGTATACTTCAATTACTTCGTCAGTATTTGCTAATTTAATTTTCATTCCTAACCTCCTACAATATTTTTCTTTCACTGATATCCGATACAATTTCCATTCCGTTTAAATATGATAAATTGCCTTCAAATCCATCAAGCAACAACTTATACGCATGCAGTACCTGATATTTTTCATTGTCTTTTTTCCCGTATTTTTTGTCTCCTGCTATGGGATGTCCGATTGAAGCTAAATGAGCCCGAATTTGATGTGCTCTGCCTGTTTCAATTTCTACTTCCAGCCATGTATATTTTCCTTCTCTTTTCAAGGGATGTGCATAGGTTATGACTGATTTTGAATTTTCTCTGTACTCATTTATAATTTTAACCATATTTTTATTGTCTTTTTTAATAAGATAATCCTTAAGCTCCAAATCATCCTTAATGATTCCGTGTACCTTTGCCATGTAGTATTTTCTGATTTTTCTTTCTCTTATTGCCTTGTTTGTCTGTTTCAGGGCATCATAGTTTTTTGCCGCTATTACAAGGCCTGATGTATTTTTATCCAAGCGGTTGCACACGGCAGGCTTAAATGTAAAACTGATATTTTCTTCTTTTGCATCTAAATATACTTTTATCTCATCAACTAAATTTTTCTTTCCTGTTTTATCAGGCTGAGTGCTTAGGCCTATGGGTTTGTTTACTACTAATATATTATCATCCTCGTATACAATATCAAAATGTATATCGGTCTTTTGAAGTGTTTTCTTATCTCTAAATTTATCTATTGTTTCATCAGACAAATACAGCTGGACTGTGTCATCTGTTTTTAAAACAATATCCGGTCCTGCTTTTAAGCCGTTTACCTTTATATTCTTTTTCCTAATCATTTTATGTATAAATGACTGATTTGCCTTATTTAAATATTTCTTTAGGAACCTGTCCAGTCTTTGACCTTCTTCATTTTTGGTAATTTTAATTTCTTTCATGTGTTATCCTTTACTTTTTCTTAGGTAAATTAAATATTTGTCCGGAGGGTACGGGCACTATGTTTCTCTATACTATTATAACAAATATTTTATGAAAGTATATGCATTTTACAGTTTTTACAATTATTTATTAAATGTGGATATTGTATGCATCTCATTTTTGTGTTAATATAATAAGAGCGATAAGCTAAGAGGTGACAAATGAAAAGAATAATTAATGCAATAAGAGACTTTATATATAATATAACTGATTACGGACTTATTATAACCGTAATTGTTGTTATGACAGTTATACTGGTTTGGAGATTTGATTTGTTGTTCAGCAGAGGAATTGAAAAAGAAATAATTAAAGACCTGCCTATAATAAATGAACCCGAAGTAAATGAACCGATTGCGGAAGAACCGGACCCGGAAGATGAAGAGCCGGAGCCGGAAGATGAAACACCGACAGGGTTAATTGCTGCCATTAGTATTCCTCAAGGCTCATTCCCTTCACAAATAGCGGAAATTCTGCTAAACAACAATTTAATAAAAAGCAAAGATGAGTTTCTTACTCGCTGTGTTGAGCTTGACCTTGATACAAGACTGCAGAGCGGAACATTTAATATTGAAGTAGGAACACCTCTTGATGATGTTATCAAAATAATTGCGAATGCTTATTAAATATCCGATTGGGACGGTTCTTATCCAACGGGGACGGTTCTTTCTGGACAAATAAATTGTCCAGAAAGAACCGTCCCCGTTGGACAATAAAAGAAGGTGTGTTTCCACACC
>ENA-UPTA01001791-UPTA01001791.1-activated-sludge-metagenome-genome-assembly--contig:-NODE-1791-length-23206-cov-10.046262_pt1 | contig 23206 bp, 17 predicted proteins | sample MGYA00238184_ERZ773361 | MGnify/ENA primary metagenome ERZ773361 (study PRJEB29100, sample SAMN05720205) | activated sludge metagenome | isolation source: anaerobic digester from wastewater... | reverse complement strand
ATAATAGTCGCTCTTTTCGGAGTCGGGGTTGTGCTTGGTTATTTAAGCAGGGGAACGCAGGTAATAATTCCCCACGATGCCACAACTTATGCGCTTTACGTATTTTTGTTTTTCGTGGGAATATCTATAGGGATCGATCTTAAGGTATTCAAAGTCATCAAAAAACTTCATTATAAGATTCTTTTCGTTCCGGTAGCGGCAGCGGCCGGAAGCCTTCTGGGTGTCGGTCTGATATCTTATTTTATCAGCGACATGAGTTTCATGGACTGCCTCGCAGTAGGTTCCGGGGTCGGTTATTACAGTCTGACGAGCCTTATAATTACCGAAGCAAGAGGAGAGTATCTGGGAGTGATCGCTCTTTTAACGAACATTATTCGCGAGATCATAACTCTTGTCGGAACTCCGCTATTAATTAAATACTTCGGAAAACTTGCGCCTATAGCAGCCGGAGGCGCGACATCAATGGATATAACACTACCTGTTATAACGCATTATACAGGTAAGGATTATGCGGTAATATCGATTTTTTCAGGTACTGTTCTTTCGATCGTAGTACCATTCTGGGTAAAGCTGTTTTTATAGAATATCTACAGACTTCTCAACGATATCATATTAAAAGTCAGATATGCCTTAGACTTAAAATTCTTCGGAAATGTATTTTCGGGATCGTCATTGTAATATGGAACAAGTTCGTGCATCTTTCCGAAAAGAAGCTTAAGGTTAAGATAAGATATAACGTATTTATTATTGACATTGAACGCTATCGGATAAGCGAACTCTGAATTATCCTCCCTGATAAATGTCTGATCCTGAGTGAATCCGTATTTTGTCACTTTTCTGAGTACGTATTCAGGATACTGTCTGATCGAAACCGGGTTGTTAAGCTGTTTAATTTTTTCTCCGTTTAGTTCTATCGTAAGATTGCCTGTAGTGTCCAGAAGAAGACCTGTAGAACCCCATTCGTCTTTCATATCACCGTAAGGTTCATATCTTGTAAGCTTTCCTGTGAATGATATTGAAACTTTCTGATCAAGCGAATCAAAAAAAGTGTTCTCGAAAGTTACCGTGTAAGTAGAATCAGACTTGTAAACGATATCACAGCTGTCCGAAAAATTTATCAGCGGTTTATTGATGTAATTAAAATAGGCAAAAGTGAAATTCTTGGCATTATCGTTAAGAAGTTTCTCTATCTCTGGTATAAATTTACTTTTCGGGAATTTTTTCTTGAACTTGGGCAGGTCGGAAGTTCCTTCAGTGATATAATGGGAGATGTTGAAAGTATTAGGGTCTGTCAAATAGATAACAGGCGTGAACTGATTACTCAGAATATGGAAATTTAAATACCATGCCTGTTCAGCGAGTTTCTTGTCCTTGTCGCTTTTAAGTACGTTAAGCAGTTTTAATGCTCTTTCAGGATTTCCGGAGTCAAAGATCTGTTTTGCAGCTGTCAGCTCTTTGTATGTTATCTCCTGCATTTTCTGCGGGTAAAGTGCTGTAAGCATTATAAAGACATATATTAGAATTACACTTTTTTTCATTTATTATCCTCCGGTCTTAATTATTGTTAATTATAAATCAATTTTTCGAATATTCCAATAAAATTATTCTGCCTTTATTTCCTGAACGCGTTTTTTATCGTTAGTCAGTATTTCAGTTATCTGGACCAGATAATATTTTTTAGTCTCGTCATCCCTGATAATGCGCTTAGAAGCGTAGAAGAAAAGGTCAGGACTGACGCAGAAGACTGCATTTTTGTCGGCGGTTTTCATAAAAGTACAGCCATTATTTCTTCCTTCATGTTCGCTTATTATTCTTTGAAGATCTTCCGAACTGATCCCGGAAGTTTCTTCAGGAATAACAAGGATGCTGTTGTGCAAACCTTTTAATACCGGTTCTGCTTTGAGCACATCATAACCGTCACCGAGTCCATTCTCTGACGCGATAACAGCTGCTTTCTGACAAAAAGCTTTTTCAAAACCGCTCAATTGATCTTCAGACGTAACGATTACGATCTTGTCTTTTATTTTTAATCCGTCTAACAGACCGAGGATATTTTCAACCCTTTCAGTACTGCTGTTCTCAACAGCGAGTATAATTGCCGATAAAGATCTTTCCTGAATAATATCAACACCAGCAGGTTGAGAGGTTAGCGCTGCAGATTTTGAAGTTACTCCGGACATGTACGAGTTTACTCTGTTGTTGTTTTTATAAAAGATCTCGATCAGTCTTGTAATCGGTACATTTGCGGAAGGATCTGCTGCAGTAAGCTTCGAATATGTAATGAAAAGATTTTTTGTATTAAAACAGATCAGTCCGCCGAATACTTCTGATCCTGTGGAAGTGTCGCCGGGTTCTTCGAATTCCGAGACTTTTAATATCTTGTTCGCTACGCTGCGGATCACTTTACCTGATCTGATCTTCGCCTCAAAAACCGGTCTTGAAAGGATCGTACAAGCACTGTCTTTTTCCCTGTGCTCTTTGAATAAACGTGAAACGTCGGTATTTTTAAGCTCAGGTATATTTTCTGTCTGAATTATAAGATAACCGGAAAAATCTTTCATCCACGATTGCGCGATGCCGATCATCTCTGACGGATATTTTATTCCGGTGCATATCACATATTCGCAGCCGCTTCCGAATTTCTGCTCAAGCTGAGTTTTCTGTCCGGCAGTACATACAATTCCGATCCTGTCAGTTTCAGGAAGTCTGTATATGTTAATATCAGTATTGAATTCAGGCATGTAACCCGGAAGAAGAAATCTTAATGTCTTTGATACCGTAGGTTCCATTTCATATACCGTCGAAGCTGTCGGTTTTTCGCCTTTTTTCTCGATTTTCTGTTTGACGGCTTTTTCAGATTTTTTAATCAGCTTTGAAAAATCGATGTTTTTTGCCGATTTTTTTATCAATGGAACGATGAGCTTAAATCTCGGAATAAGTAAGAATAATGAAATTATTAAAAGTACCAGTCCCGATATTCCCGCGATACCGATCCTGCTGAAGCTTTTGCTGAATTCCTTCTGTTCCGGATCATCAAGGAAAAATTCGAGGTTATTATAAAAATTCCGTTTTTCCTCGTCAGGAAAATCAGCACGCTTTCCGTTCATGCGGAATTCTTCTTTTGTAGTGTAAAGTATCACGTATGATATGAGCGATTTTACGGAAGTAGTGTCAGTATAGTAACGGACATTTGTTATGGGCGCATACGTAAGCGTGGTTTTGGGTATTGAGATAAGAGCGTAATCAGTAATTTTTATCTCGACTCTGCCTTTTTCGTTCTTTGTTCCTGACACAACTGTTCTTTCCAGTTTTGTCGAGACAAGATAAATACTGATTAAAAGTAAAACTGCTGAAACGATTAGAAGAATGATATCATTCTTATTAAAATCCTTAACCGTTTTATCCATAAAAAAACCTCCTTACAATATAACTGCACATATAATTAACAATAATTTAATCAATTAATCAATCAATTTTAAACTTGTTTTTCGGTTATGGATTTGTAAATTAGAGTTTATGAATTATAATCATTTAAAAATAGGGGAATAATATGAAAAGAACAGCTGTTTTTTTACTGATCCTCTCTACAATACTTTTCTGCCAGACAGGAAAGATCAAGGGAAAAGTAACAGACAATCAGAACAATCCGCTTCAGGGAGCTCTCATATCAGTTATCGGAACTTCGTGGGGCGCAGAAACCGATACAGAAGGAAATTATCTTATAAACGGAGTAGGGCAGGGTGTTTTTGATATCAAATGTGAACTCAAGGGGTACATTACAACAGAAGTTAAAAATATAAAGATCCGTGCCGGTCAGACCATAACTCAGAACTTCAAATTAAAGATACAGAGCATTGAGATAGGTAAAGTTGAAGAGGAAAGGCTGAAAAAAGATAAAGCTTCAAATGAGAAGAAAGAAGCTTTAATGTATGAAATGGATGCAATGGCCGCGCCGTCAGTTTCAGGAACGGGAATGATAATGAGGCAGGAAGCTGGTGATCAGTTCAACACAGAGGAATATTCATCAATAAAAGAAAATAATTTCAAGAAAGTGACAGAAGATCCGCTTTCAACATTTTCGATAGATGTCGATGCAGCTTCCTATGCGAATGTTAGAAGATTCCTTTTACAGAACAATCAGCTGCCGTATGCCGACGCCGTCAGAATAGAGGAGATGATCAATTATTTTGATTACGATTATAAACAGCCTGAAAAGGGACTTCCGTTCTCGCTGAACACAGAGATATCAGACTGCCCGTGGAATAAAGAAAATAAGCTTGTTCATATCGGACTTCAGGGCAGGAAAATGGAACAGGGAAAAGAAGTAAAAAGCAATTTTGTGTTCCTGCTTGACGTTTCAGGTTCGATGGAAGACCCGAATAAACTTCCGCTGCTTAAAAAATCGTTCGGACTTTTGATAGATGCACTAAAGCCGTCAGACAGAATAGCGATAGTTGTTTACGCGGGTGCTGCCGGCGTCGTTTTGCCTTCAACTGAAGTTAAAAATAAAAAGACGATTCTTGACGCACTTAACAAACTTTCTGCCGGAGGATCAACGGCAGGCGGGCAGGGTATAAAACTTGCTTACGACATTGCGGATAAGTATTTGATCAAAAACGGCAATAACAGGATCATTCTGGCAACCGACGGCGATTTCAATGTAGGCGTTTCCAGCACTTCCGAGCTTGTTAAGATGATGGAAGAGAAAAGGAATAAAGGGATATTTATTACCGTACTTGGTTTCGGAATGGGTAATTACAAGGACAGCAGGCTGGAAGAGATAGCTGATAAAGGCAATGGGAATTATTATTATATCGATGGTATATTAGAGGCTAAAAAAGTTCTCGTGACAGAGCTCGCCGGAACGATGTTCACGATAGCGAAAGATGTAAAGCTGCAAATAGAGTTCAATCCTGCAAAAGTCGAATCATACAGGCTTGTAGGATATGAGAACAGGCTTCTCAATAAAGAAGATTTCGATGATGATAAAAAGGATGCAGGCGAGCTTGGCGCGGGACACACTGTAACAGCACTTTATGAGATCGTGCCGGCAAAAGGACCAGCTAAATCAGATAATCTGAAATATCAGGCGATCGAAACAAAAAAAGATGCCTATACTACCGATGAGATCATGAACATAAAGCTCAGGTACAAAGAACCGAAAGAAGATCAGAGCAAGCTTATTCAGGTTGCTCTAAAATACAGCGGTATACCTTTAGCTAAATCAAGCGATAACTTCAGGTTCTCGGCCGCCGTCGCCGAATTCGGAATGCTTCTTAGAGATTCCCAGTTCAAAAAGGACTCATCATACAATCAGGTTCTCGAACTTGCCAAAGGATCAAAAAGCAAAGATGATTTCGGTTACAGAGCAGAGTTCGTACAGCTTGTTGAAAAAGCGAAGCTGCTGAAGAAATAGGGGAGAGGATGAAAAATCATATGTTAGTAACGCTTATACTTTGTGTCATAATTAGTTTGTTTTCACAAACAACTGGGAAGATAAAGGGTTATGTTAAAAGTGAAGAAGGCAATCCGTTACTAGCAGTGACAAATGTTTGTGTAGTTGGAACTACATATGGCGCAGAAGTAGATTCTAATGGCTATTATTGGATTATTGGTGTAAAAGAAGGAAGATACCAACTAAAATGCATAAATTCTTTTTCACATTACTCACAGGTTAAATCTGAGTTTATTGAAGTGAAAAGAGGGCAGACAAATGTAGTTGACTTTATTTTAAATAAAGATAATATGGGGTTAAAGTGGCATATTGTTCATAACAAAGAACTTCAATATATTCTTGACGAAATCGAATCACTTGATTATTACGACCAGAAGGCTTTTTTAAAAGAAGATAGAGCCAATCCGGGTACAATTAGCGGACATGTAACAGATGAAAATAAAAAACCTTTAAACCACGTAAAAATTACACTGCCTGGATTTAGAGTATTTACAAATGATAAAGGAGAATATTTGATAAGAACATTATATAATATTGAAGGTAACGTATTATTCGAACTTGAAGGTTATAAGCCTGCCGTATTGGAAAAAGTAGAATTAAAATTCGGAAAAACTTATAAGAAAGATGTCATTCTTGAACCTAATAGTATTAAAAGATAGATTTATTAGAAAAAAAAATAGTAAATTCAGAAAACTAAGTATAGAAGAGAGAAAACAGCCTGAATGAAATAGGAGAGTTATGAAAAAGGATATATTTGAAATGAATAACCGGTTTAAGTGTTCATTATTATTAGTTTTCATATTCATGTTAACTTTTGAAGCATTTTCTCAAGTAAAGGGAAAAATCTCCGGTACAGTTACTGATGAAAAGAACAATCCTATCGGAGGAGCAGAAATAACGATAGATGTTATAAAACAGATAACAACATCAGATAAAAAAGGTAAGTACATCTTTGAAAGGTTGTCGCCGGGGTCTTATACATTAAGTTGTTATACCAAGAGTTATGAAAAAGCATCTGTATTTGATATAGTTGTATATCCGGAAAAAACGACAGCTCTAGATTTTAAATTGAAAAATAAAGATTTGAATTCATCTTCTAATAGAACTTTACCTGCAGAAATAAATAAATTCTCTCGTTTCAAAGCCATCACATTTAACGGTCAAATAAAAGGAACAGTGTTTAATCAATTTGGAACTCCGATCAAAGATGCAAAAGTATATATAAGAAATTTTCCAAAATATACATTTTTAACCGACAGTACGGGGGAATATAAATTCACAGATATCAAGACAGCAACCTGTGACCTGATTGCGGAATATGAAGATTGTTCTGCTTTAGAATTGAAAGATATTAAAATAAAAGACAAAGAACCTGTTGTGCAGGATATAGTATTGAAGAGAAAACCAATCCTCTTTAAAGATATAGTCTGCAATGTTCCCTATAGTACCGAAAGTTTCTTTTACTGCAAAGAATATGAAAGTGTCAAAAGCGAAATTCCATATATATTAAAGGATGAGAACGAGAATTTTAAGCAGGATTGGATAAAGATAGATTTCTATTTGAAGAATAAACAGCCTAAATCAATTGATGCGAAGCTGGATTCAATTCTCATTAAAGCCGAAAAAGCTAAATCAGAAATTCAGATTTTAAAAGCTTTGACTTATAAATCATACGCAGCTGATGAGTTAAAAATTGTAAATTATAATAAAAACCTTAGGCTCATAGAAAAGTATCTGAGCGGAAGTTCAGCGCCTTTCAAAGCTGTATACAATAATCTTTTATTCGAAATGTTAAATAAGTATTACAGATCCAATTTCTCTGATATTAACAAAAGAGAAACTGCATTTATGCCTGATTCCGTTGAAACTTGGCATAATCAAGATTTTTTTAATAAAATATTTGATCATTTGAATGAATCTCTTAAAAACGAAGAGATATTAAAAAAGACCAGTCCAAATATTATAGAAGAAATTTTGGTAAATATTGTTGATTACTCAAGAGAATTAAGACCAAGCTTATATGACTTTATAGTTCTGAGACAAATTGACAACCTAAAGCTGAATAAGCTATTCTGGGCAAACAAAGAAAAAGACAATGTAAGAAGCCAGGTCAACGATAAAAAATTCTTCGGTACAAACAGGGAATTTCTGAATATTGAACTTGATTCTAATTTGATTAGACCTTTGATGCTGGAAGGATTCAATAGAATTAAAGAGGTTACTGAATATCATTTAGATGATAACGATAAAAGCTGTCTGTTGGACATAACTCTTAAGAGATTGAAATATGCCCAAAGTATTTATTACAATGAAGATGAAGATAAGAGTAAAAAACTGAGTTTTGTTAAGGACTCTCTTTACCTTAAAGCCGTTCAGAAACTGTATGATGAGTATAAATTCAAAGATGATTATTACTGTGTACTTGGTATGGAACTGGCTGAGAATTATTACAACAAGAAGGATTATATTAAGTGTAATCAAATATGTGAAGAAATATTAAATAAAGATTCAAAAAGTGATTTTTTTGGTCTGGACAGGATTAAAGAAATAAAACACAGTATTACAGAAAAAGTATTCAAAGTTCAAACCGAACCTGTAATATTACCGAACAGATTATCTTCGGCAGTAATTAACCATAGAAATGTTGACAGCCTCGAATTGAAGATATTTAAATTTGATAAATTCGTTTTGAGGAATGACTCTATTTTTTCTTTTAAGCCTGAACAGGCTAAACTGATACAAAATGAACCTGTGAAAAGGATGAGAATTAAATTGGGAAAATATCTGGATTTCAAGGAACATTCTACTGAGATCCAGATACCTTCACTTGAAATCGGAAATTACTGTCTGATTTTCACTCCCGTTACAAATCTTAATGATACGATTCCTAAGGATATAATTATCACGATTCAGGTTACTAATTTGGCTGTAGTGACGACAGGTAACAATGAACTGGATAAAATAGATGCAATAGTATTAAACAGAGATACAGGATTACCTGTTAAAGGAATTGAAGCATTATCATTTTTCTGCCGTGAGTTAAGATTTCCATCTAAGTATTTAGTCTCAAAAAAAATATTATCAGATTCAAAAGGTTTAATAGTTAATTCTAAAGTAATTAGAAAAGGGGATAAAAATCCGCCATATTCTGAAACAAGATTAATAGTGAATGAGAAAGGTGAGTATTTTGATTTTGTGCCTAATAATGAAAAGCTCAGGAATGAATCTCAAGTTGAAAATGTAGGTATAAACCTTTTTACTGATCGAGAAATATATCGTCCGGGACAAACAGTGTATTACAAAGGAACTGCATATAAATATGAAGTAAAAAAAAATGACTATATGCTTAATGATGAAAACAGCGGATACTATAAAGAAGAAATCTTTCGAAGTTATGATAGTTTGATATTAAATGAAGCAGTAAAATTCGAACTGAAAGATTCAAATAATAAAGCAATTCTTACAGATACATTAATTACAGACGGATTCGGATCGTTTTCAGGTTCTTTTGTAATACCAATAAATTTGTTCAAAAATGCAAAAATCCAAGTAAGATTCCCTGAGAAAGACATTCGAAAAAAATATAATTGCGAATATTATGTTGCTGATAAAGAAATAAAAGTTGAAGAATATAAATTATCGAATTACGAAATTAAGTTTTTGCCGGACAGCCTTGAATATGTTACAGGTGACACTATTTATTGCAAAGGGCAGCTGACAGCTTTCGCAGGATTCAATGTCTCGAATGCCGATGTTTATTACAGCTATAAGCATGGGTACACAGGAACTCCGACAGAAGGAAATACGAAGACCGATCCTGAAGGCATATTTGAAGTGAAAATACCTACATCTAAAACCGGAGATTATTCTCTTTCAGTTAAATCAACCGATCTGAATGGAGAAGTACAGACAGCGAGCATTAATTTCCCGGTTTATGATTATCCCGCTGTTTTAAGCGTTGATTTCGGCAACATTTATACATCGAATGCGAATGAAGGTATATTTATAAACAAAGACGATAATGATTATAATCTTAAGCTTAAAGCTTCAAAACTGCAATTAACAGATAAAACCAAACCTGACTTAGTAAAGCTTAACGGTGTAGTAAGAATTTATAAATATGCTGATACCGGTAAGTTATACAGACGGCGGGAACTGATCGTTCCGGATACAATTTTGAATAGTAATAAAGAATATTCTAAGAATTTTCCTTATGATGAATATCCGCTTATAAAGAAAGAATATGGAGAACCTGTTCTATTTGATTCTATTTATTTTGATACTTCTCAAACGGATCATTACAGGTTTGACTTTGAATATTATGATGACGGTAAGTATCTTCTTGAGTTTAAATCGGTTAAAATACAAAAACCTATAAAGTATAATATAGTTTTATTCTCCGATAAGAAAAAGAAGATGCCTTTAACAAATCAGATTTCGCTTATTTATGATAAAAGAATAGTAAATCCCGGAGATAAGGCTGTTTTATACATAGGAAGCTCTTATCGGGATGTTGAATGTTATTATATGGTCGAAAAAGAGACAAAAATTATTGACAGTAAAGTAATTGAATTAAATAATGAGCTGAAAAAGATCGAAATACCTATAAGTGACAGCCTTAGCGGAGGCATAAATGTCTATTTTACATTTGTGAAAAACAACAGGCATTATATTCAAAGTCTGACAATCGCAGTCCCATGGACAGAAAAGAAACTAGATGTTAAATTAAGCACATTTAGAGATAATACGATTCCGGGATCAAAAGAAAAATGGTCTGTTCAGGTTTTTGACAGAGATAAGAAATTCGAGCCGGTACAGCTTGTACTTACTGCGTATGATATAGCTCTGGATAAGATCGCTCAACTTAAATGGGATTTTCCTAAAAATGCTGATACAACAAAAGGTATCGGCTGGTCTTTTTACAATTTTAAGAATATTATATCGGGTGTAGTTGATATTTCCACATTTCTTATTTTTAATCCCGTTAAATATATTTACTATGAGAAATTCAATGTTTGGGATAACAAAGATTTTATGTTTGCATACCCTGTCTTCAACAAAGATTGCGGAGCAATACAAGGAAAAACATTTCCAAACACGAAAGTATATATACTTGAAAGTACAATTGAGACCGTTTCTGATTCAAAAGGTAATTTTTACATACCTAATCTTAAAGAAGGAAAATATAAGCTCAAGATAGGGAACGGGACTGCAGAGATTATAGTGAAGAGTAGTTTTATCAATAGGGTTTATATTTATTATAGCGATAAAGGGTATGGAAGAGTTGCAAAGGATATAACTACAAGTGCCAGAACAGTAGATATGGGAAATATCGAGGCTTTGGCCGTCACAGAAGTTTCAGATGTTCTCAAAGGAACTTCTGGTATAAAATCCGACTCGGACGGCGAACTTCATTTTAGAGGAGGTAGAGCTGGAGAAGAATTTAAAATTAATGAACAAGATCAACCCGATTCCGATAGGAATCCAGTAAATAAGCAACCGGATATTTCTCAAATTCCTGTCAGATCAAATTTTAATGAAACAGCTTTCTTTTTACCTGATCTGCGCACTGATGAAAAAGGAAATGCAGGCTTTGAGTTTATTGTACCTGACAGGATCACAGGATGGAGGATCAGAGGTTTTGCGCATACAAAGGACCTGAAAACAGGATATCTTGATATAAACTTCACCTCGAAAAAAGAAGTGATGATAATTCCATATGCGCCAAGATTTTTTAGAGAGGGGGACAGCATTAATTTCAGCGCTAAAATTACTAATATAAGCAGCAATGACCTTGAAGGTATTTCAAAGCTGGAATTGTATGACCCATTAACTAATAAACCTTTAGATTCTGCATTTTATAATCTCGGAAATATAAAGAAAATAACTCTCAAAAAGGAAAACAGTATTCTTGTTAATTATTCGCTAATTATTCCTAATAATATTGATTCTGTAAAATATAAGATCTACGCAGTAACTGATACACATTCCGACGGAGAATCAAAAACTATTCCAGTTTTAAAAAATAGAGAGCTTGTTCAGGAGTCGCTTCCGTTATATGTAAATCAGCTTGAAACAAAACAGTATAAGTTTGAAAGTATTTTAAAAAAATCAGATTCAAGCGATCCAAAAGATTTAATTCTTGAATTCACTCAGAATCCATCATGGAGCATACTGTCTGCACTACCGTATCTGTTAAATTTTACTTATCAGTGCAATGAACAGATATTTACAAAAATGTATGCAAATATTCTCGGATCATACATTTTAAATTCAAATCCGATAATAATGAAGACTGTCACAAGCTGGGTGCAGAATGATAGTCATGAAAACAAAGCTGTTCTTTTACAAAATCCTGATTTAAAGATCACACCCATAAATCAGACTCCATGGGTAATAAAAGCTGAAAAGGATTCATTAAGAAAATCCAATCTTGGAAAACTTTACGAATTTAACAGATTAGCTACGGGATATAAAAAAGAGTTAGATAAATTAATTAACAATCAACTTAGCTCTGGAGCATGGTCATGGTGGGGTAAAGATGAAAGCAGAGAAAGCAGATATATAACAATTTATATTGTAGCCGGTTATGCACATATGCTTAAATTAGGTGTATTAACTTCAATAGATAAAAACGATGATTCAAGATTTGAAGGCAGGATCAAATTGGCAGTCAAATTTTTAGATAAATGCTTTGTTAATGACTACAAGAAAACTGAATATCCGCTGAATTATCAGAATTTATATTACCTGTATGCGAGAACAAGTTTGAATGACAAAGCAGATAAAATGTCTGATGAATGCTTAAAAGCGTATGAGTTTTATTTAAAAGATCTTAAAATGAATTGGACAAGACTAAATAATTACGGGAAAGGATTGGCAGCGTTATTAATCTATAGATCTGGTGACAAATATAAAGCCGAACAGATCTTAAAATCATTAGAAGAGTACTCGATCAGCCATAAAGATAAAGGTGTATGGTGGGAAAAGAAATACAGATGGTATTTATTCGATTCAGAAATTGAGACACAAGCTATAATGATCGAAGCGTTTAACGAGATTAGGGGAAAAATCAAAATAGTCGAAGATATGAAGAAATATTTACTTTTAAATAAACGGACAAATGACTGGGGTAACACGAAAACTACAGCTGAAGCATGTTTCTCTTTGTTAAATTCAGGTGAGAAATGGCTTGAGGAAACAAAAGGAGTTGAAATAAAGCTTGGCAGATATAATTCCTTAAAAGATCCAGCTATTGTAAAAGAATCCGGTACCGGTTATTTCAGAAAGGATTTTGAAAAAAATGAGATAAAACCTGAAATGTCTGAAATTAGAGTGTCTAATCTTAATAAAGTTCCTGCTTGGGGAGCGATCTATTACAGATATTTTAATGATATTGACAAAATAGAAGCTTATAATACTAAAGAATTAAGCATTGATAAAACTGTTTTTAGAGAAGTACAAGGTAAACTTATTCCGATTATTGAAGATAAAGTGCAGGTAGGTGACATACTTACTGTTAGACTTAAGATAACAACCACACAGGATATTGAATTTGTACATTTAAAAGATGACAGGGCTTCATGTTTTGAGCCTGTTGATGTAATATCTGGATACAAATATGCGAACGGATGCACTTATTATTATGTAACAAATGATGAAGCTACGAATTTTTTCTTTGACAAACTCGCTACTGGTGACTATCAGCTCGAGTATAAAGTAAAAGTTACTCACGGAGGAAAATTCACTAACGGAACTGCTAAAATACAATGCATGTACGCACCAGAATTCGGAGGTCATTCAAAAGGAGAAAGTATTCATGTAAACGAACTGTTCGGAGGTGTGAAATGAACAGAAAAGCAATAATAGTAATGATCATGTTATGCTTAGCATCTTTCTATGCTCAAAGTAAAAATTCTGCTATAACGGGGAAAGTAAAAACAAACTCATCGACAGATTTGATTATATCTCCGCAGCTGCTACCAGAATCCGAAAAAATAGTACAGGATTATATATCTAAAAATTATCCACCTCTGGCAAGAAAATCAGGAATTAGCGGAAAAGTTATTGTATCTTTTACTTGTTCAAAAGATGGGCTTGCAAAAAATATCAGCATTAAACTTGTGAAACCTGTTGATATGGGTTTTGAAGAAGTTGCCGTAAAAGCAGTTGAGTTATTTAAAATGTCTCCTGCAAAATACAAAGGTGAGAATGTCGAAATGGAGGTTGAGCAAAAAATCGACTTCAACGCAGATCTTGACGGTAGTTATTATATGAATGTTCCTAAATACAAATTCCGCGAATTGTAAATAAAGATATCTGATCTGAGTAGAGGAAAAAATCTATTTGATTTTGAAATAAAATAAGGTTATATTTGATTATACCTTTTGGTATTATACCTTATGGTATTATACCTTTTGGTATCATGAAAAATGAGGCTAAAAAAGGAGTAAATATGAAAATATCACCTTTTATTTACGGTACTACGGTAAGCGATAAATCATTTACTGACAGAGATAAGGACAGTAAAAAACTTTATGAGAATCTGACGAACGGAATCAATACCGTTCTGATATCGCCGAGAAGGTGGGGAAAATCATCGCTCGTAGAGAAAGTAGCCGGCGATATATCAATGAAGCATAAAGACATTAAAATAGTGATGATAGATCTTTTTTCTGTGTCCGGAGAAGAGGAATTTCTTGAAGCGTTCGCGCGGGAAGTTCTTAAAGCTTCTTCTTCGAAGTGGCAGGATTGGGTAAAAACGGTAAAGGAATTTTTCAGACAGATAGTTCCCAAGATCAGCTTCGGTACTGATCCTGCGAACGATTTCAGTATAAGCTTTGACTGGGTGGAACTAAAGAAGCACAAAGACGAGATACTTGATCTCCCTGAAAAAATTTCATCATCGAAGAATTTTAAATTCGTAATTTGCCTTGACGAATTTCAGAACCTAGCAACTTATCAGGGATATGAGGAATTTGAGAAGAAACTCAGGTCGAAATGGCAGAAGCATAAAAATGTCACTTACTGTCTGTACGGAAGCAAAAGGCACATGCTCACAGATATTTTCAGTAAATCATCAAAACCGTTTTACAGGTTCGGCGATATAATGCTCCTTCAGAAGATCGGGCGCGGGGACTGTGTAAATTTCATAACGGAAAGCTTTAAACGCACAGGCAAGACTATAAGCATACAAAACGCTGAAATGATACCCGTTTACATGAAAGACCACTCATGGTATGTTCAGCAGCTTGCGCATTACACTTGGGCAAAAACCGATCATACTGCGTCTGAGAATGAAATAAATGATTCTCTTTTCGAGGTTATAAACGCAAATTCGCCGCTGTTTCAGAAAGAAATAGAAACGATGAGTATTACCCAGCTCAACCTTCTAAAGGCTATTTGTGGCGGGGAGACTCAGATTACTTCAAATGATGCAATGCAGAAGTACAGGCTGGGTACACCGAGAAATGTTTTGAAAAATAAAGCTATTCTGATCAATAATGATATGATAAGCAATGGTGACGGTAAATACGAGTTTCTTGATCCAGTATTCGAGCTATGGTTCAGAAAGCAGTACTTTAATGAAGATTATATAAGAAGCAAAAAATTGGAGTTACTCCAATAAAACGATAGAATTATTGTAATTTACTCCAACAAAACGGTGAATTTATTGGAGTGTATTCTAATTTCAAAGAATGAAATGAGGAGTTTGTATGAATAAACAACGCTGTCAATGGTGCCTGAGCAACGGCGAAATATATGTAAAATACCACGATGATGAATGGGGAGTGCCGGTGCATGATGACAGGCATTTTTTCGAGCATATAATTCTTGAGGGAGCTCAGGCTGGACTTTCGTGGATCACGATCTTAAAACGCAGGGAGAACTACCGTAAGGCATTCGACAACTTCGATGTAAATAAAGTAGCGAAATACGATGAAAAGAAGATAGAAGAGCTGGTTCTGGACGCAGGGATTATCAGGAACAGGCTGAAAATTAAATCAGCGGTGAAGAATGCGAAAGTTTTCATTGAGATACAGAAAGAGTTCGGGTCATTCGATAAATATTTCTGGAGTTTCACTGACGGTAAGATCATTGATAATCAGATAAAAACGATGCGTGACATTCAAGCCACGAGCGAACTGTCTGATAAAATATCGGCAGATCTTAAGAAACGGGGAATGAGCTTCATGGGCTCAACGATAGTTTACGCGATGATGCAGTCCGTCGGGATGGTGAACGATCACGAAATAAACTGCTTCAGACACGATAATTTAAGTAAACCGGCGAAGAAAAAGTGAAATTGAGATATCTGGGCTACGCCTGCATAAATATGTCACTGGAAAAAACGACAAATAAGACATTCAGATTGTCGAATCTGAATGAGGAAAAGTATTTAGAAACTGTTAGCTACAACCTGAAGTCACTTGAAGATATAATCAGATGGAATGCGGAGCATGGAATTTATTTCTTCAGAATAGGATCGGAGCTGATCCCGTTCGCATCTCATGCAGATTTCCGGTTCGACTGGAAAAAGGATTTTAGGAAAGAATTTTCGGAGCTAAGAAAACTCGGAAAAAAGCACAAAATGCGATTTTCGATGCATCCCGGTCAGTATTCGGTGCTTAATTCGCCTGATGAAAAAGTTGTAGATAATGCATTAAGGGATATCGAATATCATGCGGATGTTCTGGAACTGATCGCACCTGATGACGGAAAGATCGTGCTTCATGTCGGCGGAGTTTACGGAGATAAAAAAGCGGCTATGGAAAGGTTCATTGAAAATTTTTCCAAGCTGTCAAAGAAAGCTCAAAATATGCTTATTCTCGAGAACGATGACAGATCTTTCAACATCTCAGATGTGCTTGATATTTGTGAGAAAGTTGATATCCCCGCGGTGCTCGATATTCTGCACCACGACTGCAATCCGGCCGAGGGTGATCTGAAAGGTTTTTTGAAACGGGTCGTTGAATCTTGGAGAGTTCAAATTCCGAAATTCCATATTTCATCAAGAAAAGGGGAGAAGGGCTGTCCTCATACTGACTATATTGAACCCGATGAGTTTTTAAAGTTCAGAAAGATTATAGACAGCTTGCCTTTCGGCAAAGAATATGATATAATGATAGAGGCCAAGAAAAAAGATTTGGCGGTATTAAAGATAATGGAATAGCTAAAATGACGGATTTAATAAAATTAAGAAAAGAACTACATTCGATACCTGAAGCTTCGGGAAAGGAAAGAAAGACAACGGAATTTATTGTAAGAAAGCTGAAAGGCTTCAAACCGGATTCGGTTATGAATATCAGAGGTTCAGTAATAGCGGTTTTCAAGGGAAACTCAGAAGGTAAAATTACTGCATTCAGATGCGATATCGATGCTTTGCCTGTAAAAGGAAGCTTATCTCATCTATGCGGGCATGACGGACACTCCGCTATACTGCTCGGGTTAGCAGAAATGATATCGGAAAGAAGGCCTGTAAAAGGAAGCGCGGTCCTGATATTCCAGTCCGCCGAAGAAACGGGACAGGGCGCTCTAAAGCTTACAAAAAGTAAAGAATTCCGGGCTCTCAGGATCGATAACATTTTCGGCTTTCATAATATTCCCGGATATAAAGAAGGCGAGATATTATTAAAAAGCGGACCGTTCGCTATGACGTCAACGGGAATGATAATAAGCTTTACAGGCAAAACTTCGCATGCTTCGGAACCGGAAAAAGGAATTAGCCCGGTACCTGCGATCTCATGGCTGATCAGATACATCGGAAAAATATCCTCAGAACGGGAAAAATATTTCGGTTCAGGAACGATGATAACGGTCGTAGGAATGAAAGCGGGAAGAAAAAATTTCGGGATATCTCCGGATAAAGGCGAAATATATCTTACTTTAAGGTCTGAGCACGATGAGGATATGACCGAAGCAGCTGAAATGATAGAGGCTGAAGCGAGAAGGCTTTCGGATATGTCCGGACTTACATATAAAATAAGCTTCAAAGAAAGATTTCCGGCAGTTATAAATGATGCGGGACTTACTAAAATATTACGTAAAATTACAAGTGCACAAAAAATCACGATGTTGGAAAAACCTTTCCCATGGTCGGAAGATTTCGGACATTACGCCAGGATCACCCGCGCCTGCTTATTCGGGTTCGGTACCGGAAAGAAACATCCTCCGCTTCATGCGCCGGAGTATGAATTCAACGACAATATAATTAAACCGGCATCAGATTTTCTATATGAACTGTATTTAAATTCGGGAGAATAGATGGATAAATATTTTACTAACGTTTACTGGATGAGTATTCTCGATAAACTTGTCGGGTGGACAATAAAAGAGATACCTGTTCTGATCGTTACTCTGATAATGCTTTTTTTGTTATTAAAGCTCGAAAAATATCTTGTAGATCAGCTAAAGAGCTTTCTGCTCTCTAAAAATAAAGAAGAAGAAGAAAATGCTACAGAAAAGCTTGAGAATGAAAAGCGCATTATCACTCTTATGGGAATAGTCAAAAGGCTGGGAAAGCTTGTGATCTGGGCGATATTTATTATGGTTCTACTAAGACAGCTCGGTATCGATATTGCTCCAATACTTGCGGGAGCAGGGATCGTGGGACTGGCAGTCGGATTCGGTGCGCAGGAGCTGGTAAGAGATTTTATCTCCGGCTTTTTTATGCTTATGGAAGATCAGATCAGGAGGGGAGACTATGCCATGATAAACGGTGTGGACGGAATGGTTGAAAAAATTGAATTAAGAACTATCACTTTAAGAGATATGACCGGCACGGTACATATTATACAGAACGGAAAGATCAATTCGCTGGCCAACATGACAAAAGAATGGTCTGCTATAGTTCTTGAGATCGGTGTAGCTTATAAAGAGGATGTGGACAAAGTGATTAAAGTCATGAGAGAAGTAGGAGAGGAGCTTGCTTCGGACAGCGCACTTAGGGATCAGATAATCGAACCTGTGGAGATTCTCGGGCTCGACAAGTTTGCGGAAAGCGCGATTATTATAAAGGCAAGGATTAAAACCGTTCCGCTTTCACAGTGGGCGATAGGCCGAGAGTACAGGAAAAGGCTCAAATATGCATTTGATGAAAACAAGATCCTTATTCCGTTCCCGCACACCGTAGTTTACTGGGGCGAAGGTATAAATCCGCTTGATCTGAATGTAATTAAAAAACAGGCATAAATATGAAATCAAAACTTGAAAAAATAATAGACAAATCTCTGATCGACCACCTTCAGGGCAACTCACTCAAACTCGCAGAGCTGATGATAAGCGACAAAGAGATCGAGATCCTTCAGGATTATGCGAACACGGTTTCGATCACGAGGCTTAATTATAACGATCATGGTCCGGTTCATATGAGAAAGGTAGCGTCCAACGCAATGAAGATCATGGATCTAATGAACAGCGCAGGAATAAAATTCAATACCGAGACCGAGAACATGCTGGAGTATGAAGATTGTAAAACTGCAGTTCTGATGGCGGCATTTCTGCACGATATCGGAATGAGTATAGGCAGGGACGGGCACGAAAGAATGACGATCACGCTCACCGAAAAAAAGATCGAAACACTTCTCAAGGAAATTTATGCTGAAGACCTGAAAAAGCAGCTTGTAGTTAAATCACTGGTTTTTGAAGGAATTATCGGGCACATGGGAACTCAAAAAATTCACTCTCTGGAAGCAGGCGTGGTTCTTGTAGCCGACGGATGCGATATGGAAGGAGGCAGGGCCAGGATCCCGCTCATCATGGAATCAGGCTCAAAAGTAGGGGACATTCACAAATATTCATCAGCAGCTATAAAAAAAGTGTATATAGAAAAAGGAACAGAGCTGCCTATAAAGATACAGGTTGAAATGACAGAATCTGTCGGTTTTTTTCAGATCGAGGAAGTTCTCATGAAAAAGATCAACATGAGCCCGGTAAAAAAGTATATCGAACTTTATGCAGGCGTGATCGGCCAGGATTTGAAAAGATATTTATAGGAGATATTTGTGGATGCATTCCAGAAAGTCCTATTCGTTGATGCTGAAAACGGATTTTACAAGATAAGAAGATACAGGGTCGAAGATTATTTCGGACCTGTCGATCTCGGAATACACATATCGGACAATTACAGGTCATTAAATATCGGTACAGGGCTTCTTGCGGGATCGATCTTTCCCGGTTCAAACAGACTTGTATTTACAGGCTATTCGCCATGCTGGAGAGGATTTTATATTTCATCAATGGGCGGTGCGGGTTTAATTTTCGATAATCTCGGAATTAATATGGTCAGCCTTGTCGGGAAAGCTTCAACACCATCAATTCTTTATCTCAACAGGGTTCATGGCGAGGAGATCGAAGTGGAGATAGTTCCGGCCGATGTTTTCAATATATGGAATTCAGGCAGGAAAGGCATATATTCGCTTTTCGATCATACCTACGACAAATTCGGATCGAGATATGAAAGCGATCCGCGTATACTGGCGGTCGGACCCGGTGCTGCAGCTACAGATTTCGGAGGGATTTGCTCCGTACCAATAATAAACAAGAAATTAACATTTACAGATACATGGGCGGGTCGCGGAGGCTTCGGATCGAAAATGTTTCAGGATCACGGAATTGCCGCGATAATTTACGGCGGTACTTTTACCGATGAAGATTTCAGGGACAGAAAAGTGGCTGACGAGTGGTTTGAACAGAAGTACAAACAGAAGCTGGCTGCGAAGGATTTCGAAAGCACGACCAAATACAGATTCGATCCCAAATTCGGCACCGGCGGAACTTTCGGCGTGAATTATGCCGGAATTAAGGGCAGAATATTGGCTTTCAACTATAAAACGATCTACGATACCGAACAAAGCAGAACGGAGCTGACTGAAAAAAATATTATCGGTCACTATTTAAAACAATTCAATGAAGAGACCATTCAGACAAAACAGCAGGCTACCTGCGGAGAACCGTGCGCAGCTGTCTGCAAGAAAATGAACGGCGAATTCAAAAAGGATTATGAACCTTATCAGACCTTAGGCCCTCTATGCGGTATTTTCGATCAGAGAGCTGCGGAAAAACTGAATCACTACTGCGACAGCATGGGATTGGACGCGATCAACTGCGGAGGGGTTCTTTCATGGCTTATGGAGCTTATCTCCGACGGAACGCTTACAGCGGAAGATCTTTTCGTTACGCGAAAACCTGCTTTTGATAAGAATAATTTTAGAATCGTCGAAGATTCTATGAATAATGCAGAACTCGGTATCGAGTTAATAAATTCTTTACTGGGGAAGAAAGGGATAATCGATCTCTCCGAAGGGGTCAGAAAATGGGCACGCAGGGTTCATAAGAACACAGGCAGAAAGATAATTGATAAGTTTATATTTTCAGCGAACGGAAGAAGAGGCTGGATGGTGCCCAATCAATACTGGACGCCGGGAGTACTTGCCCCTATGGCGATCATGGGGAAATATTATATGTACTACGGAAATGATTTCCTACCCCCGCGTGTCCTCGGAAGAATATGCGCGGAACGATTAAAACAGGAGCTGGTTCTCGACAATTCCGGGATCTGCAGGTTCCACAGGGCATGGGCAGAGGAAATGCTTCCTGAGATCATAGAATCCATTTACGGAATGAAAGAAAAATTTATGACGGCGATATCCTATACCGCAAGCCGCATCAATTCCCGCAATTCGTCAGTATTCTTAGAATCAGAAAGAGACATCGATTTCATACATACATTCCTCAAAAGGAAGCGGGATGTTGACTGCGAGAGCAGGGAAGAGCTGAAATACTGGATTGAGCAGTTCGATAAAGATAAATATGAAGCTGCGCTCAATTTCTGGTTCGAGATCAGAAAAGGCATCGACGAATCACTTAGAGATTTTCAATAGCTGGATTTAAACATTATGGTATTATTTTAGAATAGAACTTATGATAGATTTTAGTTCCGGGACACTCTTTTCTATTGTGTCTTTCGCAATATTTAAATTTACACTTCCATAATCATGAGCCAGTATATTTCTGAACCCGTAAGCCTGTCTGATAGGAAGAACTTTGATGTATTCCGGGTTTTCCATTTTATTCAAAGTGTCGCCAATCTGCTGCATACACATCATAATTGCATATTGACCTTCAAAATCATTAAGAGCATTATCAAGATTTTCGTGCCTTTCAATTATCCTTGAAATATCATCAATATATTCAAGAACTGATTCAAGCCGTGCAACATCTCCTGAGTCAGACATTAACTACCTCAGGCAAAATATATTTACGGGCGACTTTTCTTAAAGCGCTCTTATCAGCAAAATCAGCTTTTACATTGAGAGATCTACTAATTTCGACTTTAATTTCATCTAACCTCAAGATGGCATCCCACCCCGAATATTTTTCCAAAAATTTGCTGTCTAGTTCGTAAAGAATATCTATATCGCTTTTATCGGTCTGTTCATTTCTAACATAGGATCCAAAAATGCCGACAATTACAAAACCTTCCTGCTTATACAGTTTACTCAGAGTTTTAACTTTATCATATACAGTTTTATCCACAACAGATCCTGAATTTCATACAACTAATTTATAAAATAAATACATTCAAGTCAAGAAAAAGGTTATCTGCTGAAATGTTAAAAATATCTAACTTGATTAAAAATTAAAAAACATTTAATTTCATATTATCTAATAAAAAGGTGAAATTATGGCTACAGATAAAGATTTTGCAGATTACATAATGGATCAGCTGTCAGGCGCGGGAGAAGTTACCTGCAAAAAAATGTTCGGAGAGTATGGAATTTTTCTGAACGGAAAAATGGCCGCGATCTTAGCCGACAATCAACTCTTCATAAAACCTACTGAGGCAGGCAGAAAATTCATCGGCGAACCGGAAGAAGCTCCGCCTTATACAGGCGCAAAAAACTATTTCTTGATAGACAATACTGATGATCCTGATTGGCTATCTGAGCTTGTCAAGATCACAGAAAAAGAACTTCCATTACCGAAGCCGAAGAAGAAAAAGTAAAATTAAGTGAATTACTTATAACTGTCTTTTCTGTGTAATACTCTGCCGATATTCTTCAAATGGAATTGCTTTTTCTTTTCGAGTAGCTTTCAATAATTTTAAATCATCAAGATCTTCTTTCGAAACAATCTCAGTCAAATTATCGTTCTTTATATTTATCGTGATAGTTTTCATTTAATTTCCTCAGAAAGAAATATACGGAAAAAATCCGAATTATCAAAGAAATAATGTACAGGTAATTTAAGTTATTTGTTTGCGTTATGATTTTTAGTTAGATATATTGTAGTATGTAAATAGGCAAAAGATTATCCAGTAGCTGACAGATACGTAGCTATAAATTTAATTGAAAAAAGGACTGTAAGATGGACTTCAAAGATTCAATAAAACAATTAGGAGATAGAGTTGGGCGTCTGAAAGATCAGATCCTAACTGAAGAAGCTACAAAAAACGCATTTGTAATGCCGTTTATCCAGACACTAGGTTACGATGTTTTCAATCCACTTGAAGTTGTTCCTGAATTCACCGCCGATATCGGGATTAAGCAAGGCGAGAAAGTTGATTATGCTATCCTAAAGGATGGCAAAGCCCAGATACTGATCGAGTGTAAATGGTGGGGTGCGAATCTTGACGTATATAATTCTCAATTATTCAGATACTTTCACACTACTGAAGCTAAATTTGGACTTTTAACAAATGGTATTCAGTACAGATTCTACACTGATCTGAAAGAAACAAATAAAATGGAC
>ENA-UPTA01001789-UPTA01001789.1-activated-sludge-metagenome-genome-assembly--contig:-NODE-1789-length-23211-cov-64.899119_pt1 | contig 23211 bp, 18 predicted proteins | sample MGYA00238184_ERZ773361 | MGnify/ENA primary metagenome ERZ773361 (study PRJEB29100, sample SAMN05720205) | activated sludge metagenome | isolation source: anaerobic digester from wastewater... | reverse complement strand
GATCTGCCGACTGCCCTCGACTTTATTCAGTCTGGAGAATATTACTGGAATAGCGGTATCTTTCTCTGGCGGGCGGATGTCTTTGAGGAAAGCCTGAGAAAATATACACCGGAGCTTTTTTCAGCCTGGATAAAAATTCTGGAGGCTTTGAAAAAAGGCAACCGCCAGACACTGGTCAGAGTTTTTCGTGAACTGCCGGTCCAATCCATAGATTATGCCCTAATTGAAAAGGTCAGAGGATCACTGATGGCCAGAGGTGATTTTGGCTGGTCTGACCTCGGCTCCTGGAGTTCCCTCTATGAACTTTTCGGACAGGATGAAAACTGTAACGTGGCCAATGGCTCAATCGTTTCTCTCGATTCAAAGAACTGTCTGATTCTCAATCCGGGGCAGCTAACAGCTTTAATTGGCGTCGAGAATCTGATCATTGTCAATTCCAAAGATGCTCTGCTCATCTGCCGGCGAGAGGCCGATCAGCGAGTCAAAGAATTGGTCGAGAAGCTTGGCAAAGAGCAACCAGAGCTTGTTTAAGTTTTAATTTGTTCTGGCTTTTTCTTCATTTCATTTAAAGAGGGTGAAGAAACTACTCAATTATAACCTTTCTGCAACTTTGAGTGGCTGGCGCCATAAGCAAAATAGACGGCCAGTCCCATTCCCAGCCAGATAACAAACCTGAACCAGGTGACTGTGGTCAGGCCAAGCATCAGATATAAGCAGAAGAAAATGGTGACCAGGGGGGTAAAAGGAACTAAAGGGGTCTTGAATTTTCTTTCTAACTGGGGTTGAGTGTGTCTTAAGACAATTACCCCGATGGAGACCAGGACAAAGGCAAAAAGAGTCCCGATGTTGCACAGTTCCAGGATTATGTCCAGAGGAAAGAAACCGGCAATAAGAGCAGTCAGGCCACCGGTTATCCAGGTGCAAAGGGCGGGAGTTCGATGTATGGGGTGAACACGAGCGAAGATCTCAGGCAGGAGGCCATCTCTGGCCATGACCATGAAAATTCTGACCTGTCCATAGACGGTAATCAGCAAAGTCGAAATCATGCCGATAATTGCTCCAGTGGCGACCAGTGCTCCTCCCCAGCGAATGCCGATACTGGCCAGGGCAGCCGGCAGAGCGTTGCCAATATCTATCTGGTTATAAGGGACAAGGCCAACTAAAACGAAAGCTACCCCCAGATATAAGACAATAACCACACCCAGGCAGAGCATCAGGCCAATGGGCACATCTCTTTTTGGGTTAATGGTTTCTTCGGCAGCAGTGGAGACGGCATCAAAACCGATGTATGAGAAGAAAATAATAGCTGCCCCCGACATGATTCCCTTCCAGCCCATCGGAGCAAAGGGGGTAAAATTACTCAAATTGACATGCTTGATTCCAAGAACAATAAACAGGACAATGACAGAAATTTTGATAACGACAATGATATTGTTGGTTACCGAGCTCTCTTTAATGCCGACAAACAAAATCCAGGTAATGAGCATCGTGATAAGGACGGCCGGAAGATCAATGACACCACCAGCCATTGGCGTGAGACATAAGGCCTTGGGCAGCTTGACTCCCAGCTCCTCAACGAGTCCGATGAAAGTTGATGACCAGCCGGAAGCCACAGCACTGGCCGAAACCAAATACTCCAGCATCAGGTCCCAGCCAATGATCCAGGCTATGATCTCACCAAAGGCTGCATAAGAATATGAATATGTACTGCCAGCCACGGGAAACATGCAGGCCAGTTCAGAATAAGTTAAGGCGCATAGGCCAGCAGTAATAGCGGCGATAAGAAAAGACAGGATGACGCCAGGGCCAGCCAGATGTGCTCCCTGGCCGGTGGCTACAAAAATTCCGGTGCCAACCACTGAGCCAATGCCCAGGGCAGCCAGATCGATGGCTTTGAGGCTTTTCTTGAGCTGGGTATGCTCGGAAGCTTCCTGTAAATCTTCTGGTCTTTTTTTTACCCAGAGGTTCATGCTGCTGCTCCTTGCAAAAACAACAGAATAGTTTTTAAATAATACTTAGATGAAATGGATTTTACAAGAAAAAATTTAATTGTTAAAAATAGAATCACCGAAGAACGGAAGAAAATTATTGCCGGCATCGTCAAAATTATGGATATTTATAAACGAAATCATTTTTAGCTGCTCAATAAAATTATTTTGAATAAAGGAGGAGGTGGATGCATGAATTTTAAAAAATTAGCGACATTTTTCTTAACGGCCTTTTTCCTTTTGGCCCTGGTCGGCCAGGGGCAGACGCAGGTTAAGCTTGACGTCAAAGAGCATGTCCTCTCCAATGGGATGAAAATTTTAATGATTCCCAAGCCGGGTGTACCCAGGGTGGTCTGTCACATCTATTACAAGGTGGGCTCAATCAATGAGGGACCCGGTACAACTGGTTCGGCTCACATTCATGAACACCTGATGTTTAAGGGCACTAAAATAATGGGTGTAACTGATTTTGAAGCCGACGATGCTATTAACCGCCAGATCGATGAGCTCATGCATAAGATTTACCGCGAAAAATACTGGAAAAAAGATGGAGATCAGGCCAAAATTGCTGAATGGCAAAAGCAGGTGGACGAATTGATTCAAGCCGAGAAAAAATACATCATCAAAGATCACCTGTGGGAGACTTATATGAAAAACGGAGGCACCGGCCTCAATGCCTCAACTTCAAGTGAAGTGACCGGCTACTATGTCACCTTACCCTCCAATAAGGTTGAGCTACAGATGTTCCTCGAAGCTGACCGCATGATGAATGCCTATTTTCGGGAATTTTATTCTGAAAAAGATGTCATCATGGAAGAGAGACGCCTGAGCGAAAATCGGCCCGGCTTTTATTTTAGTGAACAGGTCAATGCTGCTTTCTATGCTGCCTCTCCCTATCACTGGGAAGTCATCGGCTGGATGGATGATTTGAAGAAAGTTACCAAAGAAGACCTGATTGAATTTCACAATAAATATTATGTTCCCAATAATGCTGTTGCTATCTATGTCGGTGATATTAAACCAGAGGCCATTATAGCCATGGCCGAGAAATACTTTGGAGCTATTCCCAAGGCACCCGATATTGAGCCAATTAGAACTGGAGAACCGCCTCAGTACTCTGAAAAACGAATGTATGGACAGGGGCCTGGTCTGCCCAGTTTTCAGCTCTGGTTTCACATTCCACCAGATGGAGACCCCGATGTGCCTGCTCTAAATATCCTGGCCAGCATTCTTTCTGGAGAAACTGGCCGGCTGACCAAATCACTGGTCAAAGAAAAGGACCTGGCTATCAGGGCCATGGCTATGAGCCGTCCGCAGTGGTATGCCGGAGCTTTCACCTTTAATATCGTCCCGAAACTTCAGGCAGCAGCCAAGCCAGAGGAAGTAGAAAAAGCAGTCTGGGAAGAAATTAGCAAAATTAAAAAAGATGGCGTAACTCCAGAAGAACTGCAGAAAGCTAAAAACAAAACTGAAGCCACCTTTATCCGCAGCCTTGAATCACCGATGTTTCTGGCCATGCGGGTTGGCCGGGCAGAACTTAATCGCGGCTGGCGCTCACTCTTGACTGATCTCGAAGATATGAAAAAAGTTACTTCTGAGGATATCAAGAGGGTAGCTGCCAAATATTTCGTCAAGGATAATTCCCTGGTAGCTATCTATTCCCGGGGTCAAGCGAGATAAGGAGGGATGGTCATGAAGAAAAGAAATGTTTTAATTTTCGGGCTTTTGTTACTGATACTGGCTGTCGGAGCGATTTTCGCTCAGGTTACCAGACCTGAAGATTTGAAGTTCCCTCCGCTTCAATTTGAACCACCCCAGCCTGCTCAATACCGACTCGTCATGAGTAACGGTCTTCGGGGCTATATCCAGGAAGATAGAGCTCTACCCATTGTCAATCTGACTGCGATCATCCATACCGGTCGTCTCTATGTTCCCAAAGAAAAAGCCGGCCTGGATTCGATGCTCTCTGAATGCCTGATTAAGGGTGGAACCAAGACCAGAACAGGTTCAGCCATTGAAGAGCGTCTGGATTTTCTTGGGGGAGCAATTAGCTTCTCAGTTGGAGAAAGAACTTCGACTCTGACCATGTCGATCCTGAGTAAGGACCTGGATGAGGGGCTGGATATTTTCTTCGATTTGCTGATGAACCCAGAGTTTCGAGAAGACAGCTTGACGCTGGCCAGAGGCAAGATTATTGAGCAGATGCGAGGAATCAATGACAACCCGAGTCTGGTCTTAAACCGGGAATTTGAAAAAATTCTCTATGGCGATTGCCCTCTGACTTACCAGGAGACAAAGGCGACGGTTGAATCCATCACCCAGGCTGATCTTAAAGCTTTTCACAAAAAATATTTCTTCCCCAAAAATATCATTCTGGCTGGTGCCGGTGATTTCAATCGCAACCAGTTGAAAAACAAAATTAATAAATACGCCTCGAGATGGGCCAATCAATCTCTGGTTTTCCCCGAGATAAGCAAAAAGTTTCCCGAGCCAGAACCAGGCATCTATTTTATTCAGAAAAAAATCAATCAAGGTTATATCAACATTGGCCATCTGGGTCTCGAAGATACCAATCCGGATTACTTTGCTGTGCAGGTGATGAATTTTATTCTTGGCGGGGGAAGCTTTACCTCCAGGATTACCTCCAAAGTCAGGTCGGATGAAGGACTGGCTTACAATTGTGGCAGCCGCTTCAATTTTCGCTGGGGCTTTCCTGGAACTTTTGCCGGTTATGTTCAAACAAAATCTTCGACCGTTGGCTATGCTATCTCTCTGATTCTAAAAGAGTTCGAACGTATCCGGCAGGAACCCGTCTCTGACGAGGAGATGGAAACGGCCAAGAATTATTACCTGGAGAGCTTTACCGATTTCTTTCAGAGCCCGATTCGCACTATGATCAATTTTGCCACTCTCGAACTGCAGGGCAAACCGATGAACTACTATTCTACCTATCGCGATAAAATTAAGGCGGTGACCAAAGACAAGGTCATGGAAGTTGCCCGGAAATATATTCACCCGGAAAAAATGGTCACAGTGATTGTTGGTGATTTTGAACCCTGCAACCAGGGCTCGGAGAAATTCCCTGGCCCACTGGACAAACTGGGTAAAATTCACCGGGTAAAATTGCTTGATCCTCTAACCGGCCAGCTGGCGGAATAACTGAGAACAAAACAAGAGCCAGCTGGTTTTATAAGCGGTGGCTAGAAAGAGATATATCAGGAAGAGCAACCTGATGGCATAGAAGATTGTGACTTATTGAATGCAGCCTCAAAAAGGCAGATCATGAGGGGCAGGCCACGGGGCTTGCCCCTCTTTTTTTGTGCTCAAACTTAAAATAAAACTACAGGGTAGAAACCGAAAAATGCTATCACTTACACAGTTTAATGCCGAGCTCGGCCAGCTGTTTTTCGTCCACTTCTGAGGGCGAGTCAGTCATCAGGCAAAGGGCACTGGTTGTCTTGGGGAAAGGAATCACCTCGCGAATCGAATCAAGGTTACAAAGCAGCATGACCAACCGGTCAAAACCAAGAGCTATCCCGCCGTGAGGTGGAGCGCCATAGGTTAGAGCTTCTAAAAAGAAGCCAAACTTCTCCCTGGCCTGCTGAGGCGAAAGGCCCAGGACTTTAAAAATTCTGGTCTGGAGTTCCGGTTGGTGAATTCTGATTGAACCTCCTCCGACTTCATAACCGTTAAGCACCAGATCATAGGCTAACGATTTGACTCTAAGCGGTTCGCTCTCCAGATGGTCGAGGTCAGCCGGATCAGGTGAGGTAAAAGGATGATGCGTGGAAACAATTCTTTTCTCTTCTTCGCTCCATTCAAAGAGAGGAAAGTCAGTGATCCAGCAAAAGGCACGACTGAATTTATTGATTTTCCCTGCTTTTATTTTTTCGGCGATAAAATTGCTCCTCAGCTCCCCCAGGACTTTAGACGCCATTTCCCGGGAAGAAGTGACGAGCAAAGCCAGATCCCCATCTTGAATCCCAAGGCTTTTGCCCAGCAGGCGAAGTTCCTCTTCAGCTATCTTTAAAGACGATTTAAAGTTTTCTCTGTTCTTCTTGATCCAGATTAAGCCTGGAGCTCCCAGAGACTTAGCTTTTTCCTGAAGTCTGTCCAGGTGCGAGCGCGAAAGCTCAGCTCCTCCCTCCACCAGTAAACCTCTGAGCACACTACCCTTTTCAAGAGCCGATTTAATCAACTCTGAATTAAGCTTCCTGCCAATTTCGGTTAAATCCTCTATGGCAACAGGGTCCCTGAGGTCCGGCTTATCCGAGCCGTAACGGTCCATAGCCTCAGCATAGCTCAGACGGGGAAAGGGCAGGCTTATCTTTTCCCCGGTCAGGGCAAAAAGTTTCTCCATCAGCCCTTCTATAAGTTTATAGATATCTTCTCTCTCGATGAAGCTCATTTCGATATCTATCTGGGTAAATTCTGGCTGGCGGTCAGCTCTTAGATCTTCATCTCGGAAACAGCGGACAATTTGAAAATAACGATCGAAGCCGGCAATCATCAAAATCTGTTTGAAAAGCTGGGGTGACTGGGGTAGAGCATAAAATTTTCGCGGATGAAGGCGGCTTGGAACGAGATAGTCCCTGGCTCCTTCTGGCGTGCTCTTGGTGAGAAAAGGTGTTTCAACCTCCAGAAAACCCTGTTGGCTCAGATAATTCCTGGCGGCCAGAGCTGCTTGGTGGCGGAGGATAAGATTTTTCTGCATCGAAGGTCGTCTCAAATCGAGGTAACGGTATTTAAGCCGCAGTTCTTCCGTCGCTTGAGGTGGATCGGTAATGACAAAAGGTGGAACGGCGGAGGTGTTTAAAATCTTGAGTCCTGATATTTCGATTTCAATTTCACCTGTGGCCATCTGCCGGTTGATAGCCGACGGTTCTCTCTGGTTGACCCGGCCTCTGGCTTCGATAACATATTCACTGCGCAACTTTCTCGCTTCATCCAGAAGTTCAGGCTGGCTGCTTCTGGCGACGAGCTGAACAAGACCACTTCTATCACGCAGGTCAACAAAAACCAGACTCCCCAGGTCACGTACCCTCTGCACCCAGCCTTTGAGAACCACCTCCCGGCCGGCATCTCTGGCCTGCAGCTCACCGCCATAATCTGTCCTTGAGGTTGATTGAAATTTATTTTCTTGACCGTTGTTTCCCATAGTTTAATCCCTTTTGAGAACGCCCTGTCTCGCTTGCTTTTTTCCAAGGACAATTTGCGCCAGTTGCTCGATTGTTCCTTTATATTGTTTTGATTCCAGCATGTCCTTGAGCTGGTATTCACCTGAGGACATCTCGTCCTCGCCAATGATCACCGTCCAGGTAGCCCCGATTTTGTTGGCCCGACTGAAGTGAGCTTTCCAGCTTCTCTCTTTGAACTCTATAATACAGGGAATCCCCAGAGAGCGAAAATAGCGGGCAGCCAGGAGGCTGGCCTGCCTGGCCTGCTCGCCACTGTAAGCAAAGTAGGCAAAACTTGGTGGGGGTGCTTCGAGCCTGGAAACCAGCAGGAGCCTCTCCAGACCGATGGCCAGTCCGGTGCCGCATAAATCCGGGCCGCCAAACTCTTTGACCATATTGTCATAGCGGCCGCCGCCCCCGATGGCATTCTGCGCACCTAGATTTTCCACCACCAGTTCAAAAGTGGTCCTGGTATAGTAGTCCAGACCGCGGACCAGAGTCGGCTCTACCTTATAAGGGAGATGATAAAGTTCTAGATAACTCAAGAAATTTTTAAAATGCTGTTGGCACTCTTCGCACAGGTAATCAGTAATCCTGGGGAAAGTTGTAGCTGCCTCCCGGCAGCTTTCCTGTTTGCAATCGAAAATGCGCAGAGGATTAATTTCAGCTTTTCTCTGGCAATCCGGGCAAAGCTGACTTTTTACCTTTGCTGCTGCTTCTCTTAGCGCCAGCCCATAAACTGGCCGGCACTTCGGGCAGCCAACTGAATTGACCAGGGTGGAAACGCCCTCTACCTTGACTTCCTGAAAAAAGCGATAGGCCATTTCTATAATTTCGGCATCAATAGCGGCATCTGGCTCACCAAAGACCTCGACATCTATCTGATGGAACTGGCGGTATCGCCCTTTCTGCGGTCGATCATAACGGAACATAGGTCCCGTGTAATAAAAGCGGAGCGGTTGCGGCTTGAGATCAAGGCGGTGTTCGATGATCGCCCGGACCACCGAGGGAGTGTATTCCGGACGAAGCGTAACCGATCTTCCACCCTTATCCGTGAAGGTGTACATCTCTTTGGTGACAATATCAGAAGAGGTACCGGTCCCCCGTTCAAAAAGCTCGGTTGGCTCTAAAATCGGTGCCCGCAGCTCGCGGAAGCCATAAAGTTCAAAAGTTTGGCGGGCTGAAGATTCGACCGCCTGCCACAGCCTGGCTTCATCCGGCAGAATATCTCTCATGCCCTTGATCGAGGAAATCACATCTTCCTTTTGTTCACTGCTCATTTTATTCCTGCCTTATTGTTCACCAAAGCCTCTCTTCTGCTGATCACAGTTCAGGGTAGTTATGCCTGCCGCTATAACTATTGAATTCTTGCCCGACGTTTAACTTTTTTTCGTTTCAAAAATCCCCTGGCGTCTTATCTTTCTGTAGCGTTCGTCCAGAAGATCCGACAGTCTCACCTGCTGTAGCTTTTTTAAAGTCTGGTTGAGCTGCTTATCAACGTTCTTAAAAGTTGTCTCATAATCCATATGAGCGGCACCTGGTGGCTCCGGGATGATTTTATCTATAATGCCCAGCTCAAAGAGTTTTTGAGCTCGCAGGCCCAGATTTTCAGCTGCCTGTTCAACCGCTGATGGCCCTTGATCCTTCCACAAAATGGCGGCGCAGCCTTCAGGCGAGATGACAGAATAAAAGGCATATTCAAGCATCAACAGAGAATCGCCAAAGCCGATGCCCAATCCGCCTCCGCTACCGCCTTCCCCGATGATGACATTGATAATAGGAGTTTTCAGCCTGGCAATGGTTTTCAGGTTGTAGGCAATAGCCTCAGCCTGGCCTCTTTCTTCTGCTCCAATTCCAGGGTAAGCACCTGGCGTGTCAACAAAGGTAATGACCGGGAAGCCGAATTTTTCAGCCATCTGCATAATTCTCAGAGCCTTGCGGTAACCTTCTGGATTGGGTTGAGCAAAATTGCGTTCAATCCTGGCTTTGGTTGTGCGGCCTTTCTGGTGGCCGATGACGGCCACGGTCTGACCTTTGTAAAAAGCCAGCCCGGCGACAATGGCCGGGTCGTCAGCAAAGCGCCGATCACCATGGAATTCCATGAAGTCCTGGAAAAGAGCGTTGATATAATCAAGTGTATAAGGCCGTCGTGGGTGGCGGGCAATCTGCACAATGTGTACCGCTGTTAACTTAGGGACGATTTTCGCCCACTCTTTTTCGAGCTCTGCCCTCAGAGCGGCGATTTTTTCTTTCCGGTTGGAATCCTCGCTGGCTTCCAGGGCGTCAATCTTCTCTTTAATAGTTGCCAGGGGCCTTTCCAGTGAATAAAAATCAATGGTTTCTTTCATAATTTACTCTCTTATCCGCTATTCTATCAAAAAATGACAGCCGAGGGTATTCTAAAGATTAGCCTTCCTGACTGTCAAGAAAACAAACAACTGATTTCTACCAATTATCCTTCAAATCAGTCTTTATTCTGCGACTAAAATAATAATCGATATGATTTTTAAAGAGAGAAAAAACCCGGCTAGCCGGGAGGGGTATGAATGGTCAGTCGGCGGTCATTACCGGGTCAGATTGTGATCAGCACGGATTAATTTATGATGAAAAAAAGTCAAGCTATGAGAAAAAAATGAGCTGAAAGCCGTCTTTATCAAGATGACTTATATTCGAGGCCAGAAAGGGATCAGCAGAGGAGGGGGTATTTTTAATCTCAGGCCTGTCCTGGCCTCGAAGGGAAAAAGCTTAGTCCGGCTTCAGCTTGGAGATTAAACTCAAATGGCTGGATGCTGAGCCTTCTCATATATAGAATTAAAAAAAGGATCTGATCCTGGAGGGAGTAATGCTTAAAGAAATAGTCCTTTTGACCTGGAAAAAAATTCTGCGTGTTAATCGGATCCAGTCCATTCTGGTGGCTATTTCCCTAGGGCTTTGCCTTTATTTTATTTTGTTTACACCTGATCCCTCTGAAGGGGTAAACGAATTCAGGGGACTGTTCGGATTGATGGCTGTGCTCCTCAGCGGCGGATTGGTCTTTGATGAGTTTGAAAGCAGGCAAATTGATCCTTTTCTTTCCAGAAAGAAAGGGGCATTTTTTTTCTGGGGGAAATGTCTAGCTGTTTGGCTATTCGTGGCCGGTGCTTTTCTCCTGCTCCTTTTCTTTTCTTTTCTGTCTTTAGAAATAAGAGGGCAGATGGCCGTTTTCCCCGATATTTTAAAAGACCTGATCCGTGGGCTGCTTAACTCTACTTATTATTTTGCTCTGGGCTTTTTATTCGCCTGTTTCCTCCGGGGGGCGATGAACTTTGCGGCTGTTCTGGTCTTACAAATAGCTACCGTTATGGTTTACTTGTATAAGGATTGGATGAAAGGGCTACTAGATTCTGGCCAGATAATGATACCCAGCCCAAAAAGCCTGGTGGCTCTGGCCTTCGTACCGGAATGGATAACATTAAAAGGCTGGCAGGTGGCCTATGCTCTTTTCCTGACAGCGGTTTTTCTTCTGGTCAGTTTAGCCATTTTTAGAAATATGGGTCTAAGAAATAACCTGATTCCTGAAAAGAGTGGAAAAAATTGTTACCTTCTAAGGCTGAAAGACCTGAGGAAAGCTTTTGGGGAAGGTCCTCTGGCCAGGCAAAAAAAGGTCGCTCTGTCCGGTGTTAATTTTTCCATTAAAGCCGGCAAGCTAACCGGATTTCTCGGGCCGAATGGAGCTGGCAAGACTACCACGATCAGAATTATTCTCGGCTTTTTAAAACCAGACTCAGGCCAGATTGAGTATTATTCTCCAGAGGAAAAGAACCAGGCACTGGCTTCTCTACGTCTCGGTTACCTACAGGAAAATGCCAGTCTTTATCCCTTTCTGACGGTCAGGGAAACCCTGGAACTGGTGGCCAGAATTGATGGCCTCAGCCGGGCAGAGGCTCAGGAGCAAGCCCTCGACATGGCCAGCACTCTCAACCTAACTGAATATCTGGACAATCGGATTAAAAATCTTTCCAAAGGAACGAGGCAGAAAGTGGCACTGGGGGTGGCCGCCAGTGGCCAGCCCGATTTTCTGATTTTTGATGAGCCCTATACCGGACTTGATCCGCTCATAATGTATGAAGTCAGAAATCTAATCTTAAAGCTCAAAGCTCAGGGGACAACCATTTTCCTTTCCTCGCATCTTCTGCCAGAAGTTGAACGGGTCTGTGAGGAGGTGGTCCTGATCAACAAGGGTAAGATCATCTGCGGAGGTGAGATAGGCCGGTTAAAGGCCAGCTGGCAGATTTTCCAGGCGATAAAAGAAGACGCGGAACTGGCCAAAAGACTGAGCCAGCTCAGCGGAGAGGACTTGAGCGGGAGAACCTTCAATTATCTGGCCGGCCTCAATCTGGAGAATCTGCTTCAGGATGAAGAGCTCCAGAAGAAGCTCAAGGATATTCCCCTGCCCGATGTGGAAAAGATTTTCCTGGAAAGCGTGGTCAATTCGTAGCGAAGTCGAAGGTTTACTCTTTTTGACTTTTAAGCAGCCGCTGGCGGACGACCTCGTAGAAAAAGACAGCTGCTGCCGCCCCGACATTCAGGCTCTTTACCCGGCCGAGCATCGGCAAAGAGAGAAGAACATCACATTTTTTCCTGATATTAGCTCTAAGACCAGAGCCTTCTGACCCAAGGACAATGGCGACCGGTAGGGTAAAGTCAAATTCAAACCACCTGGTCTGGCTTTCGCCAGCAGCGCCGGCCACCCAGATACCCTGCTCTTTGAGCCAGTCAATTGCTCTTGATAGATTGGTCACCCTGGCTACCTGGAGGTGATGAATGGCCCCGGCTGAAACTGAAGCTACGGCCGGAGTCAGGCCAGCCGAGTGACGTTCCTGAAGAATCAGACCGCTGGCGCCTGCTCCCTCTGCACTGCGAATTATTGCCCCGATATTTTGTGGGTCTTCGACTCCATCCAGCATAACCAGAAAAGCCGGCTCGCTTCCTGTTACCAGATCTTCCAGTTTTGAATATTCTTTTTCGGCGACCAGAGCCACTGCCCCCTGGTGATGTGGGCAGAGGCTGTCGAGCCTGTCTCGCGGGGCGAAAACAACTGGAATATGATTTTCGCGGGCCAGCCGAATGATTTCAGCCAGTTGATAATGCCCCTTTTCTTTCTGGATAAAAATTTTATTAACCCGTTGCGGTGAGCTATGGAGATACTCAATGATGGCATTAATCCGACCGAGTCTATCTTCCTGGCTCATGCTGGCTTCCCGGCTGGCTCAATTCCCAGCAGGCTGGCAAATTCTCTGATTCTTTCCAGGGAGCTTTTTATCGGGCGGGGAAAGTTCAACCTGGCTCCTTCTTCGATAAGGGGAATAAACTTATCAAGTTCCAGCCCCGAAGCGCGGGCCGTAAGCATTACCCGTAGTGGATGATACAGATCCCTGCCTTTAATTCCCGTTTCCTTTTTGATCTCTCCAGTTAGCCTGGCAAAAACCTCATAATTAAAATCAGAGAGAGCGGACGTTTTCTCTACCAGAGCCTTGAGCACTTTTCGGGCGGACTCGGTATTGATGATGACCTTTGCTTCCTCGTCCAGAGCTTCCGGATTGAAATCAAAAATCAAAGAGAATTTCTGAGGCAGTTCAGAAAATTTATCCACACCTTCTAACAGGAGTTCAACAGCCTGGCTCAACCACTGCTCCTCGGCCGGTCCGATATTATCTCCGACGAGACCTGCCTCCCGTAAATAGGGCAGAGCCAGCTCCAGTTTCTTCGATCGGGGCAAAAGTTTAATATGCTGACGATTGAGCCAGTAAAGTTTGTCATAATCAAAGATAGCCGCCGCTCGATTGACGCGACTCAGATCAAAAAGACTGACCAGCTCCTCGAGCGTCAGAACCTCTTTCCCCTCGGGTGGGGACCAGCCCAGAAAGGCCAGATAATTGCAGAGAGCCTGGGGTAAAACCCCCTCCCGGCGGAACTGATCAATCGAAGTTGCCCCGTGTCTTTTGCTCAATCTGGTGTTGTCCTGGCCCATGACCATGGAGAGATGAGCAAAGACGGGAAGCGGCCAGTCAAAAGCCTGGTAGAGGAGAATCTGGCGGGGAGTATTGGAAATATGATCTTCTCCCCGGATCACATGAGTAATGTGCATCAGAGCATCATCAATTACGACCGAAAAGTTATAAGCAGGCATGCCAGTTGATCTGACAATAATCGGGTCACCGATGAGCTTGAGGTCAAACTCTACCTCACCCCGTACCAGATCACTGAATCTGACCAGGCCTTCCTCAGGGATTTTAAGCCTTATAGCTGCCTGTTGGCCTGAATTCAATCTGCGCCTGGCCTCTTCAAGAGGAATATTTCGGCAGCGACCGCTGTAAACTGGTGACCTCCCTTTAGCCAGGGCTTCTTCCCTTTCTCTTTCCAGCTCTTCCTGGGAGCAAAAACAATAGTAAGCCTGCCCTGCCTCCAGGAGCTTCTGGGCATGTTGGTGGTATATTGCCAGCCTTTCCGATTGTCGATATGGGCCAAACTCTCCGCCGACATCAGGGCCCTCATCCCAGTCCAGGCCAAGCCAGCGTAAATCTTCGATGAGGTTTCTTTCGTATTCTGGTTTCGAACGTTCGAGGTCGGTATCTTCAATCCTCAGCACAAAAACGCCACCTTTTTGTCTGGCCAGCAGCCAGTTAAAAAGGGCTGTTCGGGCGTTGCCGACGTGAATAAAGCCAGTTGGGCTGGGGGCAAATCTAACCCTAATCTTATCAGTCTTATCGTTCCTGGTCATAGGCTAAGGATAGTGTCAGGCGGCTCAAAAATCAAGTCAAACTGCCACTCCTCTTCTGCTGGCAGAATTCAAATTCAGCTGATGAACCTACTTTTCTCTTCTCAGCCGGCCTGATGCTCCGCTATAAGCTAATTACCCGAACCGAGAATGTCCTCGCGGCTGAGCTGGTCTTTTTTCTGATAACCAGCAGGAATAGAATAAACATCGGGCGGAGCCGGTTTCTTACTGATTTCTACTACTTCGGCTCTCGATTTTATTTCTGTGCCCATGGTTTGGGCTTTCATCTCATAGGCTACCCACAATCCCTTGATCTTGGCTATCTCTCCGGCCGTCTCGCCTGAGGCCTTAAGCTCCATTTTCATTATTTCAGGTTGAACTCTTTGCAAGTAATCAGTGAGGTCGTAGGGGAGCTTTTCAGAAGCCCAGATCGTCATTTCCACCGGATACATCATTACTGTCATTTCCAGTTGATAGGCCTGGCAGGGGATATTGTTGATGACTTTAGTTTCATTTTTGGGAGTGACTTTGATCGTCATCTGCTGCCAGACCTGGGCCATCTGGGAGAACTCGGGCGGAAGGAGTTGAGCATAATCTATCGGTGGTGTGATTTCCAGATAAGATTTAGTCGCCTGGCTAATCAGGTAAACCTTGTTTTTCTTGAGATCAAAAAGATAGTTCAGACCCTGACTGGCAATAGCGGTCAAATCGGTTCCTATCCATTGTTCTGAGAAAAATTCCTTGGCTGGAATGTTCTGCCCGAAGGCATTGATCGGATCAACATTGACCCTGGTTTTAATATAGATATCGGCTGTTAAGGTTGAAACTAAAAGCAGAACAGTCAGAAATAAAAAAATAGTTTTTTTCATGGTTTTGCCTCCTTTAAGAGTTAAGCCTCGACCAGCAAAAAAACAGCTTTCTACTCTTCTCTTAAGCCATTTATTCTCAGCAGTAAGAATTTTACTTAAAATTCTTACTTGAATCCAGAGCCAACTCAAGTAAAATAAAAGTCTAAAAGGTTATAAGTTCATGCCGGAAAAAATCAGCCTGTCAAGATCGATTGTCAAGACCGCCGGCCTGCTGGCCATTTTAACGACGCTGATGTCACTTTTTTTGGTTTGTTTTATTTATTTTTCTAGTTCAGAAAAAGAATTGCTACACCTTTCTGGTGGAGATTATCTCATCAGCCGTGGCCTCTGGCTGTCATTGGCCTCTTTACTCTTCGGACTGATGTCCATCTTAACTGCCTCCGGCCTGACTAACAGGAAAAACTGGTCGCGGCTGACACTATTTTTGACGGCAGTGATTCTAACTTTACTGGTACCGATCGGAACGATTTTTGGTCTGAAACTCCTTTTCAATTTTTTCAGCCAGGAGATGAAAAGCTGGTTTAATTCTGGTCGGCATAATACTCCAGCTAGAACCGCTGGCCAGCAGAAACCGGGGATTAAATTAGAGCTTTTAACTGACAAGGTGGATAGGCAGCGGACCAACCGGTCAGATTCCTGATCACAACTTAACATTAAGAAAGGACAGATGAATTGAATATCCGGCTTGCTTCTGGCCGTTTTCTGGCTCTGGCCAGCCTCATTTGTGCTCTTAGCTTTCCCGGCCTGTCACAAATCAGGGAGCCCGGTCAGCCCCAGCTTGAACCGCCCAGGGTTTTTATTGATTGCCATCAGTGTGATATGGCCTATATTCGTTCGGAAATTACCTTTGTTCATTTTGTTCGCGATCAGAATGAATCTGATGTCCACGTCCTCATCACCATCGAATCAACAGGCGATGGAGGCCGTGAATATACCCTTAATTTCATCGGACGCAATAATTTTTATGACATTCATCACACTCTGAAATACGTTTCTAAACGAACCGATTCAGCTGATGTGGAGCGCAAAGGTTTGGTCAGGGTTTTAAAGGTCGGGTTGGTTCCGTATGTGGCTAAAACTGATCTGGGTGACTACCTTCGCATTGATTTTGAAAAGAGGCTACCACCGGCGCCGGTTGAAGATCCCTGGAAATCCTGGGTTTTTAATCTCGGTCTCTCAGGCAGCCTGTCGGGGGAGGAGACTAAACATTTTTTGTCTGCTCGCACCAACTTAAGCGCCAACCGCGTGACTGATAAGATTAAATTCAGAACCGGTTTGTCGGGCTATTACAGCAGCAGTGTTTTTAAAGTAGAAGAAGATGGGGTAACCGAGGAGGTTACCTCAATTCAGAAAAGTTTCAGCCTGTCGAGCTTGTATGTGGTTTCTATCAATGAACACTGGTCGGTCGGGGGCTGGCTGGGCGTATCCTCCTCGACTTACAATAATCTCAATTTTAACTTTAATCCCGCTCCGGCCATTGAATATAATTTTTTTCCTTATTCTGAATCTACCCGACGCCAGCTGAGGATTCTTTACCGGGTGGGCTTTAATCTTAATTATTATCGTGAAGAGACCATCTTCGATAAGACCAGAGAAGCTCTGCTCGGAGAAACTCTGACCGTGACTTTTGAAATGAAAGAGCCCTGGGGCAATATCAGCTCCTCACTGGAAGGTTTTCATTATTTTAATGATTTTAAAAAGAATCACCTGATTTTATGGACAAACCTTAACCTCAGGCTCTACCGTGGTTTGTCCATCAACTTTACTGGCCGATATTCCAAAATAAATGATCAGGTCTACCTGGCTAAGGGAGACCTCAGTCTGGAAGATATTTTGCTCCAGAAAAAGGCCCTGGCCACTTCTTATAGCTATGGGTTATCAGTGGGAATTAGCTATACATTTGGTTCTATATATGCCGGAGTTGTTAATCCGCGGTTTGGCGATTAAAAATCATCAGGGTTTGCTCCGCCGCCTTTCGCACCGACAGAAACCTCCTGTGATGGGTAGCTCAAATCAAAAACAATCTCAAACTGACTACCTGGAGAGAGCCGGCCAGCTCCTCGGGAAACAAGTTTACCCAGATCGTTTAATTGCCCCTGTTCATCGACTACCAGATAGATGGGCTGAGCATTGGCTGTCGTGGCTGCAGGATATAGATAGATAGTAGCTGCAGGTATTACAACTTTTTCTGGAAAATCTTCTGCCACCAGGTTTTCAGAAAAAGCTACCCAGGTGGGACTTAGGGCGAAAGAAAAAAATTCAGAGGTAAAAGTCAGTTGCAGATCATCGACAGGCGAGCGCAAGGGAAAAACTGGTTTAACTTGATTTTCAGGAGAAGGCTCCATCGCCGGGAGGCAGTCGGAGAAAGCCGGCTGACCGAGCCGGGTTAGAAGTAACAAAGCTTTTTCCCACAGCCTGGAATATATTTTTATCAGCCTGAGCTCTGTTTCCAGCCGTCTGGCTGGCTGTTGATTTTCCGGCAGATATCTGAGCCAGAAGTAAAATCGGGGAAGAAAAGTCTTAAGTTCCTGTTCAGCCTGCAGGAAATAGGACAGAAGCTTTTCCCGGTATTTTAAATACCATTGGGTCGCCTCTTTTTTGTATTCGAAGCAATAATAATCCCGGGCTTTTCTCAATTCATCGGCTCTGCTGGCCGGAGGCGCCTCGAGTGCCTTTTGTTCCTGCTCCAGATAAGCTTTATAAACTGAGTCCAGAGCCCGGACAGAAGCTGCAATAATTTGCTCGAGAGAAAGATCAGTCGGCTTTTCTGCTTCTCTTTCCAGCCAGTCGAGGCGTCCTTCTGCTTCCAGCAGGCGGGAGTAGCTCTGGGAAGAATCAAGCCGCCAGGATTTTTCCCATCTTTCCCTTTCCCCCGGTCCGGAAACAGTCTCTGGCGGCTGTCTCTGGCTGATCAGCTTTCGGCTGAGCGCTTCTTCTCTCTGGCTGAGTTCAAACAATGCTTCCTGGTAAATACTGAGCAGGCTGATATACTGTTCAAAATTAGAAGGAAGCGGCGGCCTGGCGAGGTTTATCTCCTGTTCAAAACACAGTGGCAGCGGCCAGCTGGTAGTTCCGATCAGGCTGGCCGCCTTTTCTATAAAGGCCCCATGGAGAGACTTGACCAACCAATTTTGATCAGGCTGCTCGCTTGCCTGCCCGGAGCTCAAGTAATAAAGAGCCAGGTTAGCCTCAGGGTGATAGGGAGCGAGCTCGAGGCACTGTTGGTAGAGCGCAGCCGCTTCTTTCCTTGATCCCAGAGCAGAAAAGACGGCTGCCAGATTATTCAGAATAGAAGGGTGATCTGGCCGGAAGAAATGAGCGGCCCAAAAAAAATCTTTGGCCTGTTCATACTCGCCGCAGGAAAAAAGGAAAGCTCCGGCCTGATTAAGACGAGCTGGACAATCTTGAGCTTGCTTCAATTGGTTATCGAGAAGAGCCAGGGCCTCGAACGGCCGGCCCTCGAGCCATAACTCCAGCAAATATAAATCAAAACCAGGCGAATCCAGGATAGCTTGCGAATTCAGGACGAAATCTTCCAGATTCTCCTGTCCAATTTGTCCCCTCAACCATTGATGAAGCTTCTCTCTGAGAGGCTGAGACAATTGACCTGGCGCGAGGGCCTGGTTCCTGGCACTGGATTGAAGGCAGTGGTCTGGAAGAAGGAAGGCTCCCTTATCTGGGGCCTTGAGCCTGGTGGTGGCCAGTGAAGGTTGGGCCAGAAGGTAAAGGCCAACCAGCCAGCTGGTCAGCCAAAGTCCTTTTAGACTCGCCTTTCCAATTTTTAACATTTTCCTGTATAAATTTATCTTAAGAGCCAGGTTGATGGCAAAACTTTTCTGAACATGAATAAAGACCTGACAATATAGACTTAATTGGCAGGAGGTTTAAATGGCCGACATTCCCTGGACTGATGAATTTCCTGGAGCTATTATTGTGACTGACCTGGCTGGCAAAATTATCTATCTTAACCAACAAGCCGCCAGGCAAGAAGGAGGCTACCAGCTTCTTGGGCGCCAGCTTGAGGATTGCCACCAGGACAAGTCGAGGCAGAAAATTAAAGAAATCCTGGAAAGTAAAAAACCCAATATCTATACGATTGAAAAACAGGGCCAGAAAAAGTTGATCTACCAAACAGTCTGGACGAAGGCTGGTGAAGTATCAGGGCTTCTGGAACTAAGCTTGCCAATCCCATTTGAACTGCCCCATTTTGTCCGCGATTAGTTCGTCTAAAGGCTGCGATGGTGGTTGGAAATAAATTTGCTATTTGATAACGACAAGAAAATAGGTAAAATAAGGAAGCTATAAGGGCTGGAGGCGCTATGATTGACAGTTTTACTGAAGAAAAAAGCAGGAAAATAGCTTTGCTCATTGACGGTGACAATGCTCAGCCTACTCTCCTCTCTGATATTCTGGCTGAGGTCGGGAAATACGGGCTGATTACCATCCGCCGAATCTATGGCGATTGGACGACGGTTAATATGGCTGGCTGGAAGAAGGTTCTCCACGAAAATGCTATTCAGCCTGTTCAACAATTTCGTTATACGGTGGGGAAAAATGCTACCGATAGTGCCCTGATTATTGATGCCATGGACATCCTGCATGGCCGTCTGGTAGATGGCTTCTGCATTGTTTCGAGCGATTCTGATTATACCCGTCTGGCCACCAGAATCAGGGAAGCAGGTTACTTCGTCATGGGTATTGGCAAAAGAAGCACACCAAAAGCTTTTATCAATGCCTGCAATGTTTTTATTTATACTGAAAATCTTGGACTGGGCGAAAAGGAAAAAAAGAAAAAATCCGGTCCGGCTGAGAAGGCCAGCGAAGAACCAAGACCACGCGGTTACGATCCTCTACCACTGCTCAAGGCGGCTGTCGATATGGCCGCCGATGAGGACGGCTGGGGAAAACTCAGCAGCATTGGATTTTATCTCCGGCAGCTCGACCCTGGTTTTGATCCAAGAACTTATGGCTTTCGCCAGCTGTCGCAGCTATTTAAAGCCTATCCTGAGGTCTTTGAACTGAGATTTGAAAATGACAAAGGTTTAACCTACATCTGGGTTAGATTAAAAGAATGAAGCCGGGCGTGAGGGTAGGGTGAAAGTATACTATCAAACTCCGATAGGATTAATAGAGTTAACAGGAAATGAGGCTGGCCTGGAAGCTTGCTCGTTTTTAAAAAAAAGCAGACCGGACATTTCTCCTGATGAGATAAAGGCCAGTCTGGCCGGTGCGCCAGAACCACTGGTCGCCGCCTGGCAACAGCTCGATGAGTATTTTAAGGGGATAAGGCGCGAGTTTTCTTTACTGCTCAGACTGGAGGGAACCAGCTTTCAAAAAAAAGTCTGGAATGAACTGCAGAAAATTCCTTATGGGCAAACCAGATCTTACGGTCAGGTGGCTTCCGCTTGCGGTCGTCCGGGGGCGGCCAGGGCAGTAGGCCGGGCCAATCATGACAATCCCCTGGTTATTATTATTCCCTGTCACCGGGTAATCGGAGCCGATGGCCGCTTGGTCGGCTTTGGAGGTGGGTTGAGGCGTAAGTCCTGGCTGTTGAGCCATGAAAAGAAAATATGCGGCTATTAGTCTCAGTCAGTCGGGCACTTTGAATAAATAAAAGGAGGCAATTGGTGATAGACACTCTCTCCAAAAATTTCCTGAATTTAGAAAAAAACCATCAGCGCGAAGATCTGATGCTGGCCAAAAAAAATGGCCAGTACCAGCCAATTTCCACTGAAGAGTTTGCCCGGCGGGTCAGAAACATTTCATCCGGTCTGAAGACTTTAGGTTTAAATAAGGGCGACAAACTGGTCATCTTATCTGAAAACCGGCCGGAATGGATCATGGTCGATATGGCCACTGTCTGTTCGAGCGGCGTGGTTGTTCCAGTTTACACCAATCTAACTCCTGACCAGATTAGATATATCATCAATGATTCGCAGGCCAGGTTTCTGGTTTGTTCTAACCTCAAACTCTGGCAGAAAATTGCCTTGATCCGTCCTGAATTGCCACTCGTTGAAAAATTCATACTGATGGAGCGCCCGGCACCGGCCGGAGTGATGAGTCTGGAGGAAGTGGAAAAAAGCGGTGAAGAATATAACCTGAGTCACCCTGACGACTTTGACCGGGTGGCCCTGTCTATTCTGCCTGATGACCTGGCCACGATCATCTATACCTCCGGGACAACTGGCGTACCCAAAGGTGCTATGCTCAGCCACCACAATCTTGTTAACAATATAGAGACGCTGCATACGCTGGTCGACTTTAATTCTGGCGACAGAGCCTTAAGCTTTCTCCCTCTGTCTCATGTACTGGAGAGGATGTGCACCCACGCCTGGCTATATGTTGGTGCCTGCATTGCCTATGCTGAAAGTCTGGACACCGTCGCCGACAACCTGATGGAGGCCAGGCCGACCATTATGGTCGGTGTGCCCCGATTTTTTGATAAATTTTATGCGGCGGTGATAGACAGCGTTCTGGCCTCGCCTAATTTGCAGCGCAAGATTTTCTTCTGGGCTCTCGAGGTCGGGCGGAAATATGTACAGCTGAAGCTCAATCACCGCCAGTTGCCAGCCTGGTTGAAATTTCGTTATCAGCTGGCTTCCAGGTTGGTATTTTCTAAAATTGTGGAAAGAACCGGCGGCAGGGTCAGGTTTTTTGTCTCGGGTGGAGCCCCGCTCTCCAAGGAAATTGCCGAATTCTTTTATGCTCTCGGAATTCTGGTTATCGAGGGCTATGGTTTAACTGAGACTTCTCCTGTTATTTCTCTCAATACTTTAACTGATTTTAAATTCGGCACGGTAGGGAAAATTCTCCCTGGAGAGGAAGTAAAATTTGCTCCTGATGGCGAAATTCTTGTTCGCGGTCCCAATGTGATGAAAGGCTATTTTAATAAAGAAGCCGAGACGAAAGAGGCTTTTGAAGATGGCTGGTTTAAAACCGGTGATGTCGGCTACCTGGACCAGGATGGTTTTCTGGTCATCACAGACCGCAAAAAAGACATTATCGTCACCTCTGGGGGAAAGAATGTGGCGCCTCAGCCGATTGAAAATGCCCTGGCGGCCAGTCCCTATATTGCTAATGCCGTGGTAGTTGGCGATCGCCGCAAGTTTGTCTCAGCTCTAATTGTGCCTGACTTTGAAAAGTTAAAAAAATATGCGACTGAAAAGGATATCACTTTTTCCAGCGACCAGGAGCTGGTCGAAAAGCCGGAAATATATGAATTTTTTATGCAGGAAACGAACCGGCTGACTCCTCATCTGGCCTCCTATGAGAAAATTAAGAAAATCATCATTATAGACAGGGATTTTGAGATTGAAGCGGGTGAAATGACGCCAACTTTGAAGGTCAGGAGAAAAGTCGTAGAAGAAAAATATAAACCGTTAATTGACAGGCTGTATGCTGATTAAACAGCCTGGCCGGAACCTTCGGTTTTTTAAAAAATATTAACTGGCTGGGAAAAAGGAACAGCTTTCTTCGTCTTTTTTCTCTGAAGCAAAAATAACTGCCCTTATTGGTCCAGGCTAAAAATCTTAACCAGGATATTCGTCATGGCGGAAGATATTGTGCAGGCACGGCCTTCTCAGGCAGGACACCGACAACGCTTGCGTGAAAAATTTCTAAAAGGTGGCCTGGCCGGTTTTCTTGATTATGAAATTGTTGAGTTGCTTCTGACCCTGGGAACACCGCGGAAAGATTGCCAGGAGGCTGCCAGGCTGGCCATCAAAGAATTTAAAAATTTTCGCGGCGTGATGGAGGCCGATCCGCTCGATTTGCAAAAAATAAAAGGCATTGGCCGGCAAAATGTCTTTGGCTTAAAACTTGTCCAGGAGGTAGCCCGCCGTTATCTTAAGGACTGCATGATCAAACGTCCGGTCTGCAAGTCTTCTCAGGAAGTTTTTGATTATCTTTATTACAGTCTTCGAGATCTTAAAATTGAAGTTTTTAAAGTTTTGTTTCTTAATACCAAAAATCATATCCTGGAAGAAAAAACCCTGTTTGAAGGGACAGTTGATTCCAGTGCTGTTTATCCAAGAGAAGTAATTAAACAGGCTTTAAAATATGAAGCTTCCAGCCTGATCTTTGTCCATAATCATCCCTCAGGTGATCCTGAACCGTCCAGCTGCGATCGGGAGATAACCAGAGACCTGGTTTTTGCCTGTGCCGTTATGCAGATCAGGGTGCTCGATCACATCGTCATCGGCAACAATTGTTATTATAGCTTTGCTGATGAGGGGCTGATCGAAAAATATCAGACCCATTTTTACAACGTCAGTCTGGCTCGGGCGGTGGATTAGTTCAAGCAGAAAAAGTGGATTGAAAGAAGAAGTAGATTTTGGTTAAATAACAGGTAAAAGGAGGCAAACTATGAATTTTAAACCAGTTTTAGAAGTGGCCAACCAGCTTGGTATTGCTGAAGAAAA
>ENA-UPTA01001787-UPTA01001787.1-activated-sludge-metagenome-genome-assembly--contig:-NODE-1787-length-23220-cov-14.702223_pt1 | contig 23220 bp, 31 predicted proteins | sample MGYA00238184_ERZ773361 | MGnify/ENA primary metagenome ERZ773361 (study PRJEB29100, sample SAMN05720205) | activated sludge metagenome | isolation source: anaerobic digester from wastewater... | reverse complement strand
TGATAGCATTATAACAGCTATCATGAGTCCAAGTATCTTACTTTCTCTTTTCATTATTTCACCTTAGAAACTCACCACAATTAAAGAGATTATTCTATTTAACGTTTTCCGTATTTAACGGATTTAGAAAAGTTGAATTAAATAAATAAAAATATCTATGGAACTCTCGTTGTGAGATCCTTTATCTTGGCATTTGACCCTAACTCATCATAGGTGTAGTAAATTGCCCCTGAATAGACGCCGCTCTTTTTTCCCTTGAGGTAGATGTTTAAATCAATGCTTTGACCACCAGCAATATTGCCCAAGTAAAATCTATTCCCGTTTATGGCTATTGTAGGTGATGCGCTTACAAGATCAAAGTTTGAGTAGTACTCTTCAGATATTATTATTACGACTTTAGTAGCCCTGCCGTTCCCGTGATTTTTGACTGAAAGTGATATATGATTGATATTATCAATCGTCTCCGTGTTGTACGATATTCCGGCAAGTATTAGCGGGGTGCCTGTTTGGGTAGTTGTTTCAGTGGTCGTGGTGGAAGTTTGTGAAGTTTCAGTTGTAGTTGATGTTGTCTGAGGTGAGCTCGAAGAGCTTGTAGGAACAACCTTCTGACCAACACATCCACTTAATATTGAAGATAGCAGTAATAAAGCTATCAACACTCCAAAAAATATATTTTTTTTCTTCATCTATTACCACCTAAGATTATGATGGGACTCTTGTTGTTATGTCACGTATCTTAGCAGATGTTCCAAGCTCATCGTAGGTGTAGGTGATTGCACCCGAATACACGCCGACTTCCTTGGCCCTAAGATTGATATCAAGTTTGAATGACTTGCCGCCATCAATATTGCCTACATAGAACTTATTGCCCTCAACCTTGACACCTTGGTCTGTACTGACAAAATTGAAGTTCGAATAGTACTCGTCTGATATCTCCACAATGACATTTGTGGCCTTACCTTTGCCGTAGTTTTGGAGAGACAGATGGATATGGGCCACCCTGTCAACAGTCTCTGTGTCATAGGATATCCCTGATAGTATTAGGGGCAGATCCTTAATTGTAACGCGCCCCTCTGCCGCCGTAGATACAGCGTTTGTGAAGCTTGGACTTGAGCCATTAATAACTCGGACTGTTTCTTCGTAAGTTCTCTCCCTGTCGACACCGGCGATTATTGCTATGGTATCGGCATGGCCGTAAGGGTCAGGTTTGATAAAGGTGTATTTTTGGTCTTCTTGCCTTATGAAGTCCATTTCAAGATTGTCAATGTAGCGTTTCACTATATCACCTGTTCCATAGGGCGCATCTGGACCCCCAAGGATAACTATAAGTTTTGAACCTTTAAGTGCTTCAAAATCCTCAGGAGCCAAAAACTCTGGAAAAAGGCTGTACCCTCTAAAATATTCCTCTAGCAAAGGTTTTGAAACGACATCTATATTGTTTGATATCACAACAACTTCGTTTTGTGCGGCTAACGGCGTAATAGCCCCTATGCTAAAAAGCAGTATAAAACTAATAAATATGGGGAGGGATTTACTTTTCATGAATATTAATTCTTTTTTTTATATATAAATTTAATTAAAGTTACACTTATATAGATAATATCTAATTAATATTTGCCCTTTTTAAGGACAAAGGAGGTAACTAAATGGCACAAAAAACATCTTGGCTATGGTGGCTTTTGCCTATACTCGTTGGTATCATAGGGGGAATAATTGCATTTTTATTTGTAAGAGGTAAGGATCCTGTGAAAGCTAGGAATCTCCTTATTGTGGGAGCCGTAATATCTGCATTAGGATACCTTTTCAACTACCTATTCCTTGGATACGCTCCATTCTAGAGAAATAATCAACATTGATTTTATTTTTTAGATTTTTTTCTTATTTAAAGCTTATATTGAGTTAAATAAAACATTGTGAAACGTTAGAAAGAGTTTTTGATTAAAATAAGCTTTTAAATAACTCTAAATATTCAATTTCCTGAAGGTTTACTCAACAACTATATATAAAGGACGATTCAAAACATTATCAGCTTAACAACAAGGAGGTTAAACTATGAAAAAAATTATGACCTTGTTTATTGCAGTTGCATTAATTGCATCATTTGGTGTCGGCGCAATAGCCGGTGCAAACGAGGATGCATTCGCAAATGCAGTAATTGACGAACAGGCTCAGCTTGCACTTGAAAAGGCTGCAGTTGAATTTGCAAACGGCAATGACGTCGAAGGTCTTGCAGCAGAAGAGGACGCAACGAACAACTTCGGTAAGACAAAACTTGGATTCCACAAGCTCGCTGGAGCAGTTATCACAGCCAGCTGGTGCCCAGCTACACCTTCACTAGTTCCACCAAGAGCTTACAGACCACACAAACCATATTGCGTAGCTTGCAAGCCAAGTGCTGTAGGATATACTCACGCAGGCGCAATATGTGCCGATGTAGCGTAGACTTTTTATGTTTTGAATAATCTTTTTTTCTAATTTTTAATTATTCTTTTCTTTTAAAATATGGCTTTATTTTAACAATATAAGTAGAAAAAGATAAAAACTCATACTTACTATTTTTGATGATGATTTTATGAAGAAAATACTCATACTGTTAGTTACAATTTCTATTTTGTTAGCTTCCGCCACGTTTACATTGGCCGGTATAAGATACGACCCAGGCGAACCATTCATATATTGCTACGGAGATGTTGAATTTTATAAATATCCAGACTTTTCTATAACCAACTATGAAGAGGGTATTGTATATGACATCCCTCAATTATCGTGTTCTCCTATAAAGAAGATTCAGATAGGAATAAGGACTACTGCAGTAGAAGCAGATACTTCAGTGATTGACACTGGCAATTTTAGCTACATGTGCACTTTAAACCGAGAATGTTGCACTCAGGAATCTTACTTAAATGTTTGTGGTAATCATAATTTTAGGGTATATTTCTTCGGTAGCGAAGGCCAGATCAGCTCCTATCAAAGTCAAACATGTTATAATCTACCCATACCCCCCGGTGCAATTAGATTTAGAATAGGAAATGAACAGGTGCCAGAACCATTGACTGGAACTGCACAAATAATAACTTACTGTTGTTACGATTGCAGAAAGGTAGAGGAGCCCCCTGCAAAAATTTTATACCCAAAGATAGACATAGAGACATTTTCAGTTACAGGTGGTCCAACAGTTATCCAGGACGGTAAGGTCCTATCAAAGTTTGAGATGTCGCCGGGTAGCCAGCAGGTATTGCTACAGGTTGAAAACAGGGGATTCTTCACACAGAACGACACAAGGCTGAGATTCGATGGACTTCCAGAAGGTGTAACTGTTGAAGTGACACCAGAAACACAAAAGGTCAAAGCGCACAACATCGGTACTTATTCTGCTAACTTTACAGTGGGCCCAAACGTCCCTTCAGGGACATACCAGGTCACGATGGTAGCATACTCTCCAAACGGCATGTTTGACAAGATAACATTTGAGTTCGTTGTGCAATAATTTAATTTATTTTTAATTATTCTTTTTTTAAGCTGAAATCGACCTAAATAAAAGATTGTGAAACATCATCGAGCTTATTTTCCTGATCTAAGATTATTTTAGCTCTTACTTGGATGCAATATTAGATGGTTTACACAACAACTATATATAAGGTACAGATCAAAATATTATCAGCTTAACAACAAGGAGGACTAACTATGAAAAAAATAATGACCTTGTTTATTGCAGTTGCATTAATTGCATCATTTGGTGTCGGCGCAATAGCCGGTGCAAACGAGGATGCATTCGCAAATGCAGTAATTGACGAACAGGCTCAGCTTGCACTTGAAAAGGCTGCAGTTGAATTTGCAAACGGCAATGACGTCGAAGGTCTTGCAGCAGAAGAGGACGCAACGAACAACTTCGGTAAGACAAAACTTGGATTCCACAAGATTTCTGGTGCAGTTATCTCTGCTTCATATTACTGGAAGGCTAAACCTGGTACTTGGATAAGAACCCACAAGCCACGTCCTTTGGGTTTCTCATAAAATTTTAATTTATTTATTCTATTTTTCTAATTCTTCTTTTCTTTTAAAATAACGTTATTCACAATTTATTTTAAGAAATTCTCAATAGGGAAGAATACCATTATAAATGCCTCTGAAAGTCCTTCTCTTGATGACAGCTAAAAAATATATTTCGGCATTATTTGCTATTGCCTTAATACTATCAGTTGTTCCTTTTGCATTTGCAGAGGACACTGGGGCAGGAGATACAAACTCAACGTCAACAGATGGCGGGTCTAACTCTTCAACGATAGACCAGAAGCTTACTGACGAAACTAAAGAGTTTTACGACACAATGCTAGATCTCTTCTCCAAGAATCAGGATAGTAATATCAGCACAGTTGTCATTCTCCCAACACCTGGAGATACAAACTCCACCAATGGGGATTCAAATGCTTCAACTGGCTCGACAGGTGATGTCAATGCAACAGCTGGATTGAATCAATTCACCATTGGAGACATTCAGTTCTATCTCGGATTAAATGAACAGGGCTACTACTTTGGGGATATGAACGGTTCTGTATACTTTATTGAAAAAGCAGACCTTCCTATATCAGTTTCAGTTCACCTATCCAAACTGGTTCCAACAATGGAAAAGATACAGCTGGCCTTGGAGCAGGGAGATATTGGAAGAGCATACGGATTGCTTAACTCATTGGAAGCAAGAATGACCGCTAGCGCAAGATACATAGTAAAACGCGAGCAAATAGAGCAGAAAAAGCTAGAGATCCAGGAGAGAAAGCAGAACAAGTTTGAAGAGAAAAGAGGAGAATATAACAGCTCTTCTACCGATGTGGGGCCAAACAACAATTCAAACAAAGAGAACAAATCCAACAATGGAAATGGTAACTCCGGCTCTAACAATGGTAATGAAAATTCAGGCAATGGCAACGGAAATAAAAAATAAATTTATTTCTTTTTTATATTATTTCAATTATATGATCTATCCTTTCTTTTAGAGATAAGAATAAATACATTGGGAGTTTATAATAAGAACGAGACAAATGCAGAAGTTAGATCTTGGGGATATTGCATCAACATCACTTGTCACATTATACTGCCGTGCAATTGAAAGCCAAAAAGTAGACCCAATAATAAATGACCCAAAGGCAGTTGAAATAAAAAATCAGCTTGATAGAATATTTTCTAGTTCAGATGACAGATTGGAGCGGAGCTTAGTCGAAGGCAGGATAAACAAGAACTTGAGTGTGCATATCGCCATCCGTGCAAAGCGTTACGACGAGTATGCAGAGGAATTCCTGAAAAGGGCACCAGATGGTGTCATCGTAAATATCGGCTGCGGGCTAGATTCAAGATTTCTAAGAATTGACAACGGCAAGATGATATTCTATGACCTTGACCTGCCCGAGGTAATCAAAATAAAGGGGCAGTTTTTCCAGGAAACAGAGCGATACCGATTCATTGCTTCATCTGTCCTTGATTTTGAATGGATGGAGGCAGTATCCCGCCACAAAGGGCCTTTCATGTTCATTGCTGAAGGCGTTTTCATGTACTTAAAAGAAGAAGATGTGAGATCCCTTGTATTAAGGCTTCAATCGGTATTCCCGGGGTCTGAGCTAGTATGTGAGGTATTTAACTCGCTATGGTTGAAGAAACCCCTTGACACGCTAGTTAAGAGCAAGATACAGCGCGGCTCTCACCTTAGGAGCGGTGCTATGTTTAATTCAGGTGTCCGTAACAGCAGAGAAATAGAAGGATGGAGCAAGGGCATAGAGCTGCTTGACGAGTGGAGTTATTTTGACTCAAACAATAAAAAACTTGGATGGTATAAGCTCTATGGAAAATTTGAGCTGTTTAGAAAAATGCAGTGGACAGTCCACTATAGGCTAAATTAGTATTATTCAATCCTTTTGGCCCCGCAATCAAAGCATTTCCACCTGTGAACACAAACAGTGCCACCACACTCGGGGCATTGCCACCTGGCCCTCTCATTTTTGACAAACTGCCTTATACCGAGTTTTTTGATGTTCTCTAAATTTTCCATCATGCTCATACCATATTTTGTCCTGTACCTCTTATCGAGATTTTTTAGCCTAGTGCAGGGGTATTTCTCGCATTTAAAGCAGAATTTAGCTTTTTCTATAGTCTCACAGTTTTTGATGATACACCTGACACAGCTAACTGACTTGTTGTCATCAGGGTAATTGCAGCCAGGGCAGTGATTTTTCTCCCGTAAGTAGGCCATGCATATGCCACAGTCCATCCCACAAGGGGCGATGAGCTTAGAAGTGATTATGCCCATGACTATAATTGGACGTATTATAATAAAAAATTACTTGTTTAATATAAGTAGAAAAAGATAAAAACTCATACTCACTATTTTTAATGGTGATTTTATGAAGAAAATACTCGCTTTTATTATGGTAATGGCAATTGCTATTGCTTTGTTGCCTAGTATATCTGCTCCTTTTCCCGTACAATTAATTCCACAACCTGGAGCTCCAATAGTCAATGATTATTGTGTACCAGATAACTATTCTATAGGAACTTTTACATTAGCCCATAGTCAACGTGTTTCTGTGAATATACCGCCTACTGCATGCCCTCCTGTAAAGCAGGGGCCAATTGGTGGGATCCGGGCCGTAATCATCCCAATAGGGCAACTGACTGATATTGGGCTAGATTTCGATGCTGCAGTTATGGATAGTACGCCGTATAACTGCTATTATAAGAAGCCATGTGATTGCATCATCCCTGGGGACCAAATAGCTACTAATGGAACTAACGGAATATGTCTCCCGAGGATACTTCAAATATGTGTGACTAGCCCTACTACCCCATGTTTATCTATTAGTGCTTACGGAACTCAAGGGGATATACCTGTACAATTTACTTCGCCATTTCAAGTTGGCCCTAATCTGTGGTGTACGTCCCTCCCTATCTTACCCCCAGAGGTTGTAAGAATTGAGATACAAAATTGCGGAGATCCACTACAGGGTGAAGTGTCAATATCTGAGTGCTGCTGCTACGACTGCTACAAGCAAAAAGCGCTCCCGACTACATTATACCCAAAGATAGACATAGAAACATTCTCTGTCCCTGGTGGGGCTACTGTGATCAAGGACGGCAAGGTCATATCCAAATTCGAGATGTCTCCGGGCAGCCAGCAGGTCTTCCTACAGGTAGAGAACAGGGGATTCTTCACACAGAATGACACAAGGCTGAGATTCGATGGCCTTCCAGAAGGTGTAACTGTTGAAGTGACACCAGAGACACAGAAGATCAAAGCACACAAAATAGCATCTTATTCTGCTAACTTTACAGTAGGGCCTAACGTCCCTTCAGGGACATACCAGATAACAATGGTAGCATACTCTCCAAACGGTATGTTTGACAAGATTACATTTGAGTTTGTCGTGCAATAATTTAATTTATTTTTTTAATTATTCTATTTTTCTAAGCTTAAATTGATTTAAATAAAAGATTGTGAAACATCATCGAGCTTATTTTCCTGATCTAAGCTTTTTTTGTTCTTATTTAGATATAATGTTTGATGGTTTACACCACAACTATATATATTGGAAGATTTATTAGTTTATAGAGAAAAAGGGAGGTAGTCTGACATGAAAAAGATTATGGCTATTTTTATTTCGTTGACGATTCTTCTGTCCTTTGCTATTGGTAGCATTGCCGGTGCAAACGAGGATGCATTCGCAGAGGCCGTCCTAAATGAACAAGCGCAGCTTTCTCTTGAAAAAGCATCATTAGAGTTTGCAAAAGGTAATGACATCGAAGGATTAGCAGCAGAAGAGGACGCAACAAACAACTTTGGTAGGACACAACTTGGGTTCCACAAGCTTGCTGGAGCAGTTATATCTGCATCATATTTCCAACCATGTCCTGGATTTAGAATTCATAAGCCCAAACCATTAGGGGTTCATTTTGTCTGTCTGATTTTAGATGAATGAAATATATTTAATTTTTTTATTATTCCTTTTTTACTTAATTTTTCTTTTCTTATTCTACTTGTTTTGGATGAAGATCTATAAAGGGTATTTTATGACTCTCAAATGATTGAAAAATCGATATAGTTTTATTCATTTGATTATAATCCTCCTTGATGTCAATTTTTATTCCAATAGACTATGACGGGAGGAGATACCCGGAAGATATATCCCCAAAGATAAAGGAAGTTGCAGGAAATTTTGATGTGGCATATGTAAGGCCATTAAAGGGATATTCCCTCCACACTGAGTATTCTTATAAAAGTAGAAAATTTGATACCAACTTGATATCAAGTTTCAATACCATAAAAGAATCCCACAGGGACTTTGTACCTATGCTGTGGGCAAATGAAAAATGGGCCTTGGAGTTCAGCGAATTTATAATAAAACTTGTTGGTAACAATAGACCGCCTAAAATAATAGAGGTACATCCTCCATTCAACGATTACTGTAGTTCAATTGATGATTTCTTAAAAATATATGAATTATTTGAGAAGAGTATTTCTAAAAAATACCCGGAAACAGAGATCTTCATTGAAAACAGATACGGCACACTCTATAGGGGCGGGAAGTTCTTGATATCAAAGGCAGATGAAGTTGAAAGGCTTTGCAAGAGTATCTCTAGAATGTCCCTGAAACTAAGGATAGTCCTTGACTTTCCTCAGCTCTTCAGCGCATATAACCTTGGCTCTGGAAAGTTCACCGAGGACAAGATTGTTTCCTTGATGAGGGCAGTATACCCATTCAGGGAGTTCATTAAGGGGGTGCATCTATGGGGTAAGAAGGACTATGGAAGTGGCAAGCAATTGTCCCATATGGGTGACCTTGATACCTACTTCATTGGACGGGATCTGAAAGAAACCTTCTTAAAAGAGCTCTATGATCTTTTGGATGATGGAATTGAAAGATACTTTGTCCCTGAAGTCAATAGTTCTGATGTGGATTTACGAAATATTATCCAGGATTTGAAGGAATATGGATTTAAATTCGTTTAATTTACTTTCTATTTTATTCGAGTATAATGCCCTCTTTTTTCTTTAAATTCGATATACCCTTGATTTCTTAGATGTTGCAACGTTTGCCTAAGTTTTGCTTGTACATAGTTATTATCTGGATATAATTTAGCAAAATGATTTTCAAATTGGTATATATCTTCTAATGAAAAAGAATGACCAACTTTCCATTTTTTAGATATAACATCTAATAGTTCTTCATCCCATGTCATAGTAATCACTTAATCATAAATTTAAACCTATAAAGATCTTTCGATTTTTATGTTAAAATAGAATAAAGAAGAATAATAAATAAATAGCAAATCTTAAAAAGGCTGGGCCATAGTTCTTTTAATCTCACCTGCCGGGGTGGCTTAGCCTGGTTATAGCGCACGGCTCATAAGCATGAAACAAGGCTGGGAAACCGTGAGGTCGCGGGTTCGGATCCCGCCCCCGGCACCTTTAATTCTAGGATATTTCTAAGAATTATATCTCTTTTAAACCCTCCAACCTTTCTTCATCCGCACAAATCTCAATACTCAAATGAATAACTTCTCTATCCTTATAGAAATTTGTCCCGATTGAGGACAAGAGATAGATTTGCCCGCAAGTCTGCTCTACCCAACCGTCCTCTACCAACATCTCTTTCAACTTCTGAAAATACTGTAAACTATCCATAGGATCACCGTTGATCTCAAATTATCGAAAAACAAGATATAAACTCTTTCACACCAAAACATTTAAGATACTACTTAAGGATTCTATAACTATGCAAATTGTAAAGGCCACAAAAGCCCATGCAGAAAAACTTTCCGTCCTCCTAAAGGGTCTAGACACCGAGGAGTATTCCTTTTCTGAAGTTGAGAAGATAACCCCATTGATAGAAGAAGGCAACTACTTTGTCGCAATCGATGATAACGAGGTCGTCGGCACCATAGCCCTCATCATCATAGAGGAGTCATGCGAGATTGATGCACTGATAACATCAAAGAAGGGTGTCGGGAAAGCCCTTATTGAGTTTGCAATCGAGCTGTGCAAGAAGGAGGGTGTAAAGAAGATATGGTGCTGGAGCTTAAAGCGCTACAACGCCATCGGCTTCTACGACAAGATGGGATTTAAGGAGCAGTTCCTCTTGGAAAAGCATTGGTGTGGCGAAGACTGCTACATATTCGGCCGGGTAATAGAATAGACTTATTCGGGCAGGTAAATCTCGCCGTCAAGGACGGTCACTGCACTACTTATTAATTTTGACTTAAAGCCGCCGTAGTCGTCCTTTGTCATGTTGATTACAAGTCTGCCGGGCCTTCCCATTATGTCTCCCTGCTCGGACTTGATATCTACCTCTCTTCCGCTAAACTCAACTATCCCATTTATCATTAGGTATACGCCAAGCGGCCCTTGGGCCGAGCCTGTCACAGGGTCTTCCTTTATGCCGTATGTCGGAGCAAAAAACCTTGAGTGGACGGAAGAACCTTTATCGAAAGTCTCTGTTGAGAAGACGCAGACGCCGCTGAAGTTATACTTTTCGCAGAACTTCTCTAGCCTCGTATAATTATAGTCTATACTCTTAAGCACATCAAGCGACACTATAGGGACATAGAGGTAGTCCAGATTTGTCTCCCTCATTATAGGATAGTCCCTGCTAATCTCATCCTCTCTTATTTTCAACGCGTCCAGGAAGAGATGCTTATCTATATTCTCCCTAACTAAAGTTACCTTTGGGGAGTGTAGGATTATCTCAATCTCTCTGACAGATTTAATAACGTCGACAGTTAAGACACCAATCATTGTCTCAATCTTGAACGAATAGCTACCTTCTAACTCCATTCCAAACTTTCCCTCATTGGCTAGGACGTGCAGAGTTGCAACTGTCGCATGCCCGCAGAAGAGCACCTCCTTCTTAGGGGTAAACCACCTTATCCTGAAATCGGCTTTATCGCTTGGTAAGACAAAAGCAGTCTCTGAAAGGTTCATCTCGTTTGCAATTGAAAGCATCTCACTATCAGTTAGATCTTCCGCATCAATAACAACGCCTGCAGGGTTTCCCCCAAATGGCCTGTCTGTGAAGGCATCGACCTGCTTTATCCTGTAGCGTCTCATAAAATTAAGATGTATTAGGCGATTAAAAAATTATCTGAATTACATATTATAACACAAATAGATATAAGGCAGTAATGTATATTTTATATTGCATATTATGGCAACTGAAACTATTACAATAGACAGAAAAGTTGTTGAGGGTCTTATAGCGGATATTGAATCAAAGTTAGAGGAGCTAGAAGCTATTCTTAATATTGAACTGTCCCAAAGAATATCCGATATAGAACTTGGAAAAATAGAAGGTCTTTCTGAAAAAGAGCTTTATGAACTTCTCGAGTGATAATATTGGGCTGGAATCTTAAATCCCATCCGAAAGTCAAAGACGATATCAGTTTATTGGATGGTAGGGATAAGAAGATTGCAAGAAAGGCCATAGATAAAATTAAAGAGAATCCACTAAGATGCAAGCACCTTAAGTTCTACAAGAATACATACAGATTAAGAGTTGGAAAGATAAGGATAGTCTATTTAATAAAAGAAAATACTATTTGGATACTCATTATTGAAAAGAGAAGTAAAGTTTATTCTTCTCTGTCTGAAAGGTATAAGTCACTATGATTTTATATTTCAAATATCCTTAGAATTATCTATTTTCCCTTCATATTGACTATTACAACACCGAGTATTGCAAATAGCCCCCCTATAAGCGATATTGAACTAGGGATCTCGCCCAGCCAGAACCAGGCTATTATGATCGATAGAAATGGGCAGACTGCGAGAAAGCTTGAGAGAATAGAAGCAGGCATCTTAGAAAGCACGTATGTCCATAAGAGATATGCTATCCCTGCCGGGAATATGCCTAGGTAGACTATCGAAAGGGTAGATTCAATTGAAGCAGTTCTGATGTCATTGACAAATCCAGGTAAGAAAACAAGCAGGAATAATGTCCCTCCCCATATAGTGTATGCCGTGAAGTCCACATATTTGTAGCGGTTCAAGTAAGGTTTTTGGAGGACAAATGAGAGGCTTGTTGCAAATGCGGCTATAAGAATGAGTGTCGCCATAGGGTCAAATGAGATGCCTTCCCCTTCCCCCATAGCTATTAATCCCACACCGAAGAAGCTTATAAAAATCCCCATCCACCCTAGTCCTTTGAGCCGCTCATCAAGAATCGCAGTTGCTAGGAGTGCAGTGAATATCGGTCCCGATGCTATGAGAAGGCTTGCAGCACCTGCTGTGACTGTGACCTCCCCGTAAGAAAGCAGCGCATGGTACACTGTTATAGAAAGAAATCCTATCAATAAAATCATCGGGACGTCTCGCTTTTTCGGGAGCTTAACCTTCTTGTAAGCGCCATAGATCAATAAAAATACTGAAGCAACTAAAAATCTCAAAAGCGCAAGGTGTCCTGGCTCATAATCCTTAAGCCCAGCTCTAATACCTGCAAAGGCGGACGCCCAGAAGAACAGTGTCACGCCAAGTGCAATAGCAGTCTTTCTGTCCATGTTTTTTATCTTAGAAAAATTGAAATTCATCTTATCAGGTCTTCTTATCTGTCAAAACCAAGAGAATTAGAGCATATAAAACTAACTAAAATCTGTCGGGATAATATTAAATACATGTTATTCCACTATGCTATTGGTGAAACAATGGCAAGAAGATACGATTCAAATCAGATTGTTGATTATTTAGTTGTGGCAATAGGGACATTTTTAGGTTATACGATAGGCGGTGTTTTTAGAAGCCATTTGCTAGGCGCTGTAATTGGCAGTGTGATAGGTCTCTATTTTGCGTCCAGATATATCCGATAAATTATCCAATCTTTTATTTTTAATGAGCTATTTTAATTTAAATATAAGAAAAATAATTAATAAAAAATAAAATCAATCTTTCTTGCCAAGTCCAAGTAGCTTCATGAAATGTTGCATTGGAAGTGATTTTTTAGCGGATGTGCCGCCTTCGTACTTTATGGTGTAATAATTAGACCTGTATACTGTTTGATTGTAAACATACCCGGTCACTAATATATTATTGGAAGAATCAATTGCTACATCGTAAGCATCATCATGAGCACCCAAAGTATAGTCAAATCCCCTTTCCCAGATTGTTTTACCATTGGAATCATATTTGACAGTTAACCACTGATAAACATCATCTCCAGAAGGATCATATTTGCCGCCGGCTAGGACAATGTTGTCGTAAGAGTCTATCGCAACTTTGTAGCTCCACCTGCTTCCAGAATTATCATAGATTCTAAATATCTCTGATCCACTAGGGCTTAATTTTATCGCGCAAGATGCATAATTAATTAAGGGATCAGGATCGTAAACCCAGCCAGTAACAACAATATTGTCCTGTGAATCTACTGCAACGCCCGTTCCATAGTCTGTTCCAGCAGTAATATCAATAGCCTTATTCCAGAGGATATTGCCGTTTGCATCGCGCTTTTCTATGAAATAACTAGCCCCCTGTCCAATTACAATTATATTGTCCTGTGAATCTACTGCAACACCATATCCACTAATTCCAATTGCAGCAGGCCATAACGGAGTTCCGCTTGGATCATATTTTATAGTGCCCGATCCACCTGTTACAATTATATTGTCCTGTGAATCTACTGCAACACCATATCCACTAATTCCAATTGCAGCAGGCCATAACGGAGTTCCGCTTGGATCATATTTTATAGTGCCCGATCCACCTGTTACAATTATATTGTCCTGTGAATCTACTGCAACACCATATCCACTAATTCCAATTGCAGCAGGCCATAACGGAGTTCCGCTTGGATCATATTTTATAGTGCCGCAGTTACCTGTCACTATTACGTTGTTTTGCGAATCTACAGCAACACCGTATGCTTCGGCGGAATCCCCACCGTCGTAGGCCGTTTCCCAAAGTATATCTCCATCTGCTGCATATGCTGAAGTTAGAGAAACTAGGAAGATACTTATTATTAAAATAGGTATAATTTTTTTCATATTTCCACCTTTAATTATTATAACTAATAATTTATATTTATAAATTTTTCTAAAAGCTTTCTTTCTTAGAATTTTTTTATTATAATTAAACTTAATATATTAATAAAACATATTCTAGGCCGTTGTAGTATAGCTTAAAACCAAAGAAATGATATACTTAGAAAAGTAATTAATAAAAAAATATTATTTATTTTTTCTTGCCGAGTCCAAGGAGCTTCATGAACTTTTGCATTGGGTATTCTCTTGGGGTTACGGTCACGCCGTAGTAAATCCTCTCATCTTCAAAACATCCAACATAAAATAATTTCTCGTAAGTGCCTACTTTCAATGCTTTGAATGTAAATAGATATCCACCAGGTATAATATCATAACCTTCGCATTCAGGTTGTGTACAAATTACTTCAAGGGCACCCTTTACTCCTACTGGGGAACCCCAACAACAACCATTTTGTATCAACTTGACTTGGAATGTGTCCCCAACCTGGACAGACGTTGGGCCAATAATTTCGTATTTACATGTGTCTTTGGCCATTGCTGAGGCAACTCCAAATACGCTTGCAACAAATAACAAGCTTATTAATATGGCAAATATTTTCTTCATAATTATCACGCTATAGTTAGTTAAATTAATTTCTGACATTATTTAAATGTTTCTATAAGAAAATACTATGCTAAAATTCTAAGATTACATTAGAAAACTTTATATAGTTTTTATTAGAAAAAATTGCAATTAATGGTGTCTATTATGAATAAAATTAAATCTATTTTAATAATTTTCACACTTCTTGTAAGTGTATTTATTGTATTAAGCCCAGTTTCTGCGGCAACGTATAATGTCAACCCTGGGGATGATATAGAATCAATAATTGAAGGTGCATCATCCGGGGACACTATCTATGTCCATGCAGGAACTTATTCAATAACGGATACAATAACAATAAATGCCGACAATATCTCAATAATAGGAGACAGCCCCTTGAATACAATAATCGATGCAACATCTTCTGGCGGGGATGGAATCTATTCCTTGAAAAACCATATTACTATTAAAAATATTACTATGAGAAATGCACCTGGATATGGGATTTTTATAGACCAAGAACGTGTTGGTAGTGATTGGGTAGGAGGAGCGTATGCAACTATTGAAAACTGTATCGCACACACAAGTGGAGAGAATGGTATCCTTGTATCCGATTATGCCACTGTCAAAAACTGTCTTTCATATAATAATGGCTCTGATGGTATTGGCGATAATAGCTACAGCACTTTCATCAACTGTACCTCTGTAGGGAACGTCTACGATGGATTCTATAATGATGATGGTGGAACTAAAGTAATTAACTGCATAGCATTTGGAAATAGGGATAATGGATTTGATTTGGATGCAGATAGTGGGACCCCTTGTCAAATAACATTTTCAAATGGATGGAATAATCTATCTGGAGATTACGATGAAACTTCTCCTGGCTCTGGCTGTATATCTGCTGATCCAAAGTTCAGTGATGGAGTTAACACATTCTACTTATCAGTTGGAAGTCCTTGCATAGACAGCGGTTCCACTTTATCTGCTATTCTGGGATTACAACAAGGGTATACAACAAGAACTGATGGTACATGGGACACAAGAACTGTTGACATGGGATTTCACTATCCCTCTATCAACGGCCCGCCACCAGGATTATTTAAAGGATTGCCTATGGACAAGATTCTAAAGATAATCAAAGAAAATAAAGAAGATTAATTTTTATTTTATTTCTTTTCTTAAAACTAAACTAAAAAGCGTTATAACAAGATCTGGTCATAATATATCATGGTCAAAGTTCTAGGCATCGTAGGCAGCCCCAGGAGGCATGGCAACACCCACATCCTCGTTGATAAAGTCTTAGAAGGGGCAAAGAGCGGGGGAGCAGAAACTGAATCTATTTTTTTAAATGATCTTTTAATCAAGGAGTGTGATGGCTGTCATGTATGCTGGGAGGGCATGGAGTGTCCAAAGAGAGATGGCATGAATCCACTATATCAAAAGATTAATGATTCCGATGTGTTTGTTTTTGGAACACCGATATACTGGTATGGCCCCACAGCAATAATGAAGTGTTTTATAGATAGGTTTGTCTACTTCAACTGCCCGGAGAACAGGGAGAAAATAAAAGGTAAATCTGTTGCTGTTGTCATCCCGTTTGAAGAAGAGGACGAGAGGGCGTCCCTTGCAACGGTTGAGATATTTGAGAAGAGCTTTGGGTATTTGGAGATGAACCTTACAGATGTGCTTACAGCTCCAGGTGTCGGCGAGAAGGGGGCCATTTTAGAAAAAAAGATTATTCTAGAGAGGGCTTATAATATAGGAAAAATGCTTTCAAGATGAGTTGTAATTGGTATCAATTTGGGAATTAAATGGGAATAATCTCGGAAATCCCTTATATATCACTCGACTATACTCAATAATAAGGCGATTATTATGAATAAAAGACTCATAATCGGCATTGCAGTCATCTTCATGATTGCGATGGTAAGCATCGGAGCAGTACTCTCATACAGGGGCTCTGCTCAGGACACTACAACTTGTCCAAATGCTGGTAACTGTCTAGGAAACGGTACGTGCGATGGGAACTGCGACGGCGATTGCGACCAGTCCAATTGCACAGGTACATGCCCAAACAATAACACCCAGCAACAGACAAGGACATGCGGCAGAACCTGCACCAGAAACTAAATAATATTTTATTCTTTTTTTATTAATATTTCTATTCTATGATCTATTAAGTTTTAATAAAGAAAAGAGAAAAATAATTAAAAATTAAATTTTTATGGAACTACAAACTTGAACGGTATTGTGTCAAATGTTCCTCTTGAAGAGTAAGCGACTAATGTCACGTCGTATGTTCCAGATGGCACGTTTGAGCCGACTGTGAATTCAGCTGAGTATGTTCCGATGTTATGTGCCTTTAGTTTCTGTGTTTCTGGTGTGATCTTTACTGTAACGCCCTCTGGCAATCCCATGAACTTTACCTTTGCTTCCTTCTGTGTGAAGAATCCTCTGTTCTCTACCTGAATAAATGTCTGCTGAACACCAGGTACAATCTCAAATGAGGATAGTAGTTTTCCGTCCCTTATTATAGTGTCCCCACCGGCAACTGAGAACTGCTCAATGTCGACCTTTGGGTATACTATCGGAAGGCTGCATGTGCACTCTTCGTATATCTTGAAGTTGTACTGTAAGGCAGGATATCCCTCACCATCATATTGCCAATAAATTTCAACGCCCTCTGGCATTCCAGATATACCAAAATTCTTTAATAGATCTGGGTTCCAATAGAAGGTAGCACATTCATTACCACGAACCTCTCCTACATCCAATTCTATTACATATTTTTCCTTTTGATACCACTCTGGATAAGTAATTATCCCCAACATTACATCAGCATGCCCTTCGCCAACAACTGTGCCGCACGCCTCTATTCTGTAATTGCAACCTTGTTTTATAGGAATCTGGCCCCATTCATGAACTGCAGGATTGGTATTGACTATGGCCCCCATAGTCGTGAATCCTCGTTCTTCTAGTTGTTGAAGTGGTATAGTACCACTGCCTTCGTAAATAAGCCTACTGTTCGTGCATCCTGTTGTTCCACTAGGTGGCCTGTATGCTAAAATATCTTGAAAGGTTAATGGTTTTCCAGCACTCACAGAAAAAGCAAAAGATGACAAGAGCACTGCCAACATAACTAAAATAGCTATTGTTTTTTTCATATTTATCTACCTATTAGTACTAATATTTAATCCGATTAATAAAAAAATTACAAGGATATAACTTTTTCGGTAATACTCTACCAAGAATACTATAATTGTCGATAAAAAAATAGAATAATTAAAAAAATAAATTAAATTATTGCACGACAAACTCAAATGTTATTTTGTCAAACATTCCATTGGGTGAGTATGCTACCATTGTGACCTGGTATGTCCCTGAAGGGACGTTAGGCCCCACTGTAAAGTTAGCAGAATAAGATGCTATTTTGTGTGCTTTGACCTTTTGTGTTTCTGGTGTCACTTCAACAGTTACACCTTCTGGCAATCCATCGAATCTCAGCCTTGTGTCGTTCTGTGTGAAGAATCCTCTGTTCTCTACCTGTAGGAAGACCTGTTGGCTTCCAGGTGCAATCTCAAACTTTGATAAGACCTTGCCGTCCTTGATCACAGTGGCCCCACCAGGGACAGAGAATGTTTCTATGTCTATCTTTGGATATAATGTAGTCGGAAGGTTCTTTTCTTTTATGCACTCATAGCAACAACAATCGTGTACTCCTATACTCCCTTCTAAAGTACCTCCAACTTCACAACCATTACTTTTTATTACAATCCTAACAATATCGGATGGCAGATTGGCCCATAATCCATAATAGTTTATATAAATAGTATTCGATATTCCTTGAATGGTATAAAATTCAACTTGCAAACAATTTGATGGGCCTAAAGACTCATTTACGTTTATCATAATAGTCCTACCACACCCAGGGCCCAAACACTCATCACATGGGCCAGTATAATAACAAGTATAACTATATCCTCCTCTGTCTAAAACAGAAGAATCTGTTTCCGTATTAAGTTGTGTGAGTAATCCTATTGGAAGCCCCTGTGTTGTTGCAAATCCTCCCATCTGAATCTTTTTTACAGATGGACATATTTTTGCGGGGATATCAAAAGAAGCTATCTCGCCTTGTTGTCCCGGCGCTAAGAAAAATGTTCCAATAGGGAGGTAATTAGTAGAGCAATCCTCAAACATTGGTGCTCCTGGAATAATTTCTACCGGGGGAGCAGAAATACTTGGCAAAACAGCAAATGCTATTACTGCCACTAATACAATAGCTAAAATTTTCTTCATATATATCTACCTAGGTATAACTAATTTACAATACTAATGTAATCATACTCTTTAGAATTTAACTTTTTCGGTAATAATGTACATGAAATAATTTAATTGTCGATAATAAAAAGAGTATAAATAAAAAATTTATAGGAACTTTCCGAACTTTAATAGGAGCCCAGGATTTTTTGTAACAACTGCCTTAATTATGCTCATTGTGGATATTGTATCAAGCTTTAGATCGTTCATTGTTTCTGCTATTGAATCAAGTTCCTTCTCTGTCAGTTTCATGAAGACCTCTTGCGCTTTGAGGCACTTGTCAAGCTCGTCATAGATCTCTGGCTTCCACATATCGTTGTATTTTTTTAAGAATTTAGCGGAGTAATCCTCTTTAGCAATAGCTTCAACTGCAAGCTGTCCAGCAAGATTTCCTGTAATGATAGCTGTATGGATTCCTCCACCAGTGATTGGATTTACGAACCTTCCGGCGTCTCCGACTAATAGGAGATTATCCATATAAGGTTCTTTTAATGGCCCGTTAACAGGTATTGCTCCAGCGTTTACTTCTACTATCTTTGCTTTTTTGAACCTTGGTCTTTCGACGAATTTGTCTAGGTAGTACTGGGCAGTGTTTTTTGCCTTTGATGGTAGAATGCCTAGACCTACGTTTGCTTGGTCGTCACCCTTTGGGAAAACCCAAGAGTATCCCCCGGGTGCATAGCAATCTCCAAAGAATAGCTCGATGCATGGCTCAACTTCCATAGGGGTCATCAGGTACTGTATGCCTGACTCCATATACCTCAAAGGAACTGTTGTGTCCATACCAAGTGATCTTGCAACTATTGAAGGCGGTCCGTCCGCACCTATTACTATTTTTGCATCTATCTGGATGTCCTCATTCATATGTTTTGCTTTTACGCTGACGCCCTTACCTGTTCTCTTGGCAGAAATAAATCTTGTCTTCATCAAGAAGTCTGCACCGTTTCTCGCTGCTTCTTTTGCAATGGCTTTGTCGAAGACCTCTCTATCAAGAACCATACCGCCTTTCATGTATTTTATTTTGTCACTGTCAAGTTTAATAACAGTGCCATTTGGAGAAATAAGTTTAACAAAATCAATTTTAGTGGAAATGAATCTTTTGTCCTGCTTCATATCAAGTCTTTGAAAGAGCCCCTCAGAAACTCCCTCTGCACACTGTACCGGACTTCCTATCTCCTTCTTCTTTTCTATGACTAAGACATCAGCACCTTTTGCAGCGTATCTTGCAGCGTTGCTACCTGCAGGACCTCCACCGACAACAAGAACATCACATTTGTAGTTCTTCATTCAATCGCCCCCACAGGACATGCCTTTACACAGATCTTACACTCTGTACAATTTTCATTAAAGATAATCTCATTTTCTGTTATGTCGATAGCGTTATTCGGGCATACCGATGCACAACATGTACAGAGAAGACATTGTTCTTTCATAACCTTCAATTAATTCACCTTGATGGGTTTTTAACGTCTATATTTTTAAGAGTTTTGGTTTAAAAAGTCATCCTTTTCACAAGGTAATATGTTATATCATTGTCAGTATCGACAAATGCAAAGATCATATCCTTCTTAACAGAATGGGCTATTCTAACGTGGGCCGCAAGAATATTCGCATCGATCTTCTCACCTTCCATGAAGACGTCAATGATATAGTCTGCATGCTCCTCTTCGATAGAGCCTCTGTAAATCCTGAATGCACATCCGTATTTGAAGGCTGTTTTCACATGGTAACCCTTCTCCTTAAGATCTTTGAAAACGATGTATTTTCCAAGTATATTTTGCTCAGTGCTTCCAAGTTTCAGAAGTTCTTCAAAAGTAATCTCCTTGTCATTAAAAAAAGCCTTTATCATCCCCCTCTCAAGGAGGTATAAACCTTCTACAACTGTTAGATACAATTTTTCATCGATTAGATCCCCAAATCCCCTCTTCCTGTGGATCTTACTCACCGCATCTGAATCGTTGATTATGAGCCTATTTTCGACGAGAGTGGCAGAAAACATGAATTAATTTAGATTTCTGATGTTAAAAGCTTTTAGAAACACTTAAATATACCTGGACCAATTTCACCATATATTCTATAAGGTGGCTATATCATGTTTAAAGTTATACAAATTAGGGATACTGCAAGGGTTCCACCCAATAAATTTGGTGGGGATCTTAATGAATCCATAGCAGATATACTTAGGACCCAGTATGAGGGCACCTGGGATAAGGATCTTGGATTTATTCTTGCTATCCATAAGATTACCCGAGTTGGGGATGGGAAGATAGTGCCAGGTGATGGCAGCGCATACTATGACACAGACTTTGAATTACTCACCTACCTCCCAAAGCTCTACGAAGTTGTTGAAGGAGAAGTTGAGGAAATTACAGAATTTGGTGCATTTGTAAGGTTAGGGCCAATTGATGGTCTTGTTCACGTGTCCCAGTTAACTAACGATTTCATAAACTACGATAAGAAAACGAACACCCTTGCCGGTAAGGAGAGCGGTAGAGGTCTAAAAGCCGGCGATAAGGTCAGGGCAAGGATTGTCACACTCTCTTTAAAGAGGGGCTCAGCAAAGATAGGCCTTACAATGAGACAACCCTACCTAGGAAAGCTCGATTGGATCGCAGAAGAAAAGAAAGGTGGATAAAATGAAGGTAGCATGTCAGAAATGCTCAAGAATTCTCTATGAGAATATGTGTCCAGTGTGTAAGGATGATAAAACAACAGACAACTGGAGCGGCATCGTTGTGATACTTGACCCTGAAAAGTCAAAAATAGCCAAGGCCATTGGAGTAAATGTTCCTGGCGCATACGCCCTAAAAGTTAGGGGATAGTAAGTAGATGGCTCTTGTTCTAACTAAAAGCCTCAGGATAAAGCTGAAATTTCCCATGGGGCTTCTCATTGAAGGAAACGTTGAATCCGTCATGGAGCGACTTTTGCCATTGATCAAAGACAAGAGAATAGTGTCTGTGGGGGACGTTGTTTCAAAAAACCTAATAGAATACGGCATCTCGCCAGAGCTTATGATAGTCGACGGGAAGAGCTTGAGGGAAGAAATAGGGGACAATTTAGACTGTGAATGTTCGGTTACAGTTGAAAATCCTCAATCACAGATTACAGGGGAGCTATGGGTCGCAATTGAGCGATTTATGAAGGACAAGACCAAAAGATTTAAAAAAATATTCGTTAAGGGAGAAGAAGATTTAGCAGTCATGCCTGCAGTACTCCACGGAAATGAGGATACTGTGGTGCTTTATGGTCAGCCCAGAAGGGGTGTAGTGATCATTCAAGTAACTGAAAAGAAAAAAAAGGAGATATCAGAGTATATAAATGAGATGGAGGGAGATCTATGGAATTAGAGATCATAAAAGAGAGAGAGAATCCACTATTCAACAGAAAGGAAATAGATGTCAGAGTAATTCATGATGGTGGAACTCCAAAGGTGTCAGAAGTTAGGGATAGACTATCTGCATTAAAAAGCTACAAATTGGATTCTTTTGTTGTAAGATCAATCCAGACCGGTTACGGAAAGGCAGAGTCTTTGGCAAAAGTTTACTTGTACAAGGATCCAAAAAACATGGCGAAGATTGAGCAACAGTTTGTCTTGAAGAGAAACGGCTTGATAGAGGAGAAGAAGGAGGAGAACTGATGGCAACATTGTACGGTGTTGAAGGTGAGAAGGTCGTCAGGAAGAATCCTTACTGCCCAAGATGCGGACCAGGAACATTCATGGCAGATCACAAAGACAGATTTGTCTGCGGCAAGTGCGCCTACACACAGTCTAAAAAGCAAAAATAATCGGTAATAGCTATTGTTTAACAATAGTTAAACTTTTTTATTCGCCGTTGTAAGCGAAAACTATAAAAAGGGTTAGTTACATATTTATACATACCATTATTAATAGCGATTAATGTAGCTCCTTAGGGGGATGATAATATGAGAAGACTCAATAAATTGTTTGGCAGGGACGATAACCAGGATTACGCTAATGAATATCAAGAAGGTTACTACCCTGATGAATATTACCAAGAAGATGAAGAGGCATCAGAAAACTGGGGAGAAGGAGAGAGACCTGAATCACCAAGAACGATTAGAGAAGTAGAATCAGTTCCTTACGAAGAGGAAGTACTAAAGAAGAACGATTTCATGGATTATGGTGTCGTTTATGTAAAATCCTTGAAGCTTAGGGGTCTTGGTGACATTAGGGACATTTCTAAAGAGCTCTCAGAAGGGCATATCCTGATAGTTGATATTGGTCTTTTAGCAGAGAGAGAACCACTCGAATTAAAGAGGGCAATCGATCAGATAAAAGGCATATTGA
>ENA-UPTA01001785-UPTA01001785.1-activated-sludge-metagenome-genome-assembly--contig:-NODE-1785-length-23230-cov-4.415146_pt1 | contig 23230 bp, 20 predicted proteins | sample MGYA00238184_ERZ773361 | MGnify/ENA primary metagenome ERZ773361 (study PRJEB29100, sample SAMN05720205) | activated sludge metagenome | isolation source: anaerobic digester from wastewater... | reverse complement strand
CTTGGCCGGTGTGGATGGGGTCGTGGTCCAAGGCCCGGATGCCGTGGGCCTGAAGCCCGGCGGTCAGGTGGTCGATCACGGCCTGAACGTTCGGGTCAGGACCGGGACGGGCTGGGGGTGGTTGGGCGGGAATGTCCGGGTTCGCGTCCGGGTTCGCGCCCGCGCGTTCCATTCCTGAACTGTTATCCTTATCCTTATCCTTTTTTTCATTGGATACAGGACAGTAATAACAGTTCACATGGCAGATTCCAGTAACAAAAAGCACTGATTTTTTACCTTCAATACATAATTTACAACCTTTTGGTAGTTTTCCGGTGTAACTGGAGTTAGCATCAGTCATCTTTATTGACATCTACTGTAATTAATTTATCCGGCTTTAAAAGATATCTTCAAAACTTATTTAAACTAAAAATAAAAAATTTATTAAAGGTGCGACAATGGACTTCGTTAAGGTCACAGGCGAGCTCAAAAAAGAGGTAGAAGACGAGATTAAGAAATTTTTTGATGTAGAATTAAAATCAATTGAAAATGATATTCTTTGTGATTTCTATAAAGACATAAGGCACCACACACTCCTTGGAGGAAAACGCCTTAGGCCTATAATGTGCATTATGGCTTATTGTGGATATTCAGATTATAATCCTAAAATTCTAAGAGCTTCAATAGCATTTGAGCTTCTTCATTCTTCCTCACTTATACTTGATGATGCCATGGATGAGGATGTTATAAGGCACGGTGAAAAAACTTTCAATGCAATATATGCAGACAAATTTTTGAAGTCTGCAAGGTTCGATTTGGCTCCTTACTATGACGGTGGCAACTGGATCAAAAAAGATGGGCTTTCTCAGCTACTTACGATGCAAAGGGCAATTTCAAGATATTCTTACGCACTCTCCGTTCTGGGGTCTAATATTCTTTATGCTTTAAGTGGAAAGGCGATAAGATCAAGTGGATTTGATGATAAAATTGTCACCAAGGCAATGATAATGCAGAGAGAGATGTACAAAATATTAAACGAGGGCCAGCTGTTGGATATACTAATGGAACAAAAAGGGGGAAACGAAGATAAATATTTTGAGATGATAGACCATAAGACAGGAATTCTCTTTAAATATCCGTTAAGGATTGGTCTTCTTTTTACTGAAAAGGCAGACATATATTCTTTAGATAAATATTCTTTAAATCTTTCAAGAGCATTTCAGGTTCATGATGATATACTTGGTGTCTTTGGAGAAGAGGGTGCAACTGGGAAACCAGTTGACAGCGATATTAAAGAAGGAAAAAATACTTTATTAGTAATAAAAACACTTGAGTGCGTAGATGAAACTCAATTAAAGAAAGTCAAAGCTATTTTAGGAAATAGGAACGCATCATCTGAGGATATAGCTGAAATAAAGGGTATAATGAGAAGCTGTGGTTCTTTGGACTATTGTATCGAAAAAGAATCACAATTGATCAAAGCAGCTAAAGAGTCTATAGACCAAAGCATGAAAGAAGAATCAAATATTTCTAACTGAACTTTGCGATTTTATAATAAAAAGAAAGTATTAGAAAAATTATTCAAATACAATATCAACATTCTCGCCCGTGATTAACAAAAGTATTTCTTTTACACTTTTTGTTGCAATAGGAAGTTTTCTCTCAAATTCTTTTCCTAATCTGAGTCTTTTAATTATTGTACCATCAGGCATGTAAACAATGTTTATCCCATAAACTTTTGCCGGGTATAACAGGTCAGAAGCAACTTTTTTAACATCTTTGCTTTCTTCAATAACCCTTATCTTTTTATTTAATTTTTTACTTAATCCCCTTATTACATTGCCACCTTTACCAATAATACTTCCTATCTCTCCTGCTTCGATGAGAATAATTATAAGATTGCCAACCTTAATACTCCTCTTGAACTTTACATCTTTTAGCCCTTTATTTTCTTGAGAAAGCCTGTAAAGTTCTTTAGCTATTTCGAGGTCGTTGTCATTAAGTTCGCCATCTTTAATCTTTGCAGTACAACCTGGGCAGAGCATTCCGGTCTTCAAACAGATCTCACAAAAAGGTAGCTCCAAATCTTTTTCACCCTCTAAAATATAGATTTACCTTTCTATCTTAAGCCTTTTTAAAAAGGTTTCGGTATTATTATTTTTCTAAATAAAATAATAAAATTATAACTTCCCGAAACTCTTAAATAAAGAATAAAAATAGAGTATTCACTATATTTAAGAGGACTGTTTATTATGAAGAAAGTACGTTTGGGAGTCGTTGGTTTTGGTATAGTTGGTAAAGGAGTATGCAAAGTAGTAAGGGACAGAGCAGAACAATACAAAAAGAAGTATGGTGTTGATGTCAGGATTGTATGCGTTGCCGACATGCTAAACTCTATTTACGATGAAAATGGAATTGACCTTGCTAAGTTGATGGATCACAATCAAGAAAGATCACTTATGATAAATTATCCTGACCCTTCAAAGGATAAAAAATGGAACGGGGAACAGGCAGTAGAAAATATGGATGCCGATATTATCGTTGAAGTTACACCGACAAATATCAAAGATGCCCAACCGGGATTGAATCATGTCTTAAAAGCCTTTGACAGAGGGATGCATGTTGTTACTTCAAACAAAGGACCGTTGGCGCTTCATTATGATAAAGTAATCAAGGCTAAAGAGAAAAGCGGGAAGGAATTGAGATACGAGGCAACTGTTGGGGGAACAATGCCTGTCTTAAATCTCGCCCAAGAAGCACTAAAAGGGAATGAGATTATTTCAGTAAAAGGAATATTAAACGGTACTACAAATTATATTCTTTCCAATATGGCATTTGAAGGAAAAAAATTCGGGGATGCATTAAAGGAAGCCCAGGAGAAAGGATATGCCGAAGCAAACCCTGCCCAGGACATTGAAGGATGGGATGCAGCATGCAAAGCAACAATTCTTTCAAACGCTTTAATGGGTAAATCAATGACTTTAAGCGATGTTAAAGTCAAGGGAATCACTGGCATAATGATGGAAGATGTCTTGGAGGCGAAGAAGAAGGGCAATATCATAAAATTACTGGTAGAGGTTACCGAAAAGGGTGCAAAAGTTGAGCCGACACCAGTTCCTCTAAACTCTCCTCTTGCAGTAACAGGCACTTTGAATGTAGCCGTATTTGAAACAGATCTCTCCAAGGACATAACTGTAATGGGAAGAGGCGCAGGTCAGATAGAGACAGCTGCGGCAATAATGAGTGACGTGTTCGCAATTGTTAGATAAAAAGGTGGAATAATGAAACTCCTAAGATACAACTACAAAGATAAGATAGAACAAGGAATTCTAGAGAACGATGTGATAAAAAAAATCAAAGGGGATTTCTTTTCAGGATTTGAAATAACTGAAAATGAAGTTGATTTAAGTTCAGTCAAGTTACTCGCTCCAACGATGCCTTCAAAGATCGTGGCTGTTGGCCTGAATTATGTCGATCATGCCAAGGAGCTCAAAATGGAAATTCCTAAAAATCCCATCATGTTTATTAAACCTGCAAGTACTGTTGTTGGGCCTGAAGACCCTATTATATACCCTGAGACTTCAAATCAAGTTGACTACGAAGTTGAACTTGGGGTAGTCATAGGGCGAAGGGCAAAGAATGTTGAAAAAGACGAAGCTGAGGATTATATCCTGGGGTATACAGTATTCAATGATGTCACCGCAAGAGATCTACAGAGGAAGGACATACAATGGACAAGAGCAAAATCTTATGATACATTTGCTCCAATAGGGCCTCTGATTGAAACTGATATAGACCCCTTTGACCTCCCAATATCGCTTAAGTTAAACGGAGTCACAAAACAAAATTCATCAACGAAGAACATGATATTTAATTGTTACGAGTTATTGGAATTTATATCTGAAATAATGCCCCTTGAACCAGGTGATGTCATTGCAACTGGCACACCGCCTGGAGTGGGCCCAATGAACAGAGGGGATACAGTTGAGGCCAAAATAGAAGGAATAGGAGTGTTAAAAAATTACGTAATATGATAAGGTGAATATTATGGAAAAGATCAATGTAGGGGTAATTGGGGCTACTGGGATGGTAGGCCAAAATTATATAAGATTATTAGATAATCATCCTTGGTTTAATGTTACATATGTCGCAGCGTCGCCAAAAAGTGCTGGTAAAAGTTATGAAGAAGCTGTAATGGGAAAATGGCAAATGATTTCAGACCCACCTGAAAATGTTCGAAAACTTATTGTTAAAGATGCAAATGATGTAAGCCAAGCAATTGGAAAATGTGCCTTGGTATTCTCTGCTCTTGAAATGGAAAAGGAAAAAATCAAAGAACTTGAAGCAGCATATGCCAAAGCAGGGATAGCAGTTTTTTCTAACGCTTCAGCCAACAGGCATGTTGACAATGTGCCAATGTTAATCCCTGAGATTAATAGTAATCATATCGGGATTATCCCTCAGCAAAAGAAAGCGAACGGTTGGGATAAAGGATTCATAGTTGTAAAACCAAACTGCTCATTACAAAGTTATATGGCCCCTGTTTATGCATTAATCAAGGCAGGATATGAAGTTAAAAGAATGATAATTACTACAATGCAGGCTGTTTCAGGAGCAGGATATCCCGGTGTGCCGTCACTTGACATGATAGACAACATAGTTCCCTTTATTTCTGGAGAAGAAGAAAAATCTGAAATAGAACCTCAGAAGATTATGGGAAAGATTGTAAATGGAAAAATTGTAAACGATACAAGTATGAAAATTTCCGCTCACTGCAATAGGGTGCCAGTAATTGATGGCCATACAGCATGTGTAAGTCTTGAATTCGGCGCAAAAAAGCCCTCGCTTGAGGATATTAAAAAAATCTGGAAAGAATTCCGCTCTGAACCTCAAGAGTTAAACTTGCCTTTTGCACCAAAAAAGCCAATTATCTACAGAGAAGAATCCAATAGACCGCAACCAAGAAAAGACAGAGACACTGATAAAGGTATGGCAGTAACTGTTGGAAGACTAAGAGAATGTAAGGTATTTGACATAAGATTTGTCTGCCTTTCTCACAACACAGTGAGAGGTGCTGCAGGCGGAGGAATACTAAACGCTGAACTTCTAAAAGCAAAAGGCTACCTTTGATGATAAACATGGGGATCGAAGAAGATATAATAAAACGTTTGAAGTCCGTAAAGGGTATCATAAATGCCTTCTTGCTATCGCCAGAAGACATAGATAAAATCAGAGAATTTGAGATTCAAGCCGAAAAGAATAAGGCCGCTGGGGGGATGATGGACTTTATAAATGAAGGCGTCTGGGAAGTTTTATCAAAAGGTGCAGTATTCCTTATTTTTATTGATGAATCGTTTACAGATAGAAAACACGGTCAAAGTCTAACATTAATGAAAGACCCTTCGGGAAATATACTTGGTAAGCTCTTAAGAAAGGACGAGATTCCAGATTATCAAAAACGAAATGATGTCCTTTTTATGGGGGAAGAGTTTGTTATATTCACTAATGTAAAGACCCAAGGCAAACCTTACTTTGTGATCCCAGCCCAAGAGGTAGAAGAACTAAAAGATTTGAAAGGAATTTCAGCAAGCCTGTGTGTTCCAACAGACCTATTCTTTAAAGAGAAATACAACATTAAGGGAGAAAATCTTGGTACAGTCATTATTGGTGTAGATAAACCCTAAAAGTTTAAATCTAAATCTTTTATTTCTTATATTATGATTAAATACTCGATGTATGTCAAGGAATCTTCATTTTTCCATAACCTTGATCCCAGAACAAAAATAGTCATTCTTTCATCGATTTTTGGCCTTGCACTTTTATACAAAGACCCGCTTTATCTTGGCGTCATTGCAGTTTCAGTCTTATTGATGATAAGATTTCTTTGTAAAATCAAAATTAGAAGACTGGCTACATACATCAGACCCATACTCCCACTTGTCTTAATGTCACTAATATTATGGCCTTTTTTCCAGCCAACAGGAAATATAATTTTTGAATTCTGGAAGATACGCGTAAGCGAGGATGGCATACGGATGGGACTTGCAATGACCTTTAGAATCTTTGCAATAATCACCGCAACTTTTCTTCTCTTGATGACAACACTTCAGCGTGACCTTGTTCTAGGATTAATGAAATTTAAGATTCCATATGAATACTGTTTGACTTTAGCTATATCTCTTCGGTATGTGCCTACGTTAGCAGGAATAACTTATACAATAATGGACGCTCAGAGGTCAAGAGGCCTGGAATTGGATAAGGGCCAAATATTCAAAAGAATAAGAAACTACATACCAATAATTACTCCATTGATTATAGGTTCAATAAGAATGGCTGAAGAGCTTGCAATAGCTATAGAATCAAGAGGATTTGGATATGGGGAAAGGACATTTTTAAGAGAAATATCCCTTAAAAAAAGAGACTATGTCACAATGTCTGTTTTTGTCTTGATTTTAGGAATCGGGGTCTATATTCGATTATTGGGTTATGGTAGCATGGCATTTGTTTAATTATTAAATTAAGATTAATTTGCAAACACTTTTAAAAGATTGAGTTCTATTTTTGTTGTGAAATCTCCTGACGTAGAAAAGACAGAAAAAATTAGGGCATATCTAAAAGAAGAGTATGAGTATTTTGATCTTGTTGAAGTCTTAAAAGAAAAGGGATATTCCCAAAAAACACTTGAAAAGGAAGAAATTAAGCAGCTCATATCGTCTTCCCAAGAGGTAGTCAATCAGATTCAGCATGAGCGTGGAATGCTAAAAAATGAAATTAAGATTTTTCTTGAAGGGCGCATCAATAGGCTTGAGCAGAGGATAAGGGAGTTAAATGAGCCCCCTTTCATGATTGGTATTTACGTAAGGCCCCTTGAAAGAGAGGGCATGCATGAAATTTTTGATTATGTAAATTATAGGATAATAGCCTATATGATTGATGATTTAGATATCAACAAAGGAGACAAGATAAGGTATAAGTTCATCGAGGCAAAGGAAGGGGGAAGATTTGTAATACTCGAAAGGCACCCCGGCAAAGTTGATACAACACTTGGTGAAATAATAAAGATTGAGGGCAGATACGCAACAGTGAGATTTGATACATATCATGAGATGATGTTAGATATAATTGACTTTGTAGATTCCAAGAATCCTTACCTTAAGGCTGGGGCCACAGTAACGCTATTCGGAAATTCAAAAGATTGGGAGATACTTGATATAAAATCAAATGTAAAATATGGTGATGATCTTCTCCTTGAAAAGAAACCTAAAGTTAATAGGGAAGAAATAGGTGGGCTTGATGAAGCCATTTTAGAGATTGATCAAGCTGTTGGTTCTGCATTGAGTTATGATTTTATCAGAGAAAAAGTCCAAAAATTAAAAATTGAGAGGACTAAGGGCATTATGCTTTATGGCCCTCCGGGATGCGGTAAAACACTAATTGCACGTTACGCCGCGTCTATTTCTTCGAGAAATTTTATTAATGTTGACAAAGAACTTAGGAGCAAATGGTTTGGGGAGACCCAGCAAAACATTGAGGAATTATTCAAATATGCGGAAGAAAAGGCACCTTCAGTTTTATTCTTTGATGAATTCGATAGTCTTGTCCCAGAAAGAGAATCAGGCTCAGAGGCCGCAAGACTTGAAAATCCTATAGTAAATAAATTTTTACAGCTTCTAGATGGTCTTGAGGAGATGGGAGATGTTATTGTTATCATAGCTACAAACAGACCAGATATAATTGACCCAGCGATTTTAAGACCAGGGAGAATTGACAAGCATATCAGGATAGGAAGGCCTGACACAAGAGAAGCTGGAGAAAAAATCTTAGATATATATCTAAAGCCAGACCAACTAATCCCGCATCCAATTGAGATTGAAAAATACGGATCAGTCAAGAAGTTCGCCGAAGTCATGAAGGAAACTATATTGACTGAGCTATATGAGAAGAGTAGGGTATGCAATATAGAAAAACTTGGACTTATTAACGTTCCAATAAAAGAAACTATATCGGGAGCAATGATAAAAAATATCGTAATACAAACAAAGAAGTTTTATATTAATAGACTTGACAAATATGCAAAATTAATTGATGTAATAAACAACATCTACCACAACAAACTGTATATTGAAAAAACATGCGAAGTTCTATGTACCTACATAATCAATCAATGTTACACAGTTTCAAAAGAGCTTGGAGAAAATGCTGAGAAAGTAATAGGTGAAATTAGAAAAGACTTGGTATCAAGTATGTCTGAAAAAATTGAAGAGGATTACCTATTGAAAAGAATTGAAGAATACATTGACCAAAACGAAGGAATGTTAATTGAAGATGCAATTCAGGCGGTAGACATGGACTGTGGGAAAATTCAGCGGTAGATATTCCCGACTTTTCCCATATAGGTTCCGTCAAGAAGGTAACAATCAAACTTTTTTATTTCTAATCTGCCGCTCTCAAAGTAAGGCCCTGGTATCTCTTCATCTTTATTTATTGACACACCTTCTATAACTGGATTAAAAGACGGCAAAATGATTACATTTTGCGGGCCTTCTATTCTAAGAAAACATTTCAAACGAGTAATCTTTCCGTTTGAGTCAACAAACTCAACTACGGGATGGATATGCCCCATAATCAAATTGCTGCCTTCAATAAGGATGTGGCCATGAGTTAAAACATGGTCGTCAATTTTGAAGGATTTCATGACCTCGTTTTGAACTATCTCCTCGATATTTCCGTCATGATTTCCTTTGATTAGTTTTACCGGAATGTCAAATTCTAAGAATTTAGGTAGGTTTAATTTCTCAAAATAGGATGTAAATGGGAGGTTGTGTTTGATGTCTCCTAATAGTATAAGCTCCTCTACCTTTTTTCTTTTTATTATTTTTAATAAATCCGCCTTCATTTTTTGTCCGATATCTGGGATCTTAATCCCTTTTTTGTAATACTCGTACTCTTTACCTAGGTGCAGATCAGCAACAACAAGATATCTCTTATCGGATTCAATGATTATCGCAGGCTTATTTATCACTGGATATAGGTCCATAATTTAAACCCAATAAATTAAATTTAAAAATGCTTTGGTAAGTTCTAAGTAGGTGTGGTCATGAGTTTTGAACTTTTGGGGGCAGATATCGTCAATGTATTAAAAGAGTTTAATATTACGTCTCCTACTGATATCCAGAAAAGTTCAATTCCACAGATACTTGCCAGAAAAAATGTATTGTTGATGGCCCCTACGGGTGCAGGAAAGACAGAGGCCGCAATCCTTCCATTGCTGAAACTAGTCAAAGACAGCAAAGCGCCGGGCATAAAGATTCTTTATATAGCTCCGCTCCGGGCCCTTAACAGGGACCTTCTATTAAGACTTGAAAAAATAGGGGAAGCGATGGGGATTACAATTAAAGCAAGGCATGGCGACACAATTCAGAGCGAGCGAAGAAGGCAGAGTTTGAATCCCCCTGATATTTTGATTACTACCCCAGAAACACTTCAAGCGCTTTTTACCGGAAAGAAGTTAAGAGAGCATCTGAAATCTGTACTCGCCGTTGTAGTTGATGAGATTCATGAAATAGCAGAAGACAAAAGAGGTGTACAGCTAAGCCTTGCCCTTGAGAGGCTAGAAAGATTAAAAAACGGCAGGATCCAGAGGATCGGTCTTTCTGCAACTGTTGGCTCTAAAGAGGAAGTTGCAAAATATTTAGTAGGGGAAGGGAGAGAAGTTGAGATAATCCAATCTCAGATAAAAAAAGAGTTTAACATTGAAGTTGAAACTCCTGAAATCTTTGAAGAAGACATAATGACGGCAGAAAACCTAAAAATATCCCCTTATGTTGCATCATCAATTAGGAGGATTAAGGAGTTAATTGATGCCCACAAAAGTATTCTTCTTTTTGTCAATACCCGGCAAATGGCCGAAACTCTTTCATCAAGATTTAATCTGATGGAAATGAATTTCATTGATGTACACCATTCATCACTCTCCAAAGAAACTAGGATTGATGTTGAAACTAGATTTAAGAATGGTGAAATTAAGGGTATAGTATGCACTTCAAGCATGGAGCTTGGAATAGACGTTGGTGCCGTTGATTTAGTTATTCAGTATGGGAGCCCAAGACAAGTATCAAAACTCTTGCAGAGAGTTGGCAGAGCAGGACATAAAACTTATCTTGTTTCAAAAGGGATTATCCTTTCAAGCGATGAAGAAATATGCGAGTCTGCAGTAATAGCAAAAAATGCATTAAACTATAGGATTGAAAGATCAGAGATACCTGAAAAATCACTTGATGTGTTATCCCACCAGATAATAGGGCTTTCAATGGAAAGTAATGAGGTCCCAATTGAAGAGGCTTATTCCCTCTTTAAAAAATCCTATCCTTATAGAAATATGAGTAATGAAGAATTTTGGAAAGTGCTCTACTTCTTAGAAAGTATAAAGCTCATTTGGATAAATAATGGAATAACTTACAAAAGGTCTAAACAGGGCATGTTTTATTATTACGAGAATTTGTCAATGATTCCAGATACAAAACAGTATAGGGTTGTTGAAGTTGGGACTGGATCCTTCCTGGGTGTTCTTGATGAGAATTTTATCGTGTCAAATATCGAGGTCGGTGGAAACTTTATAGTTCGTGGTAGAACCTGGAAGGTACTAAACATCGAAGAAGAAAAAATAGAGGTAACTGAAACTAGGTCTGTCGGTGCAATTCCTTCTTGGGAAGGCGAGCTTATTCCAGTTCCACTATTTGTCTCAAGAGACGTTTTTGAAATTTTTGATGATAAATCCAAAATAGAAAAATTACCATTAACTAAGGATACAAAACAAATCCTATATGAATTACTCGAGGATCAATCAAAATACTTCTCTTACTCTAAAAATTCACTAGTGATTGAAGATATAGGGGAGTTTGTGATCCTGCATGTATTTAACGGGTCCAAAGCAAACGATACGCTGGGCAGGGTCATAACATCCCTCCTGGCACAGAGATTTGGGGAATCAATAGGGATGAGGACAGACCCATACCATATAATGATTAAATTCCCAGTTGGAATCAAAGATGGCGGTGGCGTAGTAAAAAATACCCTTCTTGAATTAAACGAAGACCACGTAATACCGATCCTTGATATCGTCTTGAAAAATACTCCCCTTTTTGAGTGGAAAATGATACAGATAGCAAAGAGGTTTGGGGTCATAAGGGCAAATTCTGACAAGTACTTGATGAAGAACATATTAAAGCTCTATAGGAATACACCACTTTACGAAGAAACGTTAAATGAGTTATACCACGACAAACTTGAGATTGAGCCTGTAAAGGAATTTATTCGGGATTTAAAAAATGGGAAAATTAATATAATTGTCAATAAAAATACTGAGCCATCTACCTTTACAAGATATCTGCTTGAAGGCTCTTCATTTGAACTCTTGCATCCAAAAAGACCCGATAAAGAAATTATAAAATATCTGAAAAAAAGACTCCTCGAGAAACGAGTCACAGTCGCATGCCTTCACTGCAGAAACTGGAAAACAACTCTTTCTGTAAATAATTTCGAGGATCATCCAAAATGCCCCCAATGCGGAGCACGATATGTTGGGATTTTGAGGAGACGGGGAGATTTAGAAATAGTCCATAAAGGGCACAAAGGAAAAATAGATGAGGAAGAAAAAAAGACCTTGAAAGAGATTAAGGATTCAGCGGATTTGATCCTCCCATATGGTAAAAAGGCGATAATAGTTCTAGCAGGAATTGGGATAGGCCCAAGAACGGCAAAGAGGATATTGGCAAAGGATAGAAAAAATGAAGAGGACCTTTTCAAGGACATCCTTGCCGCCGAAAGAGTATACGCTAGGACTAAGATGTTCTGGCAATCAAACAAACAATAATTTCATTAGGTCTTCCAAAGCGTTATTTGTGGCTTCACCGTTTCTGCCGCCAACAATCAAAACACTATTTTCGTAGAAGACATTTCTTAGATATTCCCACTGGCCAAATGACCTTGACCATACTACCTTGGATACATCTGCATCGTATAGATCCTTTATTATAAGATTATTGTTTTCGTTTCCAATAAGAATTAGATTCCTCATTACCTTGTCAGCTCCAGTGACGTCTATATCCCTTTTTATTAGCGAAGCAGGCTCAACCTTAACTGTCGAGTCATAGAACAAATATAGTTTTGATTTTTTCTGGCTGACTTCAAGTTCTATACCATCGCCATCCTTCTGCTTGTAGTTTGAGTCAAGTATATCAATCTTGAAATAGTTCTTTGGGCCGTATAATACCTGCGGGTCGCAGCATGTTAGATCTATTTTATCGCACAATATTACATCAATTGTGTCATAGTTGCACTTTTTGAATCTTGGATGTAACGGATTTAAATCAAGAAAATCATCACAGGTCCCATATCTCCCATCTTTCCCCGGATTGATGTAGACTGGTAAAGAAACTGGGAATTTAATCGAAGCGTTACATTCTTCCCCTGGGGTCTCAAATACCGGTATCTGCTGTTCTTCAGGAGATAGATTTCCATCACCGTTGATATCAACTCCTAAAGCAATCATATCTTCCCATAGATTTGATATGGTGAGATTATAGTCATTGGGGTATGTAACAAATGGCATGCAACATGGTGTTTCTTCGATAGCACCATAATCCTTTAAGGAATAAACATCAAATTCTGCGAGCATGCTTTTATCTGCTCCTTCAAAGACTTTTATCCCATCTATATAAAAAACTGGTACTGTCCAGATGGTCTCTTCAACATCATTGATAACTCTAGTTCCACGCTCAAATATGAAATATGGATCATTCTCATACTGTCTTGTGGGAACAGTTGTAAATGAGCCGTATCCCCCTTTAGGATCACATAGGCCAACGCAGGTGCAGCACCTTGAGCTGTTTGCGTCCATTACCATTATGAAGTCATTACTCTTACCCGTAAAGTCAGACACTCTAAGATAGACTTTGTATTCCCCAGAAAAGCTTCCTCCGCTTTTAACCTTAAACTTGTCGTCTTTAGAAGTTTCTTCAGTAGTTGGGCTATGAATGTCAAGAAGTGTTACAGTGTACCAACCAAATACCCTAGTGTCCCCTACTTTAAATATAGTGTCTGGGGAATAAATAGGAATGCCATAGATAAAGTAACTTATATTCTGATCTTTAGAGCGGTACACCCCGTTATTAATTATTGGGTATTCCTTATCGAATAATCTGATTTTATAGGAGTTATATGGTACATCATACAATGGTCCGCCACAACCAGCAAAGACTTTTCTTTGGAATGGCGTATGAATATACGCTACTCTGTAAATGATATCGGACATATTAAAATCAAGACAATAATCATCAGGGGCCTCAGTATCTGAGAGTTTTATGAATATCTCCTCATGCGTTTCGTTATAATCAAACACCTTATCTCCATCACCATAAGGATAAAGAAACGATGAATACTTGTAGCCATCATCCCACCAGAGGGATTTCAAGCCATTGGCCACTTTTATTGAATTCACTGAAGCATTGGCCGGGTCAATTCTTATTACATCATTAGCATTAAGATTCTTCAAAGAAACTTTATACTCTTCGTATATTGTGTTTTCAATCCTCCCAGTGTGTCTGTTGGCAATAAGAAAAGCTAACTTTGAAGCAGAGATGATATCTGAGGATGTTGCTGTTTCGCCAACAACTATTATGGCTTTTACATTGTCGCCATCAAAAAAGAAATCATCTCCAGGGACAGAGGAGGCGCCTATATTAAATGGGAAAAATATAGAAAATACAATAATTGAAAGTAATATTAGGCCCTTTCTCATATACCCACCGATATCGATTCATTATTTTTTCTTTATATAATTGTTGTATCCGTAGTATCCCCCAATTAGCAATACCAATATGAGTCCTATCATTACACCAATTCTTATATTACTTACTGATTTCTCAACTGGTATATCTATGTTCTTTTGGAATAGGTAGACGTTTAGATCTTGTTTTTCTTTGTCTCCGACTGCCCTAATCCTTAAGTTTAATTGATATGTTTTTTCCTCTGCTGTTGATTTGACATCTGTGGCCAATACAACTTCTGCTTTTTGCCCAGGTTCAAGAACCCCAATATAATCATTTTTGGATGTAAAGTTAAACGGCTGCTCTGACCTTTCAATCGCCTCAACGATTATTGATTCGGCTTTCTCCTCCCCCTTGTTCTCTATTGTGAGGTATATCTTTGCACTCCCTCCTGCTCGTACAGGTTGGGGAACAAGGCGATACTCTGTGATTTCAAGTTCAGGTTTTCCCTTTATATCTAAGTTCAATTGAAATTCTTCTTTTAGAAGATTGTTTGAAGAATCCCTGTATTCAACTATCATGGGTACAATGTAAGTCATTTTTTTTGCATCTTTGTCAACGTTTATCAGAAACTCCGCATCCTTTGCAGTTCCACCTGAAAGTGTTCCAATATTGTATGAGCTCTCATAAGATTTTGATAATGAAAAAGGCTCTTCTAGCTCAAGGTAGGCTTTCACATATTTTGCACTTTCAGTACCTTGATTTGCAAGATTTACCTTTATCTTTACATTTTCATTTCCAGGTTTCACATTTTCGGGGGCAGATGAGAAATTAACGACCATTATTTCAGTTCTTCCGGAAACCCTTAGACCAAATTGGATCGTGTAAGGTCTCGGGTAAGGTGTCGTGCCGTCATAAAAGTAAAGGACAAGTGTCATCGGATAATTACCGGATGTTATTTTTTCATTTGCCCTGAGTTTAAACGAAAGCAGTTTTTCCGTGCTGGCTTCAAAGTCGCCAATATAAATTGAGTCTGAAGTATTCTCGGGCATAAAAGGAACTATAGTCCCTGCAGGTGGAACGGTCAAGCTTGCTTTTACAGTGTAGGCTTTCATTGACCCCTTATTAGAAAGCAAGATTTCAAGATCAAAAGCCTCTCCTGGCTCTACATTTAGTGGATTTGTTTTTACTTCCTTAATAACAAACTCATATTGACTCCTGCCAATTTTGTATCCAACAGGGCCTTTGATTATTACATTTACCCCAACTTGAGAAACATCAATTACATTAATCGTGATATCATTTACTTTGAGGGATTCGCCTTCAGAGACATAAACTCCCAAAGGCCCAACAGGAGCTGTTCCTTCTAGGACCATAAACGACGCCATCGTATTTTTATAATCAGTAAGTGCCACAGCATAAGGCCCTACAAAGATAAATTCATTATCATAAAGATGTCCAGAATAAATCACGGCATCTGTACTTCCATAAACGCTTGGTGCTAAAATACTCATTAAAAAAACTCCAATTAAAAACATACTAATCTTTTTCATGATATACCTCCATTTTTTTCTTGATTAATTTTTTTGTGTCTTGAAATATTTTTTCTTGTACTACTAAAAATGATGGGAGAAAAATAAGCGTAACTCCCATGCAGCTAAAAACTCCAACGAATAATATCTTTCCCATAGTATCAAGGATTGATAAAGACCCAGTGAGCATTGCAATGAATCCAAATCCTGCAACAATCGATGAAACGACAATCGGTTCAACAACACCTTCCATTGTCTTCACTATTTTTTCAATAATTATTGGGGTCCTTTCAAGATTATATCTGTTTATCGTCTGTATTGCGAAATCTATACCTATCCCTGCCATCATTGAAACAACACCAACAAGTTCTGAGCTTAAAGAAATACCTGCGAAGCCTGATATTCCCATCATCCAGACTATTCCTAATCCAACGCATATCAAAGGCATTATTCCATATCTTATTGATCTAAAGGTTAGAATAACACACAGTAAGACTCCTATAATACCAAATGTAGATATCTTTGACATTTCTGGTAAGATTATTCCTGTAAGCTCTCTACCCATTGCTATGTCGCCTCCTGGCTGAACATTCAATGTAGTTTTTGAGATTATTTCTTTTACGTCGTCATATACCTTTATGTTATCGATACCTTTGATGACATTAAGTCTGATCAGCATATATCCAAGGCTATCTGAAACTTCAACTCGATTTTTGAGTTCTTCTTTCGGCAGGTATATTTCATCAAGCTTAAGGTCAAAAGAAGAGCCCTCTATCCCGTAAACATTCATAAGTTCTTGATTTAATAGATAGGTTTCCTTCAATATGTCTGGAGAAAATACATTTTCTGAGTTGATTACAACAATAATAGAGTTATATCTTTCAAACTTGTCTTCCATCTTCATGAACACTTGAATTTCTTCAATGTCATTGGGCAGCTGACTCATATCGTCTCCTTGTTCTATTTTGATGAGGGAGATTCCAGATCCTAAAATTATTGTTATAATAAATGACAATATAAGAAGTCTCTTGGGATTTTTCCCGTGAATATCTGAAAAATCTCTTATTAGTTTATCGTAACGTGACATATTACCACTCCCTCAAAGCCATAATTGAAGGTAAAAAAACTAAAGCCCCTATAAGACAACTTATTATTCCCAAGGATAAAGCAGTTCCAAGATGGACCATCATAGGCATTGAAGAAAGTGCTAGAGCCATAAAGCCAGCAACTGTTGTTGCACTTGAACCTATTGTGCCACGCCCAACACCTGCAATCATAGCCACTACTCTTTCTTCATTTGGCTTATCTTTTTTTGCCTCCTCGTTGTAACGTAATATCATAAATATCCCATATTCTGCACCTAGACCTATGACAATGGCACCAACACTTGCTGTTACGAGGCTTATTGGGATGCCAATATAAGATAGAATTCCTGCAGTCCACACTACCCCGCAAATAAGTGGAATTATAACAAAGAATGATTTGAATCTTAATATTAAACTGAGTAATATAAATACAATTATTGCAGATATTGCCATAGTTTTCAATGAATCTTCTCTCAGAACTTTAAGAATAGTTTTATTCAATACTGGTGATCCAGTTATGGTATAATCCAATCCATACAACTGTACTTTCTCAGTTTCTTCTTCTACTATGTCAATTGCAGATTGAATTTCCTCTTCACTTCTCACCCCGCTCATCCTGACCATGACTATGGCCGATGTATAATCTTTTGATATCAATCCTGGTATATTCTTTGCTACCTCTCTCAATGCTACTTCATCTGAAGGAATTCCCTTGAAGATTGAATAATAGACAGTTCCAGGACCAATCACATCAATTATCTCCGGTCTAGACTTTAATCTTTTCTCAAGCTCATATATACTTTCAAGGCTCTGTTTATTTCTTATGTCATCTACAACATCAAAATCAGTTTCCAAGAGGATTATAATTCCTTCTTCTTGGCCAAATTCACTGTTAATGAGATTTTGAGTCTTTACAACGTCAAAGTTTTGGGGAAGCTCTTTCATGAAATCCGATTCAAACTTTAAGTTTAATGCGCCAAACGATAAAAAAATAGTTATCAGTAACATTGAGACCACTATGATCTTACTGTACTTGTATTCAATAAGCGCAAGTTTTCCAAAAAGAGTATCTCTTAGCTCTTTCATCTATTCACCTCAAAAACTTCTCTCATAAAATCTTCATATTGGAGAAGTTCTCTTTTCAGATTTTCCATTTTCTCATTCAGTTTTTTTTGTCCTTTTGGAGTAATTTTATAATACTTTTTACCTCTTGATCCTTTATTTGTTTCTTCAATTAAACCTTCAGATGCCATTAATAGCAGTTTAGGATAAATTAATGCAGGAGAAGGCCTCCAATATCCTTTTGACCTACTTTCAAACTCCTTAATGATCTCGTAACCACATAGCTCCTTTTGATTAAATAACCAAAGGACAAATGTATCAAGAATATGAAAAAAATAAAATCTTTTTTGTAATTGTCCAAATGTCATAACAGGCACCGATATATTAGATTATGATATATCATAAAGTAACAGATTATATATAAATTTTTCGTTTTTGAATCTAGCCAACAATCTTTTCCCATTTCTTAAGCTTTAGGACTTTTGATAGAGTTGAGCCCCTCTTAATCTCTTCCCGTATTCTGTTTTCCTTTTCTTTGACATCAAGGCTCCTGTTTATTATCTCTTGGGCTTCTTCTTGAGGAATTACCACGACTCCACTGTCATCGCCTATTATATAATCCCCTTTGTTTACTTTTAGGCCGCCACATACGACCTCACATCCTATTTCCCCAAAGCCTTTTGGATCTCCGGCATCTGGTACTTCATATCTTGCAAAAACCGGGAAACCGATTTCTTTTAGGTCATCGATATCTCTTGCTGCACCGTCTATTACAATTCCTCCAAGTCCTCTTGTAAATGCACTCCAAGTTGCAAGCTCCCCCCATACGGCAATGTTCCCACAATTAGTATCTATAACAAGAATGTCTCCTTTATCGGCTAAATCAATAGCTTCAACAACCTTTGCCCAGTCACCGTTCATAGTCTTGACAGTTAATGCTTTTCCAGCCATCTTGAGCCCAGGCACAACTGTGTGTATACCTTTCATTGCGCCACCTCTATGCATCGCATCTGAAACATTTGAAGAGGAAACTTTTTTTAAAGCCTCAATAAGCTCTTCTTTTTTATATTTTCTAAATTCTAAACTTTCAATAGGTTTCGCAAGGTCAATACTCTTCCTGATTCTTTTTGTGGCCTCAAGCAGGTCAGGAGATTTTGTAATAGCACCACCAACAATAACTATGTCCGCTCCAGCAGAAACTACATCAGGTATATTCTCAGAATTTAATCCCCCCGCTGTTGCAATTGTAATATTCACAGCGTCTTTTACATCTTTTATGTCTTGTAATGGATTTTCTCCCTTCATCTGCTGGTCGATACCTACATGGATGCAGACATATCTTGCACCCATTTTCTGAACTTCAGCCGCCCTATCCACTTTGTTTTTGACATTGATCAAATCAACCATAATCTCAGAATTATACTTCTTAGCGGCTTTAATTGCTTCATTTATTGTACTGTCGTCAGAAGCCCCTAAAATTGAAATTATATCTGCACCAGCTTTTGATGCCATCTCAGTTTCAAAATCGCCTGTATCCATAGTCTTCATGTCGGCTATTACTTTTTTATCAGGAAACATACGCTTTAGTTCTCTTATACCTTCCATGCCTTCACTCTTTATTAAGGGAGTTCCAGCTTCGATCCAGTCCACGCCACCAGGAACAGCTTCTTTTGCCATTGAAATGGCCCTATCAAGATTTAATATATCTAATGCAAGTTGAAGGATTATTTTACTAATATGATCACCTTTCATTTATTTTTTCTTCCCAGTGAAGAAGATTATCTCTCATTATTTCAATTGATTTCTTTATATTTTCATTATTGTCAAATACTAAATCTTCTTCAATACTTTTGCCCTTAAATTTCTTTATCTCTTTAATAAGCTGGGGCATTACCCTAGCTACATTATCAATTATAGATATATCTGAGCATAAAGAAGTCCTTGAAAGTGGATTTAGATCAATTGTAATAATTTTTTTCCCCATTTTCTTAAGGGCCAATGCCCTATCCCCGTCTTCTAAAGGAACAATAACAACATCCGAATTGAAGATTCCTTCTCTTGAAACTTTTCCCCTCAAGGAATCAAGATTGGGGATAAATTGATTTGCATTTTCTCCAACGCCTAAAACATTTGTCGCACCGTGTTTTTCAAGCTTTTGTTTAATCTTAATTTCTCTCTCAATAGTCCTGTAAAACAGATTAATTTCTATTTTTAAAGGTACAATCTTTGACAGCTCTACAATCTCATTTGGAACAAGACAAGCAGTATTTCCATTGACAGATATAACTGGATTTTTAGCTCTGCATATCATTATAGCAGCAGCCTTTATGGATTTCTTAGCTTCGGAAGTAGTTTTTTCTCCTAAAAAGTAGTCAAAAGCTTCTCCCCTACCATGTGCAGCTATACCGACCTCTGAGAGTATTCCTGCCCTAAGGCAATCTTTTACTTTTTCCCTCAAGATAAGGGATTCGTGCCTTGGATGATTTTTTGGTATATCCATTTTTAGCACCTATAATAAACCTAAAGCTATAGGAGAAACAATGATGTCTCCTTTAATATCTATCAGACTTTCCAATACTCTATTCTCATCTTTCTCATTAATAAATGTAAATACACCTTCTCCAATCATAATCCCAGAAGCATCATAACTATTAATCTCACTAATAACTTCAATTAAATCTAAAACCTCTTTAGGCATGATACCTGTTTTATAGGTAAAGGTCTTTGAGCATTGCATCAATCTTTCAACATTAGGCTCACTAATTAGTTTTTTTAATAATTTAGTTCCACATTTTTCAATTATCTTGACTTTTTCAGGATTTTTTAAGACACTTTCTGTTCTTTTCTTCCCAAGGCTTATTCCCATTACTTTTAGATTATTTGAAGGAATATTCTCAATTATCCCCTCAATGCCGGGAGTTTTCCTTATTTCAACGCCACCTTTTACTTCAGCTACTACATCCCCAAGACCACTTAAATTTTTTACTTCAATCTCATGTGCAATTCTTATGCACTCATTCGGAGAAATTTTTATTAGGTCTTTAATTGAAAAACATATACCAAGAGCGGCTGAAGCAGAAGCTCCAAATCCTGATTCAACGGGAACATCACTTTCATGCTCTATTAAAATATCTTTATTTACAAAAGATTCTGGATATCTTTCCTTGATTAAATTAATACAGTTCAAAGAAACAGGAGCACTGTTTTTTTTTGTTTTTATTCCATTTAGATAGAAACTAACTGCACCACTGCCTTCAATTACCTTAATTTTAGTCTCAAGGCCAGAAGAAAGGGATACCCCAGCACCAGTAGAGCCTGTTTTAAAACAGTCATCGCTAAAGAATGGAACAAAAAATCCTGTTATATGTGAAGGAACATAATATTCGGAACTGTACATAAAATGCCTTTAGATATTATTTAATTTATTAACAAACTGTTTACATCTATCTCTATCAAGTTTATTCATTACTGGCATGAAAACTAGATCTTCTTTCTTTAACGGTTTGCCTATTTCATTAAAAAATTTCACTATTCTTTCTTGATCTTGTTCATCGAGGATTTTAGGATTAAAAACCCCTCCCAGTACTTCCTCTAAAACAATGTTCTCATTTGGCAGTTTTCTTTTTAGAATATCAAGATTGAATTTACCGCCTATTTCTTTGCCTTGGTATTCCGTTTCTTCAATATCATTGCACACAACAAAAATTGCTATTTTTTTTTGTTTAAGGTCTTCTCTGAATTTTTTGATAAATTCGCTTATGCTTTGTAGAGGCTTATCATCGTAATCGGGTGAGCCTATAACTATCAAAGTGTATTGTTCGATGGAATTAACTTCAGAAGCTTTTTTTATTTCAATATCCTCCATTTCTTCAGATATCCATCTTGCTATTACCTCAGTAGAGCCATATTTTGTATCATAAACTAAGAGATTATTAGTCATTTATTCACCTATTCAATCTAGATAATAACAATTTTTATAAAGATTTAGGCCATTTGTATTGTGATGCATAGAAAGTCAATAAAAGGGAGCAAGTCAACCAAGTTAGCCGGAAAAGGCATTGTGTTGGGGATTACTGGAAGCATTGCTGCAGTTGAATCTGTCAAACTTTCTAGGGAGCTTATGAGGCATGGTGCAGAAGTATATGCAGTCATGAGCGGCGATGCAAAAAAAATTATCCATCCATATGCACTTGAGTTCGGGACAGGAAATCCAGTTGTCGATGAGATAACTGGTAAGATAGAACATGTTTCATATGCAGGGGAACATGATAAGAAATGTGATTTAATACTGATTGCACCTGCAACAGCAAATACAATTTCAAAAATAGCATCAGGTATAGATGATACACCGGTCACAACAGTTGTTTCTACCGGATTTGGCAAAATCCCAATTATAATAGTCCCTGCAATGCATAGTTCGATGTATAAAAATCCTATTATCTTAGAAAATATTGAAAAGCTTAAAAAATATGGCGTTGAATTTCTCACTCCAAAGTTTGAAGAAAACAAGGCAAAGCTTCCTGAAATCGATGATATTGTAACAGCAGTCATAAATAAACTATATGTTAAAGATTTTCAGGGCAAAAAAGTATTAGTAACTGCAGGCCCTACACTAGAAAAGATCGATGATGTCCGATTTATTACAAATAAAAGTAGCGGACTAATGGGCATAAAAATTGCAGAAGAATTTGATATGAGGGGTGCAGAAGTAGCTCTAATTTTAGGGCCAACGCAACTGAGTTCCTATGTTAAAACTCATCATGTTGAAACATATGAAGAGATGTTCAATATTGTAATGTCAAACAAAGAAGTGGACATAGCTATTTTTGCAGCAGCAACATCTGATTTTCATGTTGATAATTGTTCAAGTGGCAAGATATCCTCAAATCAAGCGTTTGATATAACTCTCACTCCAAATAAAAAAATAATAGAAGAGTTCTCAAAAGATTCAAAGTCTTTTGTAGTTGGATTTAAAGCAGAATATTCTGTTTCAGAAGACCAGCTTATAAAAAAGGCTTATGACAGGCTCCAAAGCTCTAACATGGATTTGATTATTGCAAATGATGTTGGAAAAGAGAAGAGAGGATTTGAGTCAAAAACAAATGAAGTATTTATTATCGATAAAACTAAAAAGGTCTTCCACTTACCTCTAGAAGAAAAGGAAAAACTTGCTGAAAAAATTGTTAATATAATAAAGAAATATTTAAATTAAAAATGAGTTTATTTGTTGATTTCACTTTCTAGGACTGTTCCCTGCTCTAAAATCTCTATTGTGTAAGGCTTACAACCTTTTCCTTCTAAGTTGCTTCTATGGCAAGAGAAATCAAGTTCTACTAAATCCCATGTTTCGTCCAAAGTCATGTAGTATCTTGATAGAGTTCCTATCTGTTGTCTATATGGGTCAACAGGTATCCATTTGCCGTTAATGTAGAGTTCATTCCAAGAGTAAGGTTTCCATACGCCACCCTCTTCGATGTCATAGTAAAGTCCGTATACTACTTTTGTTGGAACCATCAAAGACCTCATTAAAGCCGCGTATAATGTTGTGTATGGTCCATAACCCAAAGCTTTTTTTGAAGAAATTGTGTCAGTAGCATGCTGTAACCACCAGTTTTCATACCCATATTCTTCCTTTAGATATGGGCTTTCGTCTACTCTAACGATTGTTTTCTGGTCTTTCATTATTAGAAAGGCAGTTCCATAAAGATTGTAATCTGCATCTTCTTTAGCATATCTTTTTGCAACTTGGTCTCTCATGTATGCGTCCCAACCAACTGTACCCATTCCAGGTTCACCGTAAATATCT
>ENA-UPTA01001783-UPTA01001783.1-activated-sludge-metagenome-genome-assembly--contig:-NODE-1783-length-23251-cov-7.096525_pt1 | contig 23251 bp, 28 predicted proteins | sample MGYA00238184_ERZ773361 | MGnify/ENA primary metagenome ERZ773361 (study PRJEB29100, sample SAMN05720205) | activated sludge metagenome | isolation source: anaerobic digester from wastewater... | reverse complement strand
GTCGATCCGGACTACCAACCTTGGTTCCAGAGCGTCTGGGAACCGTCCGGCGAGCTGCAGACGCTGTTCTTCACCCTGCAGGCGGCCATCGGCGCCCTGATCATCGGATACTTCCTGGGCTCCAACAAGGTCCAGAAGGAAAGGAGGGAGGGCTGAGATGTTCGAGGTGGACGAGCTGGCCTACCGTTCAGCGGCCCTGCGGTGGTCCCCGGCCGGCAAGTTCCTGTTCGCCCTGTCGCTACTGGTGGCCTCATTGATGGCCACCACTCTCCTGGTCCCGCTGGTGGTTCTGATCATCGGCGTCGCCCTTCTGGGCTATTCGGTCCGATTCCGCTTCCCCAAGGTCATCGGGCTGCTGGTCCTGGAAGGGGTGGGAATAATCATCCTGGGCGGACTGGTCGTAGCCATAGTCACTCCGGGAGAGGCCGTGTGGTCCTTGGACCTGGGATTGTTTAAACTTATATTCTCCGACACCGGGCTGGCCACCGCCTCCCTGGTGACGCTGCGGGCGCTCGCCGGTATCGGCATCATGCTCTTCTTCGCCACTTCCACTCCGATCCCGCACTTCGCGGACATGCTGGTTCGGCTAAAGGTGCCCAAGGAGTTCGCCGAGATGATGGTGATGGTATACCGCTACTCCTTCATGCTCCTGGACGAGGCGGGAAGGATGCACCTGGCCGCCCAATGCCGCCTGGGCTTCCGGGGGCGCATGAACACCATGCGCACCTACGCCAAGATGATGGTGGGCATGTTCATCCGCTCCATGGAGACCGCGGAGAGGTCCAACGTCGGCATGCAGTGCCGCAACTATCAGAGCGGGGTGGCCATGCTTCGGCAGCCCAAAGGCATCACCTACGCCTGGGCCGGGCTGTCAGTGCTCAGCTTCCTTTTGCTATACCAATTGAACGAACTCTGCGTGAGCTCGGGCATACTCCTGGGGTGAGAAGACGAGGACGCTACTGGAATGCAAGGACCTCTGCTACGATTACCCTGGCCGGGGTGCCGCGCTCAGGGACGTCAGCCTGGAGATCACCGAGGGAAGGAAGACGGCCATCCTGGGCCCCAACGGCGCTGGAAAGTCCACCCTATTCCTGCATTTCAACGGTGTCCTTCGACCCAAGAGCGGGCAGGTGCTCTTCGAGGGCCAGCCGCTGGTGTATCGGAACAAGGAGCTCAGCCATCTCCGCAAGGAGGTGGCGGTCATCCTGCAGAACCCGGACGACCAGATCTTCTCGGCGACCGTGGAGGAGGACGTGGCCTTCGGGCCGCTAAACCTTGGGCTGCCCAAGGAGGAGGTGGAAGCCCGGGTGGACGAGGCCCTGGCGCTGGTGGACATGAGCAACATGCGGGAGAGGCCTTCGCAGCAGCTCTCCTTCGGTCAGCGCAAGCGATTGGCCATAGCCGGTGCCCTGGCCATGCGGCCCAAGGTCCTGGTCATGGACGAGCCGACGGCGGGACTGGACCCGCACATGGTCCAGGAGGTGCTGGAGCTGACCGAGGAACTGCACATGAAGGGCATCACCCTGGTCATGTCCACCCACGAGATGGAGGTGGCGTATTCCTGGGCGGACGATTTCAAGGTGGTCCACCAGGGCCGCCTGATATTCTCCGGGCCGGCGGAGGAGCTTTTCGCCAATCGAACGCTGTTGGAGCTCCTGGGCTTCCAGGCCCCCCCGGTCTACCGAATGAACGAGGAGATGCACCGCTCCGCCCTGGTGGACCTCTATCCCATACCCAGGGACATGGCCGAGCTGAGGTTGAAGTTCTGCCGCATGAACCGGCGGCCGATCGGAGGGCTGCGCATTCGGAAAGTGGACAAGGACAACGTCCCCTCCATCCTGGAGGTGCACGGACTGCTATCGCAGGGCAAGGCGGTCGGATACTACGGTTCGCAGGCCAAGCACCTGCTGGCCATGACGCTTCCGACCGACGTCCGCCTTCCTGGACTGACCGGATGTTTGGACAAGATGATAGACGGTCGGGAGGCCGTGCTCTACACCGAGCCGAGGCTGATTCCCGCCATCATGGGCCATATAAATAATTTGGCACATAGGTATGCCACATCCATCAAGGTGATGGATGAATGATCCGGAACCGCCCGAAATGACCATGGCGCGATGGACGGTTAACGATTGCCTTATAAAGGCTGGATGGATTAAAAGTTCTACCGTTCAGATGAAAGAGGGATAAGAAGATGGACCTGGGATTGGGAATCGACACCGGAGGCACGTACACCGACACCGCTTTGGTGGACCTTTCGAACGGAAAGGTCCTGGCCAAGGCCAAGGCCCTGACCACCAGGAACGACCTGAGCATAGGCATAGCCGAATCCATACGGAACATGGGCGAGGTGCCCCTCAAGGACATCCGGTTGGTTTCGTTGTCTTCCACTCTTGCCACCAATTCCGTGGTCGAGGGCAAGGGCTGCCGGGTCGCTCTCATAATCGCCGGCGAGGAGTACAAGGAGAGCGTGCCTGTAGAGCATGTCGTTCAAATCCAGGGGGGTCATACCATCCGCGGCGCTCCCAACTGCCCGGTGGACCTGGAGGCGGCCAAGGTCTTCATTTCCGGCATCGCCGACCAGGTGGACGCCATCGCCGTCTCCACCTTCTTCAGCGTACGCAACCCGGAGCACGAGAACGCCCTGAAGGAGATGATCACCAGCAACTGGGACCTGCCGGTGGTCTGCGGGCACGAGCTCTCCACGCAGCTCGGCTTTTACGAGCGTACGCTCACCGCCGTCCTCAACGCCAAGCTCATACCCATCATGGCCGAGCTCATCCAATCGGTCCGGAAGGTGCTCACCGATTTCCAGATAGCCGCCCCGCTGATGATCGTCAAGGGCGACGGTTCGCTCATGGGCGAAAAGCTGGCCAAGGAACGGCCGGTGGAGACCATCCTCTCCGGGCCAGCGGCCAGCCTCATCGGCGCCCGAAACCTCACCGGGGAGGACGAGGCGGTGGTGGTGGACGTGGGCGGCACGACCACCGACATCGGGATATTGAGGGCTGGAATGCCGAGGCTGGACCCCGAAGGGGCCATAATCGGAGGCTGGCGAACCAGGGTGCGGGCGGCCGACATCTCCACTTCCGGCATCGGCGGCGACAGCCGGGTGGTCGTTGTCAACGGACAGATCGTCCTTGGGACGCTGAGGGTAATGCCGTTGTGCATAGCCTCCTCCAAGTACCCCCGGCTGTTGGAGCACCTGAACAAGGTGAGGAATGTCAAGCTCACCCCGCAGGCCACCCATATCGCCCTGGAGAACGTGATCCAGGCGGACGAGTTCTTCATCTTCTCCCGCATGGCCAAGGGCTATGAGCTATCGGACAACGAGAAGGCGCTCATAGAGCTCATCATGACGGAGCCCAGGACGCTTCATGAGGTGTCCGAGGTCACTGGCATCCATCCGTACAGCTACAACGTGCGCAAGCTGGAGGAGCTGGGGATCATAACCAGGATCGGTTTCACGCCCACCGACGCGCTTCACGCTTCCGGGGAATACGTGGAGTATGATGCTGAGGCCTCCATCATCGCCGCGGAGTATCGGGCGAACCTGTGCGGGATGAGGCCCGAAGAGTTCTGTGCCTCGGTCAAGGAGGCGGCCATCCAGAAGATCACCAGGGAGATCATCTACCGGCTGATCTATGAGGACTGCGGAAAGATGTCCCATTGCGACGTGTGCACGGAGTTCATCCAAAAGTTCATCACACAGCGGTCTGGGATCGACTTCTCCGCCGACCTCCGCTTGCACAAGAAGATCATCGGAATCGGCGCGCCCATCGCCGCATACTTGCCGTCGGTCGCTAAGCGGCTCAACACCGAGCTGCTGATACCGATGAACTCGGACGTCGGCAACGCCGTGGGGGCCATCACCGGCAGCATCATGGAATCGGTGGAGGTGCTGATCAAGCCAAAGCCAGGGCTAGGGGTCATGGAGGACCCGCCCTGCACCATGCACTCCATAGATGAGATGAGGGAGTTCGAGACCATCACCGAGGCGGTCAGATACGCCAAGTCCTGGGGAGAGTCCAGGGTGCGGCGGAACGCCGTTCTGGCCGGGGCCGAGAGCATAGAGGTGGTGGTGAACACCGAACGGGTCATGGGACAGATGGGCAAATCCTGGGGCGAAGGGCTTCTGCTGGAAGTTCACGTCAAGGTCACTGCGGTCGGCAAGCCGAAGATGGTCTTCGAGGAGGAGAGGGAGACCGATGAGTTCGATTGATGTGGCCATATGCAGCGGGTTCAGCCCGGGGGCCAGAGTGCTTAGGGCGGCCGTTCGTGAGCTGACCGAGGAGGAAGATATCAGAGTAGTCACCATCGCCCCGGCCTTGGCCGAGCTGCCCAAGGCCATGGACGAGATGCGTTCCCTTAAAGAACGCAAGGTCATCGTGGTGGACGGCTGCGAGGGAGGCTGCGGGCTGCAGGTCCTCAACCGCTACGAGGTCATGCCCACCTCGGTGGTCATGATCAAGAAGCACTTTAACGTGACCCGGAAAGGGATAGACGAGGCGAAGGAGCAGATACGCAAGGCCATCCAAGAGGTGAAGGGATGAGGAAAGGTGTGGTGGTCTGCGGGGCCAACGGGGAACGCGGAATGATCCTGGAAAGGGTGACCGAGGCCTTCTCCAAGGACAACATGTCCAAGGTCATCCAGTTCTCGGTGTGCACTGTCGGCCTAAGTCCAATAATGCTGGAGATGGGCGGTGTGGACATGGGTTCCATCGTCACCGTCAACGGCTGCCGGAACAAATGCTGCGACCGGATCATGGAGAAGAACGGATTGAAGATAGCGACGTCGGTGGTCATGGACGATCATATAGAGAGGAAGATGGGACCATGCGAGTTCACCTCGAAGTTCCATTTCCCGGAGCCGACCGAGGAAGAGGTCAAGGCCATGGTCAGAGCCATGGAGCAGGCCATCAGCTGATCAGCGGCTCTTCTTCCAGCCCTGCTGGGCGTAGTAGTCCTTCACCACGCTCGTGACGTGATCGGATATCTGACGTTCCCGCATATCACCGTGGATGTGGGGAGCCTCCTTGAAATAGAACTCGTAGTCGCATTTGGCGCAGCGGACCTTGGGACAGGAGTTCATGACCTCCGGGCAGCCGCGGCAGGCGAAAGTCCTCGCGTAGGTTATGGAGAACACGAAGCCGCAGTTGGGGCAGGTGAACTTGCGCAAGGAGTCCACGGTGTCCCTGGAGAGGCCATGCGCCCTCATCGCTTGGTAATAGGTGTCCATCCCATCACCCGTGATGCGCGGCGGACTTCTCCACCTCGAAGAAGTCCTTGATGATCTCATACCTGACATGGTTCTTCTTGGCCACGGTCTCCAGGGATTCCATGGTCTGCTCCCGGACCTCGGGGTCCCAGAGCCCGTGGACTATGACGTGCACGATGACCTCCGCCCTCTCGATGGTCTTGACGTTCAGTTGCTTGGTTATGTTGACCTTCATGTTCTGATGGACCAGCGAGAATCCGACCGTCGAACCGCCCTCCACCATCATGAACGCCTTCACGTGGCCGACCAGGTCCGCGCCGTGATGCAGGCAGGCGTCGGTGGCCTCGATGAGCAGCTCCTCGACGAACGACACGGCCTTTTCAGATGACGTGCCCTTGCCGAACTCCACCTTCATGTGCAGGGAGAACTTCCCCAGCTCGTCCACCGCCCGGTGCATCTCCAGATGCAGATCGTCATCCTCGTCCAGTTCCGTCATCAGGCCTTCCCCCCGTACTCCCTCTTCAGCATTTCCTTCTCGTAGGTCTCGTCATAACGGGGGGACGTCCTCTTCTCAATGAGGTCGGCGACCTCCCTGACCCCCTGGTTGTTGCGCCCGGAGCCGAACATGATCTCCGCGTTGGGGTTGATGGACTTGGAGAACTTGACCGACATATCTATCTTCTCCTGGGTGGCGCTGTCCACCTTGTTGATGAAGACCACGTCCGCCTCCCTGATCTGCGTCTCCACCAGGCGGCGCACCGAGGTGATGAGCTCATCAATGCGGAGCGCGTCGACCAGAGTGACCACCGGGGCGTGCACGATCATCTCGCCCTCCATCTCCTCCTCGGAGTACTCAGCGGCGCGCTTCAGACCCCATGGAATGGCTACTCCGGACGGCTCCACGATTATCAGGTCCGGTTTGAACGTCTTCTGCAGAACGGCAATGGTGTTGGCGAAGTTGCCGGCGATCTGGCAGCAGATGCAGCCTCCGGAGATCTCCTTGGCCTTGAGGCCGTACATCTCCACGATTCTGACGTCGACGTTGATCTCCCCCACGTCGTTGACGATGATAGCGATCTTGTGTCCGCGGTCCACCAGGACCTTGACCAGCTCGATAAGGAATGTGGTCTTCCCGCTCCCCAGGAAACCTGCCACCTGCGCGATCTTAACCATGGGTTCACCAGTGTCCTCTGGAATCGGGTTCGTAGTATGAATATGTTGGCAGAACGATATGGCTAAGGAGGTTCCAGAACGCAAGGGAAGAACGAAAAAACAGGGCAGGTCACGATTGACCAGGGTCACCGGTTGAACACAATTCCGTCGATCAGCCGCTTGCTGCTCAGGACCTCCCCGCACCTCAGGCAGAGATATTCCCTCCGCGTGATCTCCGCGGTGGTCTTCTCCTTCAGAATATTATCATAGAATAGGAGGTTGACCGGCCTTTGCTTCAGCTCGTCTTCTTCCCCCTCCCATCCGCATTTGTAGCAGCTCGCCATATCGTTCCGCTTTACTATGACGCCATGGTGATTATACATTTCTCATGAAGGTTGAATGGTTCAAGGAGAAAAAGAAAAGGAAAAGAAAAGGGTTTGAAGGTCGTTGCCTAGCACTTGACCTGGCCGTACTGCTTGACGGTGTCCACGCACTCCTTGATGTTCTCAAGGCGGGTGGTGACCGCAGGCGGTACCTCGCACCCGGAGGCGATGCAGTACCTGGAGTGCAGGCCACGAGCGCACAGGGCGGTCTTGACCTCCTGGCAGAGGTTCATGGTGGTCTTCTGCATCTTCTCCTGGCTCCAGCGCACGAAGCCCTGGGGGTCGATCTGTCCGCCGATCAGGCAGTTGTCCGCGTATCCCTTCTCGATGGTCTCCTTCGGGGAGGGCGAGCCGGGTATCAGCGGGTAGTAGGCCATGGAATAGATGGCCGGCTTGAAGGCCTTTATCTGGGTGTCCAGGTGAGGCAGGTCTGCGCAGTTGTGTATGCACATGGCCATTCCTTCCTTGCCAGTCAGCTCGTTCAGGCCCCTCGCGTATTGGCCCTCGAACTCCTCATACTCGGCGTCGCCGAGGCAGGAGTAGGATCCCCACAGATAGTCCCATACCAGACCGGCCGGCTTCTTAGCACCCATGGCCTTCACCATGTCTCCATTGTACTCGGTGATGGTCTTGAGGGCCTTGTGCACCGCGCTCCGGTTGTTGTACATATCCATGAAGACCTTCTCCGCGCTGGCCGCCTGGGTCAGGCTGAGTAACGGTCCCTCCAGGAACGCAGCGGTGATGAGCTGGCTTCCCAGGGCCTGTACGAACAGTCCCGTTCCCTCAACGAGAACGTGGCTCCTTCCCTTCTTCACATCCGGGACGGTCAGCTTCTCGTAGTCCTCGACCGTCTTCAAGGCCGGGTCGGTGACGAACGGAGTGTTCTGGTCGTCCATGCGCACCACCGATCCCATGTCGCCGGCCGCCACGGACAGGTCCATCAGGCCGATCGCGAAGTCGAAGTCGAAGCGCTTCTGCCCCTCGATGAATGCGGAAGCGAACTTCTTGGGGTCCGATACCCAGTCGCGGTAGGTCATCTTCCCATCGCCCACCACCCTGCGGCAGACGCCCATGGCCAGCGGATAGGCGGTCAACCTGTCCACAGGCTTATCCCCGAGGGCCGCCACGGCCCTCTCGATGTGGTTCATCGTGTCAGCCATTTACAATGCCCCCTTTACCTTCTTCACCGCCTCTTGAGCGTTGATGGCGTGCCAGTCGGCACCGATATCGTCGGCGAAGGGCTGGGAGGTCGGAGCGCCGCCGATGATGATCTTGACCTTCATGCGGTCGCCGCTCTCGATAAGCCCGTCCACCACGGCCTTCATGCCATCCATGGTCGGCGTCATCAAGGTGCTCATAGCGATCAGACCTGCCTTTTGGCTCTTGACCGAGTTGACGAAGGTCTCCGTGGGAACATCCTTGCCTAGGTCGTGCATGTCCAGACCGGAGGCGGTAAACATCGTCTTGACGATGTTCTTGCCGATGTCGTGAACATCCCCCTCCACCACCCCAATGACACCGACCACTTTCTTGTCAGCCTCCGCCTTGGGTATGTGCGGCAGAAGAACGTCCAGTCCTCCGTACATGGCGTTCGCGGCCAATAGGACCTGGGGCAGGAAGTACTCGTGCTTGGCGTACTTGTCTCCCACGATGGTCATTCCCTTGACCAAGCCCTTGTCGATGGCATCCAGGGCCTTTACGCCCACTTCCAAAGACTCCTTGGCGAATTTTATCGAGTCAGCCTTGTTTCCGGTTATGACGGCCTTCTCCAAACCCGCCAAAATATCCTGTGCTTGCATTTTTTAACCACCTCTCCTCCAATACATACGAATTGGTGAAAGAATTAAACGAAGAAGGGGATTATAAACCATTGTTATGGATGGATTATCCATCCTGGCATTTTTCATAGTAAATCTACGTATCCAGCATTAACGGGGGTAGGCCCGGATGGATGGACTTTACAAAATCAAAGAGATACGTAACAATCATTAAATATGATGGAAGAAACGACCCTCGGACCCCGGGGGTAGGGTCATCTCCCGCAATACGTTTTCAAAGCCTCGATCCCACCGTCCAGCACGATGATGTTGTGGAAACCCATCTCATTAAGCTGATCGAAGGCCCTGATGCTCCGCCTGCCGGTCTTGCAGTATATGAGGAGGGGAGTATCGCGGTCCAGCCCGCCAAGGTCGTTCCTGATGGAATCGACCGGGACGTTCCTGGCTCCCTCGATCCTTTCTGCCCTGAACTCCTCGGGATTGCGGACGTCGATGAGCAAGCACTCCCCCTTCTCCACCCTCTCCAGCAATGAGATGAAGTTCTCCGGAGCAGCCTTGGTCGCCCCACCGCCCGTCCTGCCTTCCATGGACCCAAATCTAACCTGACAAGTAGATTAGCGTATCGTCCGGGCAACGATTATCTATTCCCGGCTGCGTATCTCGCCCGATATGAAGCTAAAGGAAGGGCTGGTCGAGGAGATCGCCTCCATCGTCGGCCGCGAGAACTGTTCCACCAGGGTCGCCGACCTCTACACCTACGGTTTCGATTCGTCCATCCATCATCACTCTCCGGATGTGGTGGTGCGTCCATCAAGCGCCGAGGAGGTGTCCCGATTGATGAAACTTGCCTCCCGGGAGGGCATCCCGGTGGTCCCCCGGGGCGGCGGTACCGGTCTGTGCGGGGCGGCGGTGCCCATCAAGGGCGGGATGGTCATGGACCTCACCCGCATGAACCGGATAAAGGAGATCAGGGTGAACGACCTCTATTGCGTGGCCGAGGCGGGCGTAGTCTACGACCGCCTGAACGAGGCGCTGTCGCCGAACAAGTTCTTCTTCCCTCCCACGCCGGGAAGCGGCGAGGCCTGCACCATCGGCGGGATGGTGGCGACTAACGCTTCAGGGATGAGGGCGGTCAAGTACGGGGCGACCCGGGACTATGTCCTCGGTCTGGAAGTGGTCCTGGCCGACGGATCGATCATCCACGTCGGCACCAACACCATCAAGAACTCCTCGGGCTACCAGCTGGAACGTTTGTTCGTGGGGAGCGAAGGAACCCTGGGCATAATAACCGAGGTCACCCTCAAGATCGCCCCCAAGCCCAAGAAATCGGCCATGGTGTTGGCGGCCTTCGACAGGCTGGAGGACGCCGGGAAATGTGTCTCCAACCTCATCTCCGTCCCCCTGATCCCCTCGGCCACCGAGCTGATGGACGACATCTGCATCCGGGCGGTGAACAAGGCAGTCCAGGCCGGCCTTCCCGATGTCCAGGCCATATGCATGATCGAGGTGGACGGGGAACCTGAGATTGTGGCCAAGGAGTTGAAGGTGGTGGAGAGCATCGCCCGCCAGAGCGGTGCCTCCAGTGTTCAGGTCTCCGACGACAGCAAGCAGATGGCCAAATGGACCAGCGCCCGCAAGTCGGTCATGTCGGCCCTCAGCCGTCTGGGCGATCAGCTGGTCTCCGTTTCTCTGGCCGACGACATGGCCGTGCCCATATCCAAGATCCCCGACGCCGTGGTGGCCTTCCACCGCATCGCCGAGGAGAACCAGGTGATCGTGGGAACCTACGGTCACGCGGCGGACGGGAACCTGCATACCAAGATGTTGCTGGACCCCTGTTCGGAGGATTCCTGGAGGCGCGGGGAAAGGGCGGTGGGCCAGATATTCGACGCCGTCATCTCCTTGGGCGGCACGGTCACCGGCGAGCACGGGGTCGGGATATCCAAGGCTCCCTACATGATGAAGGAGCGGCCGGACGCCTGGCGGACCATGATGGCCATCAAGAAGGCCTTGGACCCCCAGGACATACTGAATCCCGGCAAGCTCATGCAATGGGAGGGCGGGATAATCCGCGACCTGCGCTACCCGTGCCGGGACCTCAGATGAAGAAGCCCCAGCCCAGCAGCAGCATGGCCACGGCGACCGCCATGGATATGAACCAATAGCTGGGATTCCAGTTCCATACCTTTCTGCCGTCCAAGGGGCCCAGGGGGATCAGGTTGAACGCCGCCAGCATCAATGAAAGGCGACCGACCAGGTTGAAACCGACGCTCCATATCCCCGCGTCCGGGAAGATCAACCACAGGGCGATGAATATCGAGCCGAAGGCGATGTTGGTCACCGGCCCGGCCAGTGATATGATTCCGTTCTGCTTGCGGTTGATATGTCCGGATATGAACACCGCTCCGGGCGCGGCGAACAGGAATCCCAGGAAAGCGAATATCAGAGCCATGAACAGTCCCATGGGGTACATGCGGAACTCCGCCCAGGCGCCGTAGCGCTGGGCCACGAACTTGTGGGCCAGCTCATGCAGGAGGAAGCCGGTCACGGAGACGATGGCCGATACGCCCAGGGCGAACAGCCAGACCACAGCGGTGTAGCCGCCCAGGTCTCCCATGAACCCGCCCAGCAGGACGATGGTGAAGGCCGCGGTGAGCACGGTCACGCTGATAGCTATCTGGATGAGCTCCTGGCGACCGAAGTGTATGCGGCCGTAGTTCTGCGGGATCACCAGGTTCCCGTATTCGTCGTACATCTCGGACGCCCACTGTACCCTCTCGTTAATAAAAGTTGCCCGCCCACGCCGCAGGACAAGGTTGAAGTACGTCCGCGGTTGATAGCTTGCGGAAATGAGGCATTACCAGCACGGCAAGGTCATCTTCCGGTGGTGCGACACCTGCGGCACCCTGGTCTTGGGTGAGGTGTGCGGCATATGCGGCCGCCCCGGCAGAGAGTTCGAGGTATCCGCCCCCGGGGACATCCGCCCCTGCTTCGGGAAGGGCGTGGACACCGTCGCCGACCTTTTCCACAGGCACTTCGGGACCTCCGGGCTTCTCCGCACCAGGAACGTGTTCCTGAACAAGGTGGCCGGGGAGGACCGCACCGACGAGGTAATCCTGGACGGCAGGGTCATAGCGGTCATCCGCTTCGAGCTGGTGAAGGACGATTTCGCTTTGGAGCTGAGGGCGGAAGGGGCCGCGCTGCTAGCCAAGATGGCCCGCAAGGGCGTGATCAAGGCCAAGCGCCCCCCGGGTCACCTCAAGGGCAAGAAGCTGGACGGGACCGACGTTCTGGAGTTCTCTGGCGAGTTCAAGGCCGGCGACCCGGTGGTGGTGGTAATGGGCAACAACATCGCCGCTGGCGAAGCGCGGGTCGATTCGTCCCGGGTGAAGGACGAGGAGAAGGTCATCCACCTGCGCAGCGTGTGCAAGGCTGACGTCCCCTTCCCGCTGGTCTCGGCGGACTGGAACGATTTCGTCAAGGCCAACCGCAAGCACCTGGCGCAATTGGAGGCGAACGCCGTCAGCGACATCCGTTCCTTCGTCAACAACACCAAGCTGCCCATCACCTTATCCTTTTCAGGGGGCAAGGACTCCCTGGCCTGCTACGGGCTGGCCAAAAAGGCCCTGAAGAAGTTCGACCTGCTGTTCGTGGACACCGGCCTGGAGTTCCCGGAGACGGTCGATTACGTCCACGCGTTCGCCAAAAGCAAGGGGGAGCGGCTCAAGGTGGCCAAGGCCGGCAACGCCTTCTGGGACAACGTGGGCGCCTTCGGGCCGCCGGCCAAGGACTTCCGATGGTGCTGCAAGGTCTGCAAGCTCGGTCCGCTGACCGCCCTGATCGAGGAGAACTACCGCAACGGAACGGTCACCATCGAGGGCAACCGGGCGTTGGAGTCGTTCGCAAGATCTGACATCGGTTTCGTGGAGCGCAATCCCTTCGTGCCCAACCAGACCGTGCTGAACCCCATCCGTCATTGGATGGCCGTGGAGGTCTGGGGCTATATCTGGATGGAGGACCTGGAGTTCAACCCCCTTTACGAGAGGGACTTCGAGCGCATCGGATGCTACCTCTGCGCTTCCTGTCTGGGCAGCGAATGGAAGGCCACCGGGGAGATCCACCCGGACCTGCGCGCCAAATGGGAGGCCTCCCTGGGGGAATGGGGAAAGCAGGTGGGGGTCTCCCCGGAGTTCGTGCGTTACGGTTTCTGGCGCTGGAAATCGCTGCCTCCCAAGATGAGGGTGGTAGCCGAGGAACTGCAGATGAAGGTGCCGCAGATGAGGAGCGATAGCATGGAGCTTAGGATTTCCAAAGGGGCCAGTCCCTGCGTGGCCGGAGGATTCTCCATGGAGGGCGTGCTGACCGTGCCGAGGAAGAGGGAGTTCTCGCAGGTGGCGGAGGCCCTCAAGACCGTGGGCAAGGTCAAGTTCTCCCCGGAGTTCGAGGTGGTGATGGTGAAGACCAAGGACGGCACCCTGAAGATGTTCGGGGGCGGACACATCTCGGCGATCGCCCCGACCAAGGAAGGCGCCCAAGCCTTGTTCCGCGCCGGCGCCGAGGCGTTCCTGCGCGGGCAGCTGTGCACCAGCTGCCGCATCTGCGAGCGCAACTGCAAGTTCAACGCCATAACCGCCGACGGGCAGCTCAAGGTGGACGACCGCAGATGCCGCCAGTGCGGCAAATGCGCCGAGGCGTGCGTCGTGGCGCACTACTACGACAAACTGGTCAAGACCGGCGAAGGAAAACCGGCCTACGCAGGCGTTAAATAATCGAAGGGAAGTGGAGCGACCCGGACATGGATTGGACGATGATGTTGGCCGCGGCACTGGGCGTAGGTCCGGCCCTGGCCCTGATGTTCTGGACCCTCCGCGATTATACGTATCCCAAGGTGGAGAGGCCCTTCTTCGACGACCGCAAGCTTTTCCTGCTACTGGCCGCGGGTATGGTCATCGGCGTGGTGATCTACGTCCTGCAGTCCTACTTCAATCTCGGGTACATCCTGTTCGCCCTGCTGTTCGCGGTCTTCGAGGAGCTGATCAAGCTGGTCATCCTCAACATGCCGCGCTTCGCCCGAAAGCTGGACACCTCCTTCTACGGGCTATCGTTAGGACTGGGCATCGGCAGCACCATGGCCTTCGGGGCGGTGTTCTACACCCTCCAGCAGTCCGACGGTCTGAGCGCGCAGGGATGGCTGACCGTGTTGATCCTGGGTTTCCAGATGGTGCTCCTGCACGCCTCCGCCGGCGCCATGATCGGCACCGGCTCGGCCCGCGGAGAGATGTGGGGGTACTTCGCCCAGGCGGGGCTGCTCCACATCGGCTTCAACCTTCTCATGGCCATCCCGCTCAACTTCGACAATCTCTACCTGGCCTGGACAGGCGTGATATTGGCCACTCTGCTGGTGGTGTATTATTACGCGCAGGTGCACCGCCACCTTCTCCCGGCGGTGGTGAGGGACGCCCTGAAGGCGATGGAAAAGGCGAAAGGATGATTTAGCCAGAACTCCATTCGACGGTCGTGTCCGAACGCAGTCGAAAGGTCGGGAAGACATTAGTGGTGGTGGCCGTCATATTGGTGGTGGTCCTGCTGCTGTTACTGCCTCCCACCCAGGACCTTTTAAGGAGGTATCTGGTCGATCCCTTTTCCCCTCATTACCCGGAGGAGGTCCATATGAAGTTCGTTCGGACGCTGACCCTGGACGCCCACGGCAGGCAGGTGATCAGTTACACCGTCGATCTTCCCAAGCCGATGAACATCACGGATGATGGCACCTATCTCCAGAAGGTTGATCGGATTTCCGTTTCCCCGCCTTACGACGAGCTGTGGGACAACGGTACTTACGATACCATGGTCTGGGAGGGGGAGAACCTCTATGGTACGTTCACCTTGATCGTGACCATTGAAGTGACCCAGAACATCCGGGTCTGGGATTTTGACGAGAATTCCGTATTGGACAAGGACGAGGTTCCCCATTCCTACCAGGACAGCTACCTGGGCGACGAGTGGCAAATAATCGTCAACGATCCGGAGATCGAGGCGCTACGGGAGGAGATCGTAGGCGATGAGACCAACGTATACCTCATCGCCAGGGCGATCTACGACTGGATCGATGATAACGTAGATTATTACATCTGGGACAGCCCCGACGGTCCCCTCTCGTCATTGGAAACCCTCCATGAACTGAAAGGCGATTGCGACGACCAGTCCATACTGTTCTGCGCCCTGGCCCGTTCGGCCGGGATGCCCGCCTGGCTACAGCTCGGCGCCATGTACAGTCCCGACGCCGGCAATATGGGTGGGCACGCCTGGGTGCAGATGTTCATGCCCACGGAGGACGGCGGTTCTAATGTCACCATCGACATCGTGAACAACAAGTTCCTGGTCTGGATGCCTAACCTTTTCTGCGAGTACACCGACAATGGGGACGCCGACGATCTGTACAACGCCTATCACCATGTCAGATATTCCATTCCCGACAGCACTCCCTCGAACCTGAGACCCGATTACTCCGACTCGTGGGTAGTTTTCAACTACGAGGAGAGCGAGGAGACGGTCACCCTGGAATTGGTGATGACCAGGGAAGAGTTCTAGGTCGTCCGATAACGCCCGGGAACGCATTCATAGACGGAACCGGAGGCGATCAATCGCGATAAGGCATCCTCCGCGTCCAGCCGGCCATCTAAAGCCTTCTCCAGGTCGGCCAGGTCGAACTCCCCAAGTTCCTTGACCAGGGCTTCCAGGGAGGAAGATTTGAATCCCGGGGTCCTTGGTTCAACGGTCATCTTTCCCTTGAATCCCCGGAGCTCCCGACCCTTGGTGTTCAGTTCGGCCACGGCTTGAGCGGTGAGCGAAGCAGAATTAGAAGTGAAACGGGTTTTCATTCGGCGGGTCTGCACCGTCCGGCCGCAGTGTGGGCAGGTGGAGGAGCGATGCTCCAAGTCCACCGCGAAGCCCTTCCGGCAGCGGGGGCAGACCACGGCTCCGAACATCAGTATTCGACGAAGACCAGGGCGCCCAGGCAGGTGCCGTAGTTGTCCATGGGGATGGACAACTCCTCGATGGCGTAGTTGATGCGGCAGAGCTTGATGCCGCGCAGGGCGGACATCTCGTTCATCTTCCACTCCAGGACTTCCTTCAAGGCCTTCTTGGTCCCGTGCATGTGGCCCTCGGCCACATAGCCGCCCTTTCCGTCCTTGCGCTGAGCATAAGCGATCCCGGCGGAGATCATCTCGCCCTCGCCGCCCCTCATCTGGGCCAGGACGCAGTGGGTGATGGCGCCCATGGGCAGCTCCCGGACCGGCACCTTCTTGGCGCCAATGGGAAGCACTGAGGATACGGACACCAGGTTCTGCTCGCCGATGTGCGCTTTCATTAGCGCCTCATCGAAGGCGTTGAGGTCGGAGACCTTGCTCACGGCCGATCCCTGGGTGACGAAGAACTTCTTCGGGACAAGATTCATAATTTCGAAGTAAAACAGATTGTCGATTTAAGGTTTACCTTCAATCGATTTCCAATACCCGCAGTTCGCGCTCCAGCATCTTGACGTCCTGAGGGTTCAAAGCCTCTGGTACCACCGGGATGATGAGCATGGAGCCGGTCATGGACACGTTGTCGTTGAGCAACTGCAACAGCTTGAGCACCTTCAGGAAGTTGTTCTGGCTGATAAGGTACTCCAATCCGGAGAGGAGCACCACCGCCCGGCTGTTAGCCTCAAAGAAGTTCTTGATCTCGCTGTAGATCATGGGGATGTCCGTCGGTTCCCGGGCGTAGCGCTTCCCACGCTCGTAGGAGAGCCAGAGCAAAGCCCCCTCGCCTATGCCATACATCTTCTGGACCTTCTCCGGATATTCTCGGGCCAGCACCATCCCGGTGCAGCCCTCGGCCACCTGGTCCCGATACATCTGGTAGGCGGCGTCCAAGGATGAGGACTCCACCAAATAGGACGTCCCCGGCTCCAGCAGGTACTTGCGGCCGGTCTCCACCACGATGGGCGCCTCGCCTTTCTCGGCCGGATAGGTGGTTGATGGCGTAAGAACATGGACGCACTTGGCGGCGCCGTCGGAGATGCACGAGGCCTCGTAAGCGTCGTACCGATGGCGCATGAGCGATGATATTATTCCGGCGATGTAGCCGCGGGTGAAGTCGCAATGGTCCCCGTTCTCGGCTTCCACCGACTCTTTGAAGGTGATCACTATCTCCGTCTCATTGATCATCTCGATGTTCATGCGGGAGAGGCCGGTCTCCGACCAGACCTGCTCGATGATGGCCTTCGCTTCCTGAATGTCCGCGCACTCCAGTCCCAGGGTCCTGACCAATCCCACCCCAGCCCGGAATCCGTAACGCTCCATGGTCCGGCCGGCGTCGTTCCCGTTCAGCAGCTGCAGTTCCTCCCGCAGGTCCTTGAGGGCTGAACCGGGCATGACGAAGAATGGCCGCATGTCCTTTCCCACTTCAACCCTCCATCAGCTTCTCGCTCAAGGCCTGGAACGCCTCAGAAACGTTCTGCCCCGTCTTAGCGCTGGTCAGCATGGCCGGATAACCCAGCGCGTCAGCGAAGGCCTGGAGGTCCAAGGGGTCGATCTTCATCTCCAGATCGCTCTTGTTCCCCAGGATTATGATGGGCACCTTCCCTCGCACCTTTAGCAGGTCGGCCTCCCATTGCCTTAGATGGTCCAGCGTCTCCGGCCGGGTCATATCGCAGACCAGCAGGGCGCCGTTGGCGCCCTCAAAGAACGAGGATGCCACAGATGAATCATGAGACTTCTGGCCCAGAACGTCCCAGATCATGATCGTCAAGGTCACGTTCTCCAGGTCCAGGACCTTCTTCATCACCTTGGCCCCGAAGGTCTGAATGTACTGGTCATCGAAAATGTCCAGCACATAACGTCGGATGAGACTGGTCTTCCCCACCTCCCCGTCCCCTAGAAGGCAGATTTTCTTCATGTACTGGCGCTTCGCCATCCCATTCACAGTATGTGGCCAGCGTCTATATATTCATTTCACTCGGCCAGGTTTAGGCATGGCCAGCAGCGACGTTCGAGTGTCCTTCGCCGCAACCGTAATTTATCCCGATTCAGAATCACCTAGCATACCCAAGAAGGGCCGCATGTCCTTGCCCACGTCATCCCTCCATCATGAGCTCGCCAAGGGCCTGGAAGGCCTCCTGGACGTTCTGTCCGGTCTTGATGCTGGTCAGCATCGCTGAGCAGCCGAGAGAGGCAGCCAACTCCTCCAGCTCCAGGGGATCGATCTTCATCTCCAGGTCGCTCTTGATTCCCAAGATGATCATCGGTATCTCCCCGCACACCTCGCGCAGGTCGGCCGCCCAATGCTTCAGGTGCTCTAACGTCTCCGGCCGGGTCATGTCGCAGACCAGCAGCGCTCCGTTCGCTCCGGCGTAATAGATAGAATGAAATTGGGTCTTCTGGCCGAGCACGTCCCAGATTACGAGCCACAAGGACACGTCCTTCAGGTCCAGGACCTTCCTGCTCACCTTGGCCCCGAAGGTCTGTATATACTGATCATCGTGGAGGTCCAGTACATAACGTCGGATGAGACTGGTCTTCCCCACCTCCTTGTCCCCTAAGAGGAGTATCTTCTTAACGAACTGGCGCTTCGCCATCCCATCCAAAGTATGCGGCCAGCGTCTATATATTCATTTCACTCGGCCAAGTTTCGCCGAGGCCAGCAGCGATGGTCCAGCGTCGTCCACCACAACCGTAATGTATCCCGATTCAGAATCACCCGACATGCCCAAGACGGAGAAGAGGTTCGAGGACGTGCTGGTGGACGACGTCTTCGACAAGTTCGTGCTCAAGGCCTCCCAGGTAGGCAGGGGGGCCACCATCGCCATGGTGATAGACCAGATGCTGGCCAACCCGCTGTCCCGGAAGGTGTACGTCACCGACGCCGAGGGCCGCTACGTCGGCACGGTGAGCACGGAGACCGTCCTCAGGCTGATGGGCTACCGCCTGGGCGTACGGGAATATGGAGGCGCTTCCTTCATCCGCTTCCTGCGGGACACCCTCAAGGAGAAGGCGGACGACATCATGGTCAAGGGACGGACCGTCACCAGGGATATGAAGCTGACCGCGGCCATGAAGATCATGATCGACGAGCACCTGAACGACCTGCCGGTGGTCGACGGGGACGGCAAGCTGATAGGCGAACTGGCCAGCCTGGAGCTGTTGATGGCCGGGAAGAAGGTGTTCGAGGCCAAGGACCAGCCCGTGGCCCCGGTCAATGAGGATTAGCCGTAAAGCTGGGAGTACTCCACCGGCTTCTTCGGCTGCTGCACCGACTCCATGGCCTTCTGCATCTCGTTCTCGATCTGCTCGGCTTCCTTGATCAGCGGTTCCGGGTCGAGCTTGATCTCCGGCAGCATGTCCCCGATCACGTCCAGAAGGTTCGCCGCCCCCCGGGCGTCCGGGACGTCCGTGCGGGCCGAGCCCAATAAGCAGATGACGTCCATCTGGTAACGTTCCCCCTCGGACAGAAGCAGCCCGGATATCCCGGTGACCATCCCCTCCTTGAGCTCCTTGACCCCGTAGGTCGTGAGCATCTCCCGGGTGCGCGCCGTGGTCCCCACCCCGAGGACCTTGGTGTCGCCCTCACCGCCCATGTTGATGCCCTCCAGGGTAAGGATGGTGGCGATCCCCTTCTTCTTGCACCATCCCAGGATGTCGTCAGAGAGCTCCTTTATGAGCTCCGGCTGGGGCATGAACTCGCAGGTTATAACGGCAAGCCTCTCGCACCTTTCGCCCTTCTCGCAGTCCCGGTGCCCGGAATAGATGCGTACCGGGGGCGAGGGTATGCCCTCATGGATTATGGTGAACGGAGGGAAATGCTTGGAGATGATGGCCGCCCGGCGCTCCAGCTTCATGGTGCGCACGATGTAGTTGGAGGCTATGGAGCTCACCAGCCCCACGCTGGGGAATCCGACGATCACCATTCCGTCCTTCAGGTCGACCTCGTCGTACTCGTGGATGAATATCTCGCCTTCGCTCATGAGGTTCACCGGCGTTGAATGGTAGCTGAGGGGCTTAATACTTGACGGTGTCGCGATAGAAAGGCCATTATCCAGGGAAAGCGTTCCAGGGGCGTGGCGGAATCAGGGTCGGGGCTGCATCGCACCGCGGCGGGGATACCGGTGATCGTGGAGGAGGTCCCCCGCTCCAGGACCGCCGCGCTGTCCGTGAACTTCAGCGTGGGTTGCCGGGACGAGGACAAGGACAACTGCGGCACCGCGCATTTCCTGGAGCACATAATGTTCAAGGGCACCCGCAAGCGCAACGCCCGGCAGTTCTCGGAGCTGGTGGAAGGGGCGGGCGGAGAGATGAACGCCTATACCACCAAGGAATCCACGTCCTTCCACGTATTCTCCCTGGACGAGACCTTCGACGTGATGAAGGGTCTGATGGCGGACATGATGACCGCCCCCCTCATAGACGAGGAGCATGTGGAGCTGGAACGTGGCGTGGTGCTCCAGGAGATCAGCATGCTGGAGGACGACCCGGAGGATTACTCCCGGGTGCTCCTTGACCGCTCCATCTGGGAAGGGCACCCCATGTCCAACACCGAGACCGGGAGGCCGGAGTGCGTGGCCAACCTGAAGGCCCGAGACCTGCGCCGCTTCTTCGAGGGGCAGTACCGTCCGCCGAACATGTGCGTGGTGGCCTGCGGGAAAGTCTCCGCCGAGGACGTGGTGGCCTGGACCGAACGCACCTTCGACGCCCTGCCCCTGGCGCGGAGAAGCAACGGCCGAACGCCCCCGTCGCCGAAGGCCTGCACCAAGGTCTTCCCCAAGGATGGCGACCAGGCCTACGTGGAGCTCGGTTTCCCGGGTCTTTCCGGTAAGCACCCGGACCGCAAGGCCTTGACGGTGGCCTGCATAATACTGGGAGGCGGGACGTCCTCAAGGCTGTACCAGACGGTGCGCGAGGACCGGGGGCTGGTCTATCACATCAGCACCTTCCCTCAATCCTATACCGACTGCGGGATCGTGGACACCTTCTTCTCCGCCTCCATCGGTAAACTGGACCAGGTCATGAGGACCCTGGCCCAGGAGATATCCTCCTTCAAGGACCAGGGGCCCACGGAGGAAGAGGTGCGCAGGGCGAAGCGATGGATCAAGGGGATGCTGGTGCGAAAGCTGGAAGGTACCGACAGCCGGCTCTACTGGCAGGGCGAGCATTACATGCTGAACGGTGAGCTGGCCGATTCCGAACGCTCCATAGCTGAGTTCGAGATGGTGGGCCGCGAGGACGTGGTGCGGGTCATCAACGAAATATTCCAGAGAAAGAGGATGTGCGCGGCTTTGCTGGCCCCTCAGAAAGAAGGAGAGATGGCCGCCAGGCGGATGCAGTCCCTCGACTTCTAATCGTTCAGGACCTTCAGCACCGCTTGCACCGCGGCCGGCACGGCCTTCTCCACGTCCTCGGTCATGACGTCGGTCACCGTCCAAACGTCGTTGACCTCCACCGCGACGAACTTTATGTCCTTGGGCATGCGGTCCGGCGACAGTCGCCGCCCGAGCTCGATGGCCATATGGATGTTGGTCTCGTGCGGGTTGGTCCCGTGCAAAGCGTTCTTGAAGTCCTCCGGCTCCAGCAGCATGATCGTGCCGGCCGGGTACTTCTCGGTGACGATGGCGTCCACCACGACCACCTTCTTGTAGTCCATCATTATCTCGATCAGGTCCAGACCGCTCACCGACTGCTGGTCCACGTCCAGGTCCGGCAGGCCCAACTTCTTGATCTCTTCCACGACCCGGAAGCCAAGTCCATCATCGCAGACGATGGGGCTGCCGATGCCCAGCAACAAACGGGACGCTTTCATCGTCCCGCCGAAGAAGGGCGGCGGTTATTAACTTTACCATTTGCGGCGCGGGACGGCGGATTAATCTAATCCCTCGGCCATCGGAGGAGCATGGCCAAAGTGCAGGCGTCGCTCACCGTGCAGGTGAACGGCCGCGCGCTCACCGACAAGCAGGCCAAGGCGGTCCTGGCGCTTTACCTCAACGGCACCCAGAGGGGAGCGGCCCGTTCCCTCGGAATATCCGCCCCGGTGCTGTGCAGGCACCTTCGGCAGGTGGAGGTGAAAGCTGGAACCCCGATAATGGAATGCGGGGCCCGGGGTACGGTGCTCAACGAGCTTGGCGAGACCATAGCCAAGGAGCAGCTGGCATTGCAGGGAAAGCTCAAGGAGCGGCAGCAGTTGGCGGTGGCCGGCACGCCTCTGACCGAAGACCTGCTGATGCAGGCCATGAACGCGGCCGATCCAAAGGGAGAGGCGGACGTGGTCATCTCCGACGACCGGCATAATATCACGGACTTTCAGGCCGGACTGCTGGACCTGGTGCTCCTCGACGATCCGATATACGCTTACGAATCGGAGGGGTACAGCTGGGAGGAGGTGGGCAGCGATCGCCTGCTGCACGTGCGCAAGGGCGAGGACCACGCCCTGTTCCGTTACGGACCGCAAAGGCTCGGTTTCCTTTCTTTGGACGCTGAGAAGGTTCCGTACCGGGTGGTCAGGACCTATTCATCTTTGGGGGCGTTGATCCGCAGCGGGCACAGTCACTTCGTCAGCGAGGGGCTGCTGGTACGCAAGGGCTACCGCCCAAAGGGCGACGAGCCTTCGATACCGTACGCCATCCTCTGTCTTTACCGTCAGGTGCCCGGGGTGGAGGATGTGCTGAGGGCGCTGCGGCCGAACACCGCACATTAGTGTAACCTATTTAGGCAACACTCGTACGTTTTTTCGTTCACTTTTATATAGGATATCTCCGCTCCCCGAGACAAGAGGAAGACTTTCATGTCTAACGTCAAAATACCAGACCCGGACTTCGCCCAGAGCGTGATCGACGCCGGCGGCAAGACCTTGGACCTGTGCTACCAGTGCGGAACCTGCACTGGCAGCTGCCCCTCCGGCCGCACCACCGCGTTCCGCACCAGGCAGCTGATCAGGAAGGCCCAGCTCGGATTGAAGGACGACATACTCCCCTCGGAGGAGCTGTGGATGTGCACCACCTGCTACTCCTGCGTGGAGAGATGCCCCAGGGACGTTGATATCGTCGACATCATCATCCTGATGAGGAACATGGCGGTCCAGAAGGGCTACATGTCCGAGGACCACAAGAAGGTCGGACGCTCCATGATCAACAGCGGGCACACCGTCCCCGCCTCCGACAAGCTGAGGGCGCTGCGCGTCAGCATGGGTCTCTCCGCCGACCCGCCGACCACCATCGCCGACCCCCAGGCCCTGGCCGACTTCAACAAGATCATGGCCAGGACCGGCTTCGTGAAGCTGATCGGAGGTGCCTGAGATGGCCGCCGACAAGTTCGCGCTGTTCCTGGGCTGCGTCGCGCCCCTGAGATACCCCGGCATCGAGAAGGCCACCAGGGAGCTGTTCAAGGCCCTGGGATACGACCTGAAGGAGATGACCGGAGCCGGCTGCTGCCCAGCGCCGGGCGTAATCCGCTCCTTCGACCAGGCCACCTGGCTGGCTCTGGCCGCCCGCAACCTCGCGATCGCAGAAAAGCAGGGCTGTGACATCCTGACCATCTGCAACGGCTGCTACGGCTCTCTGTACGAGGCCAACCACATGCTCCAGGAAGACCCCGAGCTGCTGAAGAAGGTCAACACGATCCTGGCCGAGGTCGGAATGAAGTACGAGGGCAAGGTCCGCGTGCGCCACTTCGCCGACGTCCTGTTCAAGG
>ENA-UPTA01001780-UPTA01001780.1-activated-sludge-metagenome-genome-assembly--contig:-NODE-1780-length-23267-cov-8.584353_pt1 | contig 23267 bp, 22 predicted proteins | sample MGYA00238184_ERZ773361 | MGnify/ENA primary metagenome ERZ773361 (study PRJEB29100, sample SAMN05720205) | activated sludge metagenome | isolation source: anaerobic digester from wastewater... | reverse complement strand
AACAGCCTGTCAAACATATACTGTTCATATTCATTATTAAATTTTGGTTCTATAAGCTTTGTAAACTCATAACTCCATCGTTTTTCCGTTATCTCCAGGTATCCTTTGTCAGCCCAGTAGAATATGAGTGAAGTAATATCTTTATTGTCAATAACTCCGTCAATTATGTAACCTGCTTCAGCTGGCGATTGCCCCTTTACAGGATAAAACTGGGGTGCAGGGAAAAGCTGCTCGTCTTTGCCTTTCTTAATCCATGCAAGTATAACGAAAATCAAAATCAGTACAGCAATTGGAGATACAATCGCAATAACCGGGATGTTTATGCCGTCAATAGGGCGTTCATTCACAAAATATCCCTCTGGCAGCTCTAAAGCAAGTGTAATACCCTGGTAGGAATACAGGCTGGACAACTCCCCTTTTATTGTATTTCCCGAAACCGTATATCCTGTATATCTGTTTGTGCTGTACCTATCCCCATATGTAATGCTTATATTCTCTTCATCAAATGACTTGGGCATGTTTATCGTGAATGTGGCTTTGTTTATATCACAGTCCCAGTCTGTTCCAAGTATATTATGATAAATCTTATCATAAGCATCTTCACCGTCATCACCATAATCGTAATAGTAAGTTATTCTGTAGTTTACCTCACCTTTAACATATCTGTCAGCATCACCTATCCGTATTGCGACATATTCTCTTGCTGACTCTACCGAGTATGTTGTGTTGACGTATATATTATCTATGTGGACTTTCCTGTTTTCAAATACAGTGGGGATAGTACGTATTATGCCGTGCTTCCCATCTGCAGTAAAAACAGCAGTTATATTCTCTGTTATGTACATCACATTATTTTCACCAACATCAATGACTGTATCATAATTCGAGATATGATATCCATTTACATCATAAGAATTTACAGTAGCAGATCCTGCTACTGTAACCTCTGCAAAAACCGTTGAAAAAGCGCATATCAGCAAAACTGACAGCGCTATTAAGGCTATACTTCTATAAATAACTGTTTTTTTCATCCTGTTTAAAAACTCACTTTTACATTCTCACGTTCTTGCTCTGCTACTTCATAATACGGCTGCTTCTCGAATTTGCATATAGCTGCCACTATAGAGCTGGGAATAGTCTGTGTTCTTGTATTGAAGTTCTTTACAATTGCATTGTAGTACTTCCTTGCGCTTGCAATTTCTCCTTCAATAGAAGATAACTGCGCCTGCAGATCTAAAAATCCCTGATTAGCTTTTAAGTCCGGATAGTTTTCAGCCAGTGCGAAAAGGCTTTTGAGAGCTCCTTCAAGAGCTGTTTCATTTACCTGTGATTCGGCTACAGTTTTACTCTGCATGGCTTTTGCCCTGGCCTGGACTACATTCATAAAAGTCTGTTCCTCGTGTTTTGCGTATCCTTTTACCGTCTCAACAAGATTAGGTATCAGATCATATCTTTTCTTGCAGTACACATCAACTGTAGCGTATGCTTCCTCGTATTTATTCCTTAATCCGATAAATCCGTTGTATGCAGCGATAAAATATACAGCTGCCAATAGTATTACCCCTAATACTACATAACCCAATATTGTCCAACCCATTTTATTTACCTCCGTTTGACTCAATTATATATTAATAGTAATAATCATACAAATACTTTTTTAAAGAGCTATTTATATCTCTTATGCTCTATTTATGTTTCTTTATAAATATATATTTAGATTAGGGTGGGTACTTTGGCTATTTGATGTTGACGAATAAATCACCCGTGCTATAATTCCTATGAAAGGCGAGTAACCTATGAAGAAATATTTCACCTTAATATCCGATCTTGCAGATAAATACATCCGTCCATCAATAACCATAACCCCGGTTAGGAAATCCGGATTTTCAGATGAGGGTTATGTATGCCCTTCAGCATGTTCTGCCAAGAAAGCTTTAATCATGATAAGTGCATGCTTTAACTCTTTTTCCGCATATTATAAATCTGTAATACTGCTGAATAAAGTATCGGAATACCTTAAACAGGCAACAGAGCTTTCCGATAAGGGATCTTATGAACCATTGTCCTTCTGTTTGTCAGTCATAAACGTTTCATATGTGTACAGGATGGCTAAGACATACACGAAGATACTGTCTCCCTGCGACAGGCATATAGGTAATGATATCCAGAAAGAAGCTTTAAGCTATCTTGAAGCATCCAGACCTGTAGTTGTAAAGTTAAAGGAAGATACAGTTTATAAATATGCTGCGCTGTTTCACTGCGCCAAAGACCTTAAAGATGACCAGTTGAAACAATATGTTGATGAAATAAAAGAAATAGCAGATGATGCTGATCTTTTCTCAGACTACTATGTACATACGCTATGTGACATATATCGTGAAACAAGAGACAAAAAATACTTAAAAGCAGCACAAAGCGTTATGGCATCTGTACTTAAGCTTGTTGAACCGGATGATACAATAGTAGATTTGAAAGATGAAAAAGATAACCTTAAGAAGAGAAGCACTACACTTTACCTTCAGGATTATCTGGGCTCTTTGATGTACCTGGCTTCCGTTTTAAAGAATGAGGATTTTGATAAAGCTCTTTCATATGCGCTTAAAGCACTGGCTATTGATGAGAATCCTGATACAGATGATAATGACAATCTGCTTATCATACCTGCTCTGGTTTTGCTAAACAGAGGGCTTTTAGACATAGAGGTATTTGAAATAACCAGAAAAGAAGCTTTATCTGCATTTAATGGGTTTGTTGAAAAAAACGGTGTTTACCGTCACGGGACAGGTACCCATGTATCTCAGTCCATATTTAAGGAACAGGATTTATTTTACTCTATGCAGTGCGGAGCATTAAAATTAAGACTTAGGTTTAATGCTACATTCTTCGGTCCGAAAGGACGCTTCAAGAGTGAATTAATAGAAAGAACCGATAAGGGGTTCAGGCTGTATTACACAAGACAGTGGGGATATTGGTTGCCGTTAAAAGACCATTCCATTCCACCGATTATAGGGTCAGATGTCAATAAAGATGACAGAGAAATGACTAATCTAAGTTATATCGATATAGATGCCATCATAAATCTTTTTGATAACGGCGCAGATGTAACGATAACTGTTTCAAAAATAGATGACCTTGCATGCAAACTGGATATAATATTTGATAAACATGGCTTATTTGACTCTGCAGTTGCATCCATACAGGCTGTAGGAAATGATTTCATTCAGCTTCAGGATGGCTACTTCACTTATTCTGTAGGTTCTGACTATATCACGGTAGGTCCTGCATTTAATGGCTCATCAATCAGCAGTGAGACTTTAAGAGGCAGTAACCTTCCTATTGAAGATACTTTTACTGTTTACTTTACAGACATGACGCCAACAAGCCATACAGTCAAGATCAGAGGAGGCAGGGCATGATAGAGTTAATTAAAGAAAGAACAAGACGTTCTGACGATGTTATTGAAAATCTTCTAGAAGGGCAGTGCATGGATCCTGATTCCAAATATTTTGGAAGTGTAATAGATCCTGAAACAGGATACTCAGAACCTTCAAGAGGAATATCCATAGCCGGATATTTTATATTAAGATACTGCAACCCCTTCTCCAGATTCTATAATCAAGAGCTTTTTTTAGAACGCTCTTTAATAGCTATTAAATATTCATTAAGAAGGATGCATTCAGATAATACTTTTGATCTTACATGTACGAATCCGCATGATCCGACCAGTATAGCATTCTCAGTCAGGATTATTGCTCCTGCATTCCGTTTATTGAAAACACATATGCAAAAAAAGGAATCCCCTACCGATTTAGAGGTAAAAGTATATAACTCAGTTATGGACTTTTTAACCAAGTCTGCTGATGGAATGGTAGGAAACGGATTCCACACTCCTAATCACAGATGGGTTCTTGCATCCGCTCTTGCTCTTGTAATGAATATACTTGATATGCCTGAACTGATGAGTGAGATAAATTCATATCTTGACGAAGGAATTGACTGTGATGAGTATGGCGAATATGCAGAAAGATCCATATCTATATATAACCTTACGAATAATGAGTCTTTGATAATATTAGCCCATGAATTAAGCAGGCCAGATCTGTTAGAGCATGTAAGGCGTAATCTGTACATGTCAGCCAAGTATTTTGAACCAGACGGAACTTTATATACCCTTAATTCCACAAGACAGGACTTCGGGACAAAAACTTATCCTTTTGTTCTTTTTGAGAGTTATATGGTCATGGCTCATATAGATAAAAATCCCCATTTTGCATATATGGCTAAAGTTATATTCGACATGTCCAGCAGTAATCCATATGATATAAATGACCAGGGATTCTATTCATTTGCCGGAAGGCATGTCCAGCATATGGAATATACAGATCTTTATAAAGGTGATGTCGATATCGAACCCTTCGATTTTACCCATTATGACGCTTTCTTCCCAGATTCAGATATAGCCCGCATAAGGGATGGAGAGACTTCCATGACAGTTCTTGCTAAGAATGTGATGGCTGTAAAATACATGTTCAAGTTTTTAAGTGTTCATATGATGTTTTTATCAGAGGGATATATGGAATTTGATAGAATTGAAAAAACTTCTGAAGGATACAGGATGTATGGAAAAGATTCCAAGACTGAAGTTATCCTTGATTGTGTTTTCTTGACTGAAGGAGCTAAAATATCCATTGAGGCAAAAGCCGATCAGCCATATCCGTGTGCGGCAGTCCTTATGTTTGATAAAGAAGGCATTCTTCAAGGAGACGGATATTCGCTAAAAACTAAAAAAGGAAAGAACCTTCTTGTAAAAAACTCAAAATTCAGTTATTCGCATTTTGTCAAATTCCATCCGTACTTCCTGACCATAGAAAGTGATTTTACCAAGGATGCATATTCAGGTATATGCATAAATAAGGCTATGCCAACAGACAAAAACGCTTTTACGGTTTTTTTATCCGCAGAAGCGCCTTTTAAAAAGACCATATTCATTAAGAAGGGATAATTTATTCCCAGTATTTATCTACCAGTTCTCTAAAGAGCCTGACGGCTCTTTTTGCTTTAGGCTGATTACCGCTTAAGGTGTATACATCCCTGTATATAATCTCAAGATTGCATCCTTTGGCAGCTCTTAATGTGTTTAGCATATACTTTTTATACTCTTCATCATCAAAATCATAACCAACACCGAGAAAATGAGGAGAAGGCTTTCTTGAGTAAATGATATTGGTTCCCCTAAGCCTTTCACCCATAAACTGTTCATCACACCATGGAGAAATGGATACTTTGCGTAAGTTGGACAGATCCTTCAGACATGCATCCCATACAGGATGTACCGCTTCGCAGCAGCCGTAATATACCATTCCGTATTCTCTTGCAACCCTGTCTATATATGGGAACACGAATTCTTTATACATATCAGGAGAAATACCTGTAGATTCCTGTGAGTTTACATTTACCCACATGTCTTTTAAGCGTACATTGCCATCAGCCGGTTCCTTTAACTCATGAGTAAATCCCCTGCTTCCAGCTCCAGCATAATGATTGCCGTTATTCATGGATAGCAATTTTTCATCCTCTAGCCAGTGCTGATATGCAAGCATATTGGAAGTAATATAATCCATAAGTTTATGTACCATTTCAGGTGTTTCAATCATCGCTATCATCCAGCTTTCCATTCCCATAAGCTGAATCACCTTAAGGGTAATCATATTACCCCATCTTTGAAAACCGCTCTCTAGCTCAACTTTCAGTATGTCTCCCAGTATATCTTTTGCCGCTTCCAGTCTTCTAAATGAATTTTCCCTGTTTACTGAATATGTGAAAGGCTTTAGCATATTAAAATCACGCTCAAGGTCTTTTATAGGGTGCAAGTATTCAAACCCTATCTCTCTGCCCAAAGCATCTTTAGATTTTTTAACAGGAATATCTACTCCGAATTCCTTGTATGTTATATCCCAGCTGAAAGTCAGAAAATCCGGACAGACCTCATCGTCATCAAAAAGCTCATGCACTTGTATGTTGTGCTGAATAGCGCTTTCTATATTTCTTGCAAAATCCGACTGTGTCTTTAAAGGAATCCTGACATCATCTCTGAATGAAGCAAGCTCAATAACTATCATCGGCTTTCCTTTTTTATTCTCGTTGTGATCATACCAGCGTTTTACTCGTTCCTGCATTACAGGCAGCTGTGATATCTCAAGCTGTTTCTTAGCATAATCTCTTAAATATTCTCTTTCCCATTTCTCAATTTTATAGTCCATAAATCCCCCTTGCCTGCTACTTAATATATTAGTCAATTGGTAAGTATTAATCAATGATAAGTTAGGAAATATGAAAGCGCTTTAAAAGCGCTCTCAAAGTTTTAAATTATTACATTTCGTTTATGATTAAATCTGCGGTATCTCAATTTCAATTTCCCTGCCAAGCTCAGCTGATTTGTTTATTCCATCAATAATAGCCTGGTTGTACAGTATCTGGCTTGATGGTATTGGAGATTCACCGCCTTCAATGACTGCATCTAAGAATGTCCTTATCTTCATGTCAAAAAGATTTCCTTTGGTTTCAATAATCGGAATAACTGTTTCGACCTGCTTACCGCATACTTCATGATAAAGCTTCATAGCACCTCCGACTGATCCATTCCAGCATTCAGTTGAAGGAATCCTTAAACCTGCTTTTGTTCCGAGTATCAGAGTATCACCTGCGGTATCCATATTCATAGCCCATGATATACGGAAATCCAGAACTATACCTCCTTCAAGCCTTACAAATGCTGCAGCAAAATCGTCCACTCCGAAAGCGGCTGCATATTCAGGATGATTAGGATAATAATTAGGTCTCTTTCCAAAGAAATCTGATTTGTATCCTGAAACCGTCAGAGGTTTTGGATACCCTACTGCGTTCAGTACCATATCAAGTGAATAACATCCGATATCTCCCAAAGCTCCTATTCCGCCTGTATCTTTAGCTATGAAGGATGTACCGAAAGGTGTAGGAATTCCTCTTCTTCTTCCACCGCCGGTCTGGATATAGTAAACTTCTCCAAGCTCTCCGCTTTGTACTATTTTTTTAATCATCTTCATATTTTCATCTAATCTGGGCTGGAATCCGATTGATAAAATCTTATTTGATGCCTTTTCTGCTTTCATTATGGCAATAGCTTCATCCAATGTCACACACATAGGTTTTTCAAGAAGCACATTCACGCCTTTTTCCAGAGCATAAATTGCGCATTCTGCATGGGTGCAGTTATATGTGCATATGCTTACTGCATCCAGTTCTTCATTATCTAAAAGCTCTTTATGATTTCTGTAAAGACGTACGTTTTCCAGACCCATCTTCTTGCAGAAAGCTTCAGCTTTTCCATCTACTAGATCAGCACATGCGACTATTTTAGCATCTTTGCATTTCAGATATGCTGTAACATGAGGTTCTGCTATCCAGCCAGTACCTATGATACCTATTTTGAGCACTTTGTCTGATTCTGCACTCTTCTTCTCGTCCTGAACCTGTTTGAACTTGTTGAGAATATCTTCTGACATTTCTTCCTCCTGTTTTACCAAATAAGGTTATTTAAATATTTTATGCTTAATCTTGCACATTCCAATGCAGTCCTGCCGCTCTGAGGCATATCCTGCTCCACTACTACCCATTCTGCTCCGGCTTCTTTTGAAGCGTTTAGTATTTTCGGTATATCCTGCTGGCCGAAACCCAAAGGCATAAAACTGAATGATACTTTATCAGCAGGCTTGTCATCTTTTGAAGTTATGCCTATAAGGTCATACAACTTAACGTCTTTTCCGATTTCCTCTTTATAGAAGTCTTTTAAGTGAACGACCGGGGTTCTTCCCTTATACTTCCTTATATACTCTGCAGGATCCTGTTTTGCGACTTTTGCCCAGCAGGTATCAATTTCGGTCTGTAAATATTCCTTGGGTATTGTTTCGTAAATAATATCAAGAGCATATTTATCATCTATTTTTACAAATTCGAAGTCGTGATTGTGATAAAGAAGCTGCAATCCAGCTTGTTTTGCTTTTTTGCCTAATTCAGCAATCTGTTCAAGAGTCTTATAGAAAAGAGGTTTTCCTGGCCTTCTGTCTTCCGGAAGGTAAGGGACCGCAATATATCTGCACCCTATCTGTGCATATGTGTTGAATACCTCATCGGGATCTTTTAACATATCATCCAATGCGACATGCGCTGATATAGGGATTAATCCTGTTTCATCCAATAGATTTTTTACATATTCGGGTTTCTTGTTATATAGTGAAGCGAACTCCACACCATCATATCCGAATTCTTTTACTTTTCTGATTACATTTTCGAAATCTTTGTCCAGATCATATCTGATTGAGTATAACTGAAGTGCAACTGGTAGAGTCATATTACCTCCTAAACGTTCTATTAATTGTATCATTATTAAGCATCTTCGACAACATATACAGTGTTAAGAAAGCAGATAATTAAGTATTACTTAATATAGTGGCATATGTCCAGTATTACATTGCCTTTATCATCAGGTGTGGTAAAACGCGGACAGCCATATCTTTCAAAAAACCAGTATACGCCTTTTTTATCAGGTATTATCTCAAATCCTTTGCTTACCAGTTCTTTTGCACATTCTTCCTCGTGCATGTATAAATCACATTCTTTACCGTATACCCAGCATACTCCAAGCCTGCTTTTTGGAAAATCAATGTATGAGAAACCTTCTGATATCTTTGTCCCTTCGGGCATGAAAATCCCTATCCAGTACTCAAATTCCTCGTTTTCCTTGCATCTCATTAAGCCTATGTATGCATCCGAATCCTCGTAATCTCTTTTTTTATCTGTCATCTTTTCTACCTGGTCAAACCAGCCGTTCTGGAACCATTCACCCCATTTTGCGCTGTAATTGCCATTTACTCTGTCTTTATTTGTATATTTCCTGCCAATGAACCTGAATGCAGGGACCTCCTGTGAATATGCCTTGATTATCTGTGCCATAATATTGCCTCTGATCTTTCTATAAATTTTATACTGTCCGACAGTATTTTATCAGAATATATGTTCGATGTAAATCTATTAGTTCGCTAGCAGTAATTTTGCGTTGTTTGTAATATAATAAGGGTGGAGGTTTTTATGGATATAAGATTAATGACATACAATATCTGCTCTGGATTGAGTTACGGAAAAGACAGAAGAAGAGATTTGGCACAGGCCGCTGAGGTTATAAAGCAGTATTCACCTGACATACTCAGTCTTAATGAGGTACATTACAATATAGGGTTTTCCGGTTTTGCAAAACAGGCTGAGGAACTCAACCAGATTCTGGATTATAAATACATGTATTACGGTAAAGCAGGCGCAATCAAGGAAGGTTTCCAGGGGAATGCCCTGTTTTCCAGATATCCTGTAAAGACAGTACAGACTGTTCTTGTTGACCAGCCTGCTGTATGTGATGAGGATACTTATTATGAACAGCGTTCCTTTATAGACTCAGTTATTGATGCCGGTGTTGATATAAGGGTTATAGTAACCCATTTCGGCCTTGCTAAAGGCGAAAGGAAGAATGAGCTGGACCTTCTTATGCCTATATTCAAAAGCAATAAAAAACCTCTTGTCTTTATGGGGGATTTAAATGTAAAGCCTGAAGATTTGCAGCTTAAAATGATATCTGATGTTCTCTTAGATACCGCCCATATCAGCAGCAGCCCGAATTATACTTTCCCTTCAGATGTACCTGACAGGAAAATCGACTATATATTCGTATCGCATGATATAAAAGTAAAAGAAGTGCTGATTCCTTCCACCATGGCATCAGATCATCTTCCATATATTGCAGATGTTTCTTTATAGGATATTAAATAGATTTATAAAATTATCGTAAAGGATACTTATATTTTCCTGTTCAGTTAGGTGAAGATTTAAAAATCTTTCCAGCTCCAGTTTATGGTCCCACATCGGGTAATCAGTGCCGAACAGAAATTTATCGCTTCCGAAAGTCCGTATAATATCACAGGCCACATCCGGTTCAAGAGCATACAGGCTTGAGGATGTGTCAAAGTATAATCCTTCTATTCCACGTAAAGTTTTATATGCTTCTTCCCAGCATTTATACCCTCCGAAATGAGCCGCTATGCATTTAAGCTTTGGGAATTTTTCTTTTATAGATATAAAACGTTTGGGTTTAGTGTAATCATACCTTTCATCACCTGCATGCAGCAGGCATACCATGCCTGTTTCTTCAGCTTTCCTGTAGGTTTTGTAGAATCTGGAATCATCAGCATATGCCATCTGGAAATCATGATGCATCTTTATTCCTTTAAGACCATTTTCTACTGCTCGTTCCATTTCCTTCTCGACATCACAAAAATCCTGATGCATAGATGCAAGTCCTGTAAATTCCTTATGTTCTTTGCATTCAGAAATTATAAAATCATTAATGGTTGTAACCTGATGAGCATTGGTCGCTACAGAGCAGACAAGATACTTCTGGACATTTATTCTTTTTCCATTTTCAATAAGCTGTTTTGAAGTTCCATTATAAGCCATAGGCAGGTTATAGAAATCTCCGATAGTTTTTGATGCCTTTAATGCAATTTTCTCAGGATAAATATGTGTATGCGAATCCGCAATTCTGTATAAACTGTCCAAATAAACGCCTTCCTTTATGCAATGGCTCTATTTTACACCCATATAAAATAAATTCAAGCGTTATTCTTTGTTTGTGAATTTTTCCAAAATATCATTATACAAGCTGTCAGTCAGCTCTGATGTATCCTGATTAAATACTGCAAATCCGTCTTTGTGCTCAATGACTATGTAATCCTTTACATTTTTGTACACATAAAGCTTGTATCTTCCGTATTGCTCATTCTTAAATGTCCCGCTATAAATCTTTATGAGGTCAGCACCCATTACCCTGCTTCCAACTGTTATGGAATCGACCTTCTCTACTTTTACCATATCATCATAATCTATAGTAAGCCGTTCCAAACCGGACTTTATGGTTATTGACTGCTCATCTGCTATAATGCTGACTTTGCTGAATATTAAAAGAGCTGCAATAGCAATTAATAAAACTGCTGTAATAATCATGCCTGTCTTGTTTTTTTTGAATAGTTCTTTTTTCTCCATTTAATCTTCCCCCTGGATAAATAATATGACTTTAGAATGATGTAATCTCATCAAACAATTTTTTCGCGTACATGTCTGTCATGGATGATATGTAGTCAATAACCGCCAGTGTATAGTGCTCTTTATTTGAAAGGTCATAAAGCATTATATTTTTGAAATTATCCGGCCTGTTTTCTGCTTTTGAATATTTCCTCAAACGGTCTGAAAATGATGAAGCCAGTTCAGGATAAATTGTTGAGTACTCTGACTTAATATATGAAAGTGTGTCACCATCCCTGTAAAAGGACATTAAAACATCAAACAGGGATTCGATGATGAGCCTGGCAAACTCCTCATACTTTTTTAACCGTTTATTCTTGTATATATGCTCATAGTTAAATGCTTTTATTTCCTTAAGTATCATAAAACCTTCATCAGAAAAACATATGCCGTGTTCTTTTTTGCTGTTCAAGCATAAATCAGTTACCAGGCTGTTTATTATCGTACTGTTATTCATAGTCTCTTCTGCTTTTTTATACTGTTTAAGTATTTCATCAAGACTTTGTATATCCTGCTGATTAAGAATCTTCAGTCTTAACGCATCTTCGATATCCCTGCCAAGATATGCGATTATATCAGAAGCTTTAACTACACAGCCTTCATATGTATAAGGAGAAGTCGTTGAAGCATTTTTAATGCTTTCAAGATCTATATACTCCTCTCTGGGTATAAGCTGTTTTTTTTCTATTTCACCGCAATGCGTGACTATTCCGTCCCTTACCGCATAAGTCAGGTTCAAATTCTCTTCCTGTCCTGAAGCATTCTGAATAGTTTCACAGTAGTCGATAAACCTTAAACTGTTTTTTTCATGCCAGAAATCGGACTTCAGGTATTCTTTGGATATCTTGTTAATAATCCTCTCGCCGCTATGACCAAAAGGCGCATGACCAAGGTCATGGCCTGCAGCAATAGCCATCACAAGCTCATCATTCAGACCCAGATATCTGGCAATACCAAAACTTATTGATGATACATTATTTACATGCTCCATCCTTGTGCAGACATGGTCATTCCTTGTCGCGAAAAATACCTGTGTTTTCTGTTTAAGCCTTCGAAAAGCCCTGCTGTTTATAATCCTGGTATAATCCCGGTAAAATTCTGAGCGTATATCATTTTCTCTTCTACTGATCTGTTTCTTACGGCAGATCATATTCTCCCATTTTGAATTTCTGTCTGTTGCAGATACATCATATAGTTCTTTCATCAAAACCACCAGCTTGGAAGCCATCTTAAAAGCTCGATATAATCGACACTGATCTTTATCCCTGTCATAGCAGGATAGAAAGCTGCAAAAACAAGAATACTCAATAAGACATATATGTTAATGTATTTCTTTATCTTAGGATTATCCTCCATAAAGTATGAAGCTATGTACACTATTGCCAGGATCATAAAAGGCACACATCCGAAGTAATGGTATAGGAAAGTTATACTTCTTGGCGCTACAGCCCATGGCAGCAGGATGGAAAGGTATCCTGCAAATATAAACAGGCCTCTTTTGTCGCGTCTTTTTATAGATACTATCGCAGTCCCTATGAGCGCAGCTAGGCCTGTCCACCATATTACAGGATTGCCTATGGCTACTATGGTACCCCACTGACCTTCGGCTTTAATAGGAGCAGAGTAGTAATAAACAGGCCTGTACATAATCGGCCATGTATACCAGCTGGATTTGAAAGGATGGTCTTGCGTGACTCCCTTATGGTATTCAAACATATGCTTCTGACTTGCGATTATGTTATCTGCCATTTCCATAACTGTAAACTTTTCATTATCAATGGCAGCTGACTGTATCTGGAATATGGGGGTATACGATACCGCATATATCAGTGCAGGTATAGCAATGAAGAAAAACAGGCATATAAAGCATGTAAGCAGAGTATTTTTAGCAACAAGCGCTTTGCCTCCATGAACAATACGTCCATATCCGAAAGACTTCCATTCTAAAAACATCTTAACAAAGAATAAAAGCGCTATTCCGGCTCCTGCGTAAAAACCAATCCATTTTACGGATATCGCGCACCCGAAGAAAAAACCAGAAAAGAATAAAGGCACGAGCGTCTTAAAATAACTCGTCTTTCTTAAGTCCATATCCACATAACTTGCCATGAAATAGAAGGTAAGCATTATGAAAAGAACCAGATAACTGTCCACTGTTCCAAGCCTCGTCTGTACAAAATGCATGCATTCAAATGCCAGAAGCGTTGCTCCAAGCATAGCAAAGTAATGGTTTTTAAACAGCTTCTTCCCAAGAGCATACATAACTGGTATCATCAGAGCTCCAGCTATCGCGCCCATAGCCCTGTACCCGAAAGGATTAACCCCGAACAGCTTATATGACCACATGATTATTATCTTGCCAAGGTGAGGATGAGTATTTTCATAAACTGTATCGCTTTTTATCATGAATTCATAAGCAGTCCGTGGAAAATATATCTCATCGAAGTATGTACTGTTCATATATGAAGGCTCATAAACAAACAGGTCCTGTTCATCAAACAAATTAATGGATTTGTCGTCTATATATGGATTAGATGGTGTAACTGTGTTTATGGGGATAGGAGTATCATTACCTGAAGCGAAGAAGCACACTTCCATAATTTCCCCCCTTGTTCCACGAATAAACTGCTCTTCCTTATCCTGATATATTCCTGAAACAATTTTAATAGAATCTGTTATAACAGGCTGTTCCAAATCCATATAAAGCCATTTAAGAAATTTGCTTGGCCCTTTTTCCAAAGTTGCGAAATAAACATATCTTCCTGATATATCCTTGAAATATAAGTCCAGTGCGGTTATGTTATACCAGGTATCTCCCAAACCGCAAAGATATGTAATCCTCTCAATAGTCTCTTGCTGTTCAAAATCAACATAAACGACTGACCCTGCTCTTTGCGGCGTCCATCCGTTTACCGGCCCTTTCATATCACCAAGATTAGTTAAAGATAAAACGAGATAAAACATAGTAAGCAGAATAATAGCCAGCTTTTCCTTAAGTGCCTGCCTGTTGCTTCTTTTTCTTTTATTTCTCATAAGTGTCTTATTCGGAGTTTTTTCAGATCCGTTGTATTCTTCTCTCATTTTTTCTGCTTAAAATAACCTCAATCTGCTCTGTTTGTGTAATATGTATATAGATTATATCCTTACAGGGCGGCAAATAAAAGGCTAAAAGCTGTTTTTTTGGATATCCATAATAGTAACTAAGGTTTTAGGATTTGATTTTTCACGTACTTCCAAAGCTTCTTGTTTTGAACCGCCTATAACTCCGTAATGCATTGGAACTATTACCCTTGCTTTAATATAGTATGTCGCTTGTGCTGCTTCATTAGGATTCATGACATATTTACTGTCCGGATATACTGGTATAAGTGCGACATCTGCCGTTATATTCCGCATTTCCTCAATAAGATCAGTATCCCCTGCGTGGTATATGGATATATTATCCATCCTGACTAAGAAACCCAGCCATCCGTTCTCCTTCGGGTGATTGGGTTTTGTCACATTATATGCAGGCAGGGCTTCTATCTCTATTCCATTGATTGCAAATTTGTCATATGGCTTCACGACTATCATATTGTCCAGCCCTAGAATTTTCGCCGAGTCCTTTTCTGTGACAATCTTGGTTTCAGGTTTTAGTATCTTTAAGATATCTTCTTTCGAGCAGTGGTCATAATGCTTATGTGAAACGAATATTATATCCGCTTTCCTGCCTTCATCTATTCTGAATGGGTCAAAGTATATCGTCTTGCTGCCATCAACACGGAAGGATGCATGTCCAAGCCATCTTATCTTATCAGTCAGCATTTTTTCTTGCCTCCACTCTGACTTTTTCCACTCTCATATTCACTACTTCCAGTACAGTTATAACATGTCCGTCAAAAAGAAAACTGTCATTCGCATTTGGAAGATGGCCAAGCATCTCAGTTACAAACCCTCCGACAGTAGTGTATTCAGATTCGTAATCATCCTCTTCATATTCTATCATATCAAGAAAGTCATCTAGCAGCATATCTCCTGCAATCTCATAAGTTCCCGTGGATGTTTCCACTGTTTCCTCATCCAGATCATCAGTCTCATCCCATATGTCACCGACCAGCTGCTCCAGCACATCCTCTAAAGTAACAATACCCATAGTTCCTCCGAACTCATCAAGTACTATAGCCATATGTGCTCTTTTCGCTTTAAACTCCTCCATAACAGAAGATATCCCCATTGCTTTATATATATACAGAGGCTCACGCATCATTGTACGGATATCTATCTGCGAGCCTTTCTTTACAGCAGCCTTCAATAGTTTTTTTGTGCTCAGTATTCCTACTATGTTGTCAATTGTGCCTTTATACACAGGCACTCTGGAATACTCTTCTTCCAGCACTGACTGGATTATATCCTTCGGATCATCATCAATGTTTATTGCAAAAACATCAACCCTCGGTGTAAGAATTTCAAAAGCCAGATCATCAGAAAACTCTATTGCTGACTTAATGAGGTCACTTTCCTTTTGTGTGAATCCGCCTTCTTCCTCAATTGTTTCAACTATGCTTAAAAGCTCGTCTTCAGTAACAGAAGGCTCTTCTTTTTTAGGCTTCCATAATTTTGAAAGCTTTTCAGTCATCTTTGTAACTAAAAATACAACAGGTTTAAAGATGAACACGAATATCTTAACCATCCATGTTACATTTACCGCAAATCTGTTAGGATTATCGTTTGCAACCAGTTTCGGTGTTATTTCACCGAATATAAGTATCACCACAGTAGTAATAACGACAGTTATAGTCTGAACAGGAAGACTTGTATTGCTTCTCTCTACAATCCTTAATGCCAAAAGTGTTGTCAATGAAGAAACAGCGATGTTTACCAGGTTATTTCCGACTAAAACTGTATAAAGCACAGAGGAGAAGTTTTTTGCCAGGTCATAAGTTTTTTTCTTTTTTACATCTCCAGATTCCGCTTCCAACCTGATTCTTCCTATGTTAAGTGATGTAAATGCTATTTCAGTACCAGAAAAAAGGAATGAGAAAATCACAAGTATAATTATTCCAAGATAGATAAGCCACTCCATTACTCAGCTACCTCATCTTTCTTCTTTCTGCCTTTTTCTTCTTGTTCAGTATTTTCTGCTTCATTACTGCATACAGCTTTAACCAGAAGCTTCTCAATCCTCATACCATCCAATTCTTTTATTGAAACGTGCAGACCGAAATCCTCAAATGAATCTCCAACAGCTGGTATATTCTGAAGATGTTCCATGGTCCATGCAGAAATTGTTTTATGTTCTATAATATCATCATTGTATGGAATATCCAGTATGTCTAAAAGCTCATCCATACGCAGTTCGCCTGCAATTTCCAATGCTCCATCATCCAGATAAACATAATCCTCTTCTACTATATCATCTTCATCATAAATATCGCCTACCAGTTCTTCCATTATATCTTCCATAGTGATTAAACCGGCTGTTCCCCCATAATCATCTGTTACAATTACCATATGGGCTCTTTTTGCACTCATCATTTCAAAAAGCGTATTAACCAGCATGCTCTGGTGTACAAATATTGGTTTATCCATCAAAGCTGTTATATCTATAGCAGAATTGTTGAGCATACCTCTTAAATACTTCCTTGACTGCAGAACACCAATTATGTTATCTATCGTATTTTCATAAACCGGGAGTCTGGAGAATTTTTCTTTTATGACCGTGCTGTCGATCTTTTCCTTACGCCAGTCTATATCAACTGCGACTATGTCTACTCTTGGGGTAAGGATATCAGCAGCAGTAGTATCCAGAAAGTCTATTGCTGACTGGATAAGCTCACTCTGGTCAGATTCCAGTACGCCTTCTTCTTCAATCGTCTCTATCATGCTCTGAAGCTCATCTTCAGTCATCGTTGGTTCCTTAGTGCTATTTCCCATAAATTTTCTTAACAGCCTTCCTGTTGCAGAAAGGATATAGGCAAAAGGGGTAAGGATAATTATCAGAACTCTTAATACAGGAGCAGCCTTTATTGCATATGAGTCTGCATTGTCTTTAGCTATGCTTTTTGGAATTACTTCACTGAAAGTGAATATAAGTATAGTAAGAACAATTGTTGAGACCAGAGAACCTATCTCTCCTAAAAGCCGTACTGCAACCACTGTGGCTATCGAGGCAGCGGATATATGTATTATGTTTAATAATATAAGGATAGTCGTGATTGATTTATCTGATTGCTCGATTATCTTCAGGACTCTTTCAGACTTATTGTCGCCGTTTTCCGCATTATATTTCAGCCGGACTTTGTTACAAGATGAATATGCCGTTTCCATACCCGCTAATAGACCGCCCACGACGATAAGGACGATCAGGGTGATACTTCGGTATATACTGTCACTATCCATTAAGGATTTTCACACTCCATTAATCAAAATATATCGATAGTTTAAGGCATAATATAAATATTGTCAAGAGAAGCTTAAGTTCCTTGTTGACAACTCAATCATCAACTCTAATTATTCTTGGTATATACTATAATAGCAATACATGAACTGCGAAAGGAATACTTGTGAAGATCTACTCGACATGCGAAATAGCAAAAATATGCGGAATACATCCTAATACAGTAAGATTCTATGAGCAGCAATCCTTAATAACCACACCAATAAGAAAGAGCAACGGTTACAGGGTATTTACAGATCTGCATATTTTTCAGATAAAACTCATAAGGATTGCCTTGAGGACAGAAGTTTTACAGAACGGACTGAGAAATCAGGTGGTTAAAATAATCAAACTGTGCGCAAAGATGGAATTCAGTGAAGCTGCCATTCAGACAGATATCTATATAGAAATGATTGAAAGTGAATTACGTCATGCCAAAAATGCTGTAATGGCTGCTGAGAATATACTCCGAAATGATATTCCTTCTGAAAAAATACTTTTAAAAAAGAATGAAGCAGCAACATATCTTAACATAACAGCTGACACTTTAAGAAACTGGGATAGAAACGGACTTATAGATGTTAAAAGAAAATCCAATGGATACAGGGTATATGATGAGAATGATTTGAGAATTCTGAGTATAATTAGGACCCTTCGTCTGGCAAACTATTCCTTATCATCAATATTACGTCTTCTTTCAGTAATGAAGAATAAAACATATAGAAGTTCAGAAATAGAATATGTGCTGAACACGCCTTTCGCAGATGAAGATATAATAACTGCCTGCGATAAACTGGTTATTTCATTGGAAAACACATTATCCGATGCCTGTATCATAAGAAAAGCTCTTGTCAGTAAGAAAAATATTGTAAAAAAGATAAAATATTAATTTTTCTAACATTACAGTATAACACCAAGGTTAATATGTGTAGTAAAATGCCTTCAGTTTTGAAGGAGGCTCAAATGCAGAATTGGAAAAGTAAAATATTATTATTCATGTCAAGCCAGGCAGTAACACTGTTCGGATCCTCACTCGTGCAATTTGCTATAGTCTGGTATATAACGCTTAAAACATCATCAGGCATATGGGTATCAGCTCTTACAATATGCTCATTTGTTCCACAGTTTATAATCTCGTTTTTTGCCGGGGTGTGGGCAGACCGCTATTCAAAAAAACTGCTGATTATATTCTCTGATGCGATAATAGCTATTTCTACACTTGTTCTCGTGCTGTTATTGCCACACATATCAAACGATAACACAGTATTCATCGCCCTGCTTATAGCTTCTGTTATCCGTTCATTAGGTGCAGGAATACAGACACCTGCAGTAAGTTCAGTCATACCTTTGTTTGTACCAGAAGAGCATCTTATGAAGTTCAATGGAATAAATGCTACTGTACAGTCAGTCGTACAGTTTGCAGCGCCGGCAGCTGCAGGAGCGATACTTTCATTCAGCACATTGCCCTCTACTCTTTTGATTGATATAGCTACTGCTGCTGTAGGAATAGGGATATTATCAGCTCTTGCCATACCGAAACAGACAGTAATTAATACTGACAGTTCTGAATCTGTATTCCAGGAAATGATAAAAGGCATGAAATATGCATTTTCTAATTCATATCTTCGCAAGCTTCTCATATTTTTCGGAATTTTTATTTTTCTTTCTGTTCCTGCAGGATTTTTAGCTACTCTGTTTGTAAGCCGTGAGTATAACAGCAGTTATGCATACATGTCCATTGTTGAAATAGTGGGATTTGCAGGCATGGCGGCAGGCGGTTTGCTGATTGGCATATGGGGAGGATTCAAAAAACAGATATTTACATTGATAACTGGCATTATAGCCTTCGGTATACTTGGTATCGGTATGGGTATCATTGATAATTTTATCGTTTATCTGATCCTAATGGTAATATACGGAGTAGCCCTTACTATGGTACAGACATCCATTATGACCATAATACAGCAGAAATCTGATGCATCAATGATAGGAAGAGTATTTGGATTCCAGAATGCCATGTTCAGCGGATGTCTTCCAATAGGTATGGCTGTATTCGGACCTTTGGCTGACATAATGCCTTTAAGATTATTAATGATAATAACAGGCATCTTTATGTTGCTCATGGCTGGCCTTATACGTATTGATAAAGTGATGTTAATCGACTAGCTTCAGGTATATACTTCCCCATTTATCATGATACTCTTTACAGTTACATCAATTCTGACCATGTTCAGAGCTGTTGTAAAATCCAGCACATCAAATATCTTCTGCTGGACCTGTCTTAGAGTCTCAATTATGTCATAATCAACATTAACTGTTATATTAACTTCCAATGCAATCCCTTCAGGTTTATTTATGACGCGAAAACGAGTCATGCCTTCAAAGCCGTTTATTGCAGTACATCCGTAGCTGGCAATCTGGAAAAGCGTGTTATTAGATATTGTATACTCTCCAAGATATGAGAATGTCGGCCTTACTATGGTCTTGGTACCGTCAGGTTCGTACTTTGATTTATCTCTTCTTCTGAATATATATAATGGATCCAGAAGATATCCTGCGAAATCTTTCTTAATTTCAAAAGTAGGCACAGGTATTACATGCTTTCCTTTCTCCTGCCGGCTCTTGGTCGCAATGGCAATTTCCTCTTCATCTGATATGTCCGTAATCCTTATAATCTTCTGAACAGGTGGCATTTCCAGTTTCTGGGCAATTTCGTTCACCATCTTGTCAGATGTCCCAAGTATCAGTATAGAGTCGGCTTTGCTGGCTTTTATTGCCTTTGCTACTTCCTTGCGATGATCATTATCATCAAAGATTGCTCGTTTTATGGAAGCTATTTTCGTAGCTTCCTTTTTTGCGCTTTTCCCTGCTATGACTCTGTTCTCGCTTATTAATAAGCCGTCATCAATTATATGGGTTATTCCCATGTCCGAAGCCAAAAGCGTGGATTTATGGCTTTTGCCGGTTCCGCTAGGACCGACTAAGGCATATACCTTAATGTGCAACCTCCATACATTGTTATATCCAGATTATATCATATCTATTTGGCTCATAATATGTGTCAGCTTAGCTATTTAACGCATTTGAGAATATGATATCCGGAACTTCTGTTAATTGTCTCTACATTGGAAAAAAGTTCAGAAAGCTTTTTTTTTGTGCTATCCAGTCCCTGTTTCTTTTGAATAACACAGTAAAAATTTCCGCCTTCATTAAGTATCTCGAATGCTTTATCATAAAAAGCAAATACTACTGTTTTACCTGCTCTTATAGGGGGATTGGTGACGCATATATCAACTTTTTCCGATATGCTTTCTTTAGTTATATCCATTTTCTTTATATATGTCCTTTTAGACATGTTCTTATCGATATTTATTTTCGCTAAGGCAGCTGCTCTTTCATTAACTTCATAAAGATATGAATTATTTATCTTCAAAAGCCTGTTAAGGATTATCCCTATAACCCCTATTCCACAGCCTAAATCTGCAAGCGAAGGCTTATCTTCATTGGATAACCCGCTTTCTGGTTTATCTGAATCCAAAAGGACTGAATCAATAAGAAGCTTGGAACCATAGTCAATACCCTGTTTGGAAAACACTCCGCTGTCAGAGTAGAACCTGAAATCCACTTCGTTAATTTTAACCTTGTATTCAAACATATTATCTTTGGTTAACGGTTTGTCCGTAAAATAGTGATCTGTCATGATAACCTTTCCTGCCCCCTAAAATGAAAAAGGGCGGTCTAGCCGCCGGTTCTCAGTGTTTAGAAATCTGTTATTCCTCAACTGGAGCATCAACAGGGCATACATCCGCACAAGCTCCGCATGATATGCACAGTTCTGCGTCTATAACATAAATATCGTCTCCCTGAGTGATAGCGCTTACAGGGCATTCTGCCTCGCATGCACCGCAGCTGATACATTCATCAGTTATTCTATATGGCATGTTACACCTCCCATAGTATATTAAGCAAAATTATATAGCCATGAAATTTAAAAAGCAAGGTCACAAAAGTAATTAGGATATATGTATTTAGAATATGCCTATATCTATCCGCTTATGGCTGAAATGCCGAGCATCAAATTATCTGGAACACATAGAACTTCAAATAGTCAGTTTCAGGAACATTCCATAAAATTGGATGGTCCGGTGATTGCTGACGTTCCTCAATCTGTTTGAGTTGTACATTTGCATCATATGCAGCTTTTTTAAGCATTCCGACAAAAAGGTCATTACGCATAAAATGTGAACAGGAACATGTTGCCAGATATCCTCCCCTTGGAAGCAGCTTCATCGCCCGAAAATTAATCTCATAGTACCCTTTCGATGCATTATACACAGTCTTGCTGCTTTTGGTAAAAGCCGGCGGGTCAAGTATTATAAAGTCATATGGGGACTGCCTGTTTTGCGATAAATCCAAAAGAAAGTCAAATACATCACATGTCTTAAAATCCATCTTTTCGGTAAATCCGTTTATTTGCGCATTCTTCTTTGCCATGTCGATGGCATACTGTGAAATGTCCACAGCTGTTACATGCTTTGCTCCACCTTTAACAGCATTTAAGGCAAAAGATCCTGTATGCGTAAAACAGTCGAGTACATTCTTCTCCAAAGAAAGTTTTGCTACTAGCTGTCTGTTATATTTCTGGTCAAGAAAATATCCGGTTTTCTGTCCGTTTTCAAAATCCACCTCATATGTTATCCCGTTTTCTGTTATGTTTGTTATGGTCGAATGCGGGTGAGTTAATAAATCAGATTTATACCATCCCTTGTACTCGGATAATCCTTCCAGCTTCCTGATCGATATGTTATTTCTTTCATAAATTCCTTCAATATCGACATTAACTTCATCAAGTACTTTTAGCAGTAACCTGAATATCATGTCCTTTCGCTTATCGATACCATACGAAAGCACTTCAGCAACAAGTATTTTCCCAAAACGGTCTATTGTCAGCCCAGGAAGCCCGTCAGCTTCACCGAAGATAAGGCGGCAGTTGTCAAAATCTTCCCTCATTACTGTCTGTCTGAACAGAACTGCATAACGGATTCTTCTCTCAAAAAACTGTTCATCAAATATATCATTTGTGTTTGATGACAGAATACGCACATGTATTTTACTTTTCTCACTGTACAGCCCAGTTCCAAGATAAGTTCCCTTTTCTGACTGCACATCAACCAAAGACCCGTTTTCAGGTGTTTCTGAAACTGAAGTTATCTCTGCAGCATATACCCAGGGATGACCGTTTTTAAGTGAATATTCAGCTTTTTTTGTCACTTTAAATATTGGAAATGCCCTGTTCATAATTAATACCCCCTCATGCTCTTACAGTATCATAATGCAAAATGAAGTATATCATATGCAACTTGCATTATCAGATAAAATCATGAAGATAGTCACAAATTATGCTTTAAAAGTTGCTTATGAGTTATATCTATCAAAAAAGCTCCAGGAGGAGCAAATGACATCAGAATCGCAGAAAGTCCTGCTTTTCCCATTAGAGTGTATATTAACACTATGATTTCAGAAAAACAATATTAATTATCTTCAAGCTTTGTAAGCTCGTTTATATCCAGAGAATCATTCTCCACATCAGGTAATACCTTGTATCTACTGGATTTTTTCAGCACTGTAACATCCTGAGCATTGTATTGCCTTATGTCTATCTCTTCGCCCTTATCCAGTTTGACTCTTAGCA
>ENA-UPTA01001779-UPTA01001779.1-activated-sludge-metagenome-genome-assembly--contig:-NODE-1779-length-23267-cov-10.662761_pt1 | contig 23267 bp, 18 predicted proteins | sample MGYA00238184_ERZ773361 | MGnify/ENA primary metagenome ERZ773361 (study PRJEB29100, sample SAMN05720205) | activated sludge metagenome | isolation source: anaerobic digester from wastewater... | reverse complement strand
GTTCATGGCCATGACTCTCTCTTTTCTTAATCTATGGGAATTCGATACAGTAACATTCTTAAATCGGGAGAGTGTATCCTGCTTGACACTGTTTTTAGTACAGAATATAATACTTTTCACTTGCGGGAGTCGCCAAGTGGTAAGGCATCAGCCTTCCAAGCTGATATTCGCGGGTCCGAATCCCGTCTCCCGCTCCATCAACAGAACCTCCTGAGAACAACTGGAGGTTCTTTGTTTACCCCTTTACAATCCCAACGGCTCTTGACAGATTGTGCTATAATTATATAAGATAAATAAGATAAATAATATCAATAATACGCCAGGAGGATATGATGACTGAACGGGTTTCAGAAGCAGTTTGGAAAGGTTCATTAAAAGACGGGAAAGGTTCTGTCAAGCTGAGCAGCGGTGCATACGAAGGACCTTATACCTTCGCCTCCCGCTTTGAAAGCGGTGCGGGCACCAATCCAGAAGAATTAATTGGGGCGGCCCATGCCGGGTGTTACTCGATGGCTATGAGTGGAGCCCTCGACAAAGAGGGTTTCAAAGCGGAGCACATCCACACGGTAGCAAAGGTCAGGCTGGAAATGATCGAAGGCAAAGCAACAATCACCCACATCCACCTGGATACTGAAGCCAATATCCCGGACATTTCGGCCGAGAAGTTTGCCCAGATCGCAGAAGATGTCAAGCTGACCTGCCCGGTATCGGTTGCGCTTTCCCATGTGCCCATGACGCTGAAGGCAACCCTGCTCTAATTTTTCAACAGGCTGTCAATTCTAAAGCCATGCTGCGGAAAATCGGCATGGCTTTACTTTTTAACAATTGTCTGTCACTTCATTGAGCGGCTTGACGGAAATCCTGTTTAGCATTAATCTTGTGCTGTTCTCATGTAAGTTTGAGAAGTATTTTATGAATAGGGTGCAGAGGAGGCGGTAATGGAGCAGGTTTCCCTGGGTAAAGGCATTTACTGGGTTGGGGTTCATGATCATCAAACAGACTTGTTTGAAGGATTATGGCCGGTCCAGGAAGAAGGGGTTTCCTATAATTCTTACCTTATCAGCAGCCAGAAGACCACCCTGATCGACCTGGTGAAGCAGCCCTTCGCCGGCAGCTACCTGGACGCACTGAGGGGCAAGGTTGACTTTTCCCGCCTGGATTATGTAGTACTCAACCACATGGAACCTGACCATACCTCAGCCTTGCGTGACCTTGTCCAGACTGCCCCGCAGGTAAAGATACTGGTGAGCGAAAAAGCCAGGTCGATGGTTGAGTCGTACTATGGTTTGCAGGATTCGGTGCAGGTGGTCAAAGACGGTGAGGAGATCTCCCTGGGAGAACATACCCTGCGCTTTGTTTACACGCCTTTTGTGCACTGGCCGGAAACGATGATGACCTATGTACCCGAGAACGAAATTCTGTTCTCGTGTGATGCCTTTGGCGGATTTGGCGCTCGTGATGATATCATTTTTGATGACCAACCAGAGGATCTGGACTGGTACCTTGATGAAGCGCTGCGGTATTTTGCCAATATTGTGTCGGGCGTCAGCAAGCCGGTCTTGAATGCGATCAACAAACTTGCAGGAGTACCGATCAAGATTGTAGCGCCTTCGCATGGGCTGGTGTGGCGCAAGGATCCGGCAAAGATCATTGACCTGTATGCAAAATGGTCGGGCTATAGCAGCCAGCCGGCAGAGAAGGGCATTACCATCCTGTGCGGTTCGATGTATGGCAGTACAGCACAGCTGGTTAAGGCTGTAGAAGATGGGATCGCTTCAACCAGCGTGGCTTTCAAGACTTTTGATGCCGCCCGCACCCATGCCAGCTACATTCTGCCCTGGCTGTGGAAGAACCGCGGTGTTGTGGTAGCGTCACCTACTTATGAAGGGTACCTGGTTCCGCCCATCCGCAACTTGCTGGAGATCGCTTCGCACAAGCGCATGTTCAATAAATCTGCGGTGTACACTGGCAGCTTCACCTGGGGCGGGGGCGCCCGCAGGGATATTGAGTCTTACGTGGAGCAATTAAAGTGGACCCTGGCTGCCAGCTATGATTACCCGGGTTATCCTGGTGAAGCCGAAAAGGAGATCGGCCGCAGGTTGGGGGCAGAACTGGCCAAGCAGGTGCTTCAGGATTGAGGCTCTTCTCTCCCGGAATCTTCAGGTGAGCTGTCTTTCTTTTCAGCTTCTTTCAGCCTTGCAGATCCTGGTTTAGCTTCGACGGGGATTTCCACATTTACCGGTTCGGCATCTATTCCAGCTTTTTCCTCTACCCTGGCAAATTGGATCGGTTTTCCGGTCCACATCGCCCTGGCTTGCAGCATGATACCCACCTGGGCTGCTGCCATCCACAAAATGAAGGTAATTACCAGTATGGTCAAAATGGTGAGCCAGGTTTTGTAGTGTTTCTGGGCATATTCGACTTTCTCAATCAGCTGGTCAACCGTCTTCCGGTATTTATCTGTTGCTGTTTGGGCATCATCAATAGAATCTGAGATCTTCTCCAGGCTGTCAGCAAGCCCGGAAAGGCTGGTGCGGATGCCGCCCAGGTCGCCGGCTGTTTGATCCAAGTCTTCGCGGATGTTGCCCAGGGTAGTTTCCATCGGATCGAGGCTGGTGGAAATTCCCTGGATGGTGCTCTCGAGAGTATTCTCAGGCGCATACCTGGTTTTGAACAGGGGGACAGCAGTGATGATTGCCAGGGCATCATCCACAACCCGGGCGGTTTTCGATGCCGCATCCAGCGAAATCTGGGTTTCCGTGATCACTTTGGATAGACTGCTGCCGACCAAATTGGCAATGGAGGTGGTTAATTCGGAAGTACCTTTAAGGCTTTCGGATGTACTGCGGGTGGATTCAACCAGAAGACTGAAGCTGGAATCCACTTCCCCCAAAGTATCATCCACCACATCCAGGATATCAGAGGTTGTGATGAGGGCATGATGGGTCAGGTCCAGGGTATCACCAACAGCCACTGCAACCTTCGCCCTGGCCGGGAAAACCAGAACGATCATGGACAGGCTGAGGAGCAATCCAATGACAGCTCCAAAATAAAGAAACGCAGCAGTAATCCGGGCGAAAAGTTTACTCATGGCTCCCTCCACTGGTTCTGACATTTACCCTTTACTATTATATGACAGGCGGGTTCAAATCAGGATAGGGTAAAATACCTCTAATCGTTCCACCCAGGAGTTATTCATGAAAAAGATCCTCATCAGCATCATTCTCATCAGCGTCGTTATCATGAGCTGCAGCGTTACCGGTAGTAAGGCAACCCCAACCAGCGGGTTGGATATTCCGCAGAATACCGGACCTGCCCGCATCACTGGCGAATTCTCCTACACCAATGACATTATCGAAGTGTATTACGTGGAGCAGGCGGTTGCCCTGCTGGACATGACCGGGTTTATCATGCGGGATCAAGAATGGGAATTGCCTGTTGATTCGCAGGTGCTGGGTTATCTCGACCTGGATGAAGATAATAACACCGGAACGTTCTCCCTTTCCCTTCCTGTTTTTCCGGAAGGTGAATTAAATGATGTGGATCAGGATACCGCAACAGAAAAAGGTGTTCAGGTATTTGTGATCGGATACAATCCAAACCTGACAGGGGGGCCGTTCTCAGAAGGGGACGACCGCTCCCGCGGCTGGCCTTCATACCTCACCTCTATGGTGACCGATTCAGAAAACGATGATGAGGTGATTGGTGGCATGCTGGTTGTTTGGTCGCCCGATGATACGCAGTCATTCCCCTCCGGATTTGGGGATGACGGGTTGCTATTCACTACCGACGACCCGGTAATGGACCTGGGTGCCGGCTATTCCATCATCAACCTGGATGAATCGCCTTTCGAAATCATCCGGGATACTGAAATTAAGATGACCCTGCATGAGCCAGCTGATATAGCTGTTAAAGATTTCTCCTCGTTGTCTTACACCAAGGCATTTGACCAGATGTTTGAGATTGTGCGCAAAGAATATGCATTTAATGGGGTGAAAGGCAAGCAGCCGGATTGGGATATATTGTATGACCAGGTAGCCCCGCTGGTGAAAGATGCAGAAAAGCAGCAGGACGATGTTGCCTTTTACATGGCTCTGCAGGAATTTGTGAACGCATTCAAAGACGGCCATGTGGGATTGAGCGGCGATACAGGCCAGATGCTTTTCTACCAGCAGGCAGTTGGCGGGATTGGGGCAGCTGTACGTGAGCTGGATGATGGCCGTGTGCTGGTGGTATACATCCTGGAAGGAAGCCCGGCGGAACAAGCTGGGATGCAGGTCGGGGATGAAATCACCGAAGTCAATGGTAAACCTGCGTCGGCAGCCTTAGAGGATGTAAAACCGTTGTTCGGCCCGTATTCTACGGATTTCGGTTATAGGTATGACCAGGCTATTTTCCTGCTGCGCGGTCCAAGCGGAACCAGTATTACGCTTACTTACAAGAATGGAGCCAACGCCGGTAAAACCGTCACTTTAACCCGGATTGAAGAGTATGACTCCCTGTTTGCTACATATATATACAGCGGGGTAGATACCTTGATCCTTCCGGTGGAATCCGAAGTGATCAATGGAACAGTTGGGTATATCAAGATCAACTCGAACTATGATGACTTGGGCTTGATCATCCGGCTTTTCGAGCGTGCCTTGCAAAAATTTGAGGAATACGAAGTTGCCGGAATCATCATCGACCTGCGCCAGAATTCGGGCGGGGCTCCACTTGGCCTGGCGGGTTTCCTGTATGATGAGGAGATCCCGATGGGGCAGCTTGAGTATTACAGTGATACGACCGGCAAGTTCGAACCGGACGGACCACGGGAAAAGGTCATTCCGAATGAAGAACAGTATTTCTTCAACACGATGGTGCTTCTGGTGGGTAACGCCTGTTTCAGCGCCTGCGAAATCGAGGCTTATGGTTTCAGCCAGGTGCCCGGGATGACCGTGATGGGGCAGTTCCCTACCGGCGGTGTGGAAGCTGAAGTTGCCCGTGGGCAGTTTGAGCTTCCCGGCGGAATTTCACTACAGATCCCGACAGGCAGGTTTACCCTGGAGGATGGTAGCATTTTCCTCGAAGGCGTTGGTGTGGTACCGGATATCCTTCTGCCAGTGGATGAAGCTAGTGTGTTGTCAGAAGAAGACGTGGTATTACAGGAAGCGATTTCAGTCATTACTGGAGAGTGAAAATGAAGAAATTATTTCGAAACCAGGATCTCTGGACATTTCTTCTTCTCACCCTGGCTTGTGTGATAGCCTATGTACCATTGATTGCAAAGCAAGGTCCGGTAAATGATGACTGGTACCTGATCTATGGGGCTTATTCACAGGGTGCAGAAAAATTCCATGCCATATTTGCCAGCGACCGTCCCCTGCGCGCTTATCACATGCAATTAATGTGGTCGCTGTTTGGCGCAAAAGTTATCATGTACCACATATGTGCGATAATCCTCCGTATTGCCAGCGGAATGGGGCTGTACTGGATCATCAGGTTAGTCTGGAAAAATGCTCCTAAAGCTGCAGCTCTGGCTGCGCTGCTGCTGGTTTTGTATCCCGGATTTTTGGATATGCCCAATGCCATTGATTACCAGTCGCACATTCTTGCATTTACATTAGCTGTTTTCTCAATTCTGTTTACGGTTATAGCCATCCAACTTCACCAGGTTTGGGGTAAGGTTGTTTTCATAGTTTTTTCTCTTATCCTGCAATTGATCTATCTCGGGTTAATGGAATACTACATTGGCCTTGAGGGCCTGCGGTTATTCCTTGTGGGTGTCCTGATTTTGCGCAGCAGAGGGGTAACAATTCGTCAAAAAGTGGGAAAGGTAATCGCCTGGGCAATCCCGGGTGGTATAACTGCTGCCGGATTCCTGTACTGGCGGGCATTTATTTTCCAAAGTACTCGCAGTGCTACCAACCTGGGGAACATCTTTACACGCTTAAAGGAATCGCTGCAATTGGAAGGTGCCTGGCTTGTGATATACCAAATTCAGGATTTTCTCAATGTTGTCTTCTTCGCATGGGCAGTTCCTTTTTCTAATTATGTTCTCCGGCTGAGGTTAAAAGAATTCTTGCCCGCCCTGGTTTTGGGTTTGGCAGCAGGCTTTGTGGTATGGGCGGCTTTTCACTACAAGGTGCTGGATGAGGAACCCCGGGAAAAAATGGAGGGTGAAGAATACAGGCGGTCGGACATCGAGATGCTGGTAGTTGGAGTGCTTGCGGTAATTTTTGCCCTGATTCCAGCCCATGTTGGTGACCGGCATGTTGTTTTCAGTTCTTACAGCCGTTTTTCATTTCCGCCGTCCATTGGGGCTGTGTTATTCCTGGTGGCATTAGGCAGGATGTTTATTAAACCCAGGTTGCGGGTATGGTCAACTGTTTTGCTGGTTTTACTGGCTGTTATGACACATTATGGGAACAGCACCCGGTTTGCTGCAAACTGGGATGTGATGAGGTCTTTCTGGTGGCAGGTGAGTTGGCGAGCTCCGCAGATTAAACCCGGTACGACTATTGTTGCAACTTATGCCAACCAGGGTGTACCGGAAGATTATCACATTTGGGGACCAGCCAACCTGATCTATTACCCAACCAGGTCTACTCCTCCTTGGGAGCTAACTAACATAGAAGTAAAAGGGTCTACATTAACTCTGGGAGATATTCAAAACATTTTAACTGGTGCAGAGTTCCGTACTGAGGGAAGATCGTTTGTAACCATGTTCGAGTTCAGCAAAATCCTCGTAATGGCACAGCCATCTTCGTCAAGCTGTGTCCATGTTATAGACGGATTAATGCCTGACCTTTCTGAATATGACCGGTCGGAAATTCTGCTTGTTTCCAGCAAATCCAATCTCGAGAACATTTTAACCACAGAGAAATTTACGGGACCACCAGTAGAGATTTTCGGTCAGGAACCAGAACATACTTGGTGTTATTACTATCAAAAAGCATCTTACGCGCGACAGCAAAAAGATTGGAAGCAAATTGCTGAACTTGAAACCCAGGCAGAGGAGAAAGGTTTGCGTCCAGGAGATCCGGTGGAATTACTGCCTTTCTTGGAAAGTAACGCTATGCTGGGTAATGAATCCAAGGTTGAAAGCCTTTCCACCGTATTGAAGGGTACACGGTTGACACGACTAAATGCCTGTAACTGTTACCGGCAGGATTTACGGAATCTGCGCCTCGAGAACCCGGATGGTTATAAAATGTTGATCGAAAAACTTTGCGATTAGCACAACAAGGAAGCAGGTTGTTATTCCAAAGTAAACTGTTTACTATTTTCGTAATATCATATCCTTACGTGTAAACAATTCTGCACTTATCAATTTTATGAATTGACCCTGACTTGTAATCACTCTGGGGGCGTGATACACTTTTTAAACGATGCAAGTCTACCTGGCTGCCACTCCCGATCTTTCATTTGGCGATCTCTTGCGACTTTCTCTGGAGCAGGAGGACACTGTCAGCGTGTGCCTTGCAAATACGTTCGACCAGATGATGGATGCTGTAAAGAACGACCCTTTGCAGTTGATCATCCTTGATGCAGACCTGTGTAACATGGATTTGGATGCGATTCTGCACCAGGTTTTGCAGCACAAACCAGCCATGAAGTTTATTGTTATCTTGCCCGAAAATGTCCCGGAATGGCGGCCTTCTATCCCCAATCCTGTCGCAGTATTACACCAGCCCTGTTTCATAACCGATGTGGTTGAGAAAGTGGAACTGCTCATGGGCATCCATCACCCGGTGGAACTTGGAGTGCCAACAGGGGGTACCGCTGACTTTTTGGAGCACAACAACAAGGCACTGGCAGGGTATATCCTTTCCTCATTCCTGCGCGAATCCTTAACCCACGCAGCCATGATTCTTGTTAACGGAGAACTGCGCCTTTCCCGGGGGTACCTGGAACCAGAGGAAGTGCGGGAGATCGCCAGGATAATAAAGCAATGCTGGCCAGCACGGACGCATTATGAGGTTGTCCGCTACATCCAGCTGGAATCCAGCCGGTTGGATTACCTGCTTTACGGGAAAGAGTATCTTCAAGATGTCTTCCTGGTACTGGTTGGTGATGTACGCGACCCGATCAGTGAGATGCGCACCCAGATGGAAACCCTGACCCGGCTGCTCCAGGAAACGGTTGACCGGTTTGATGTAAATCAGCCTGACCTGACTTCCAGCTGGCAGGTCGAATTTCCTGCCCCAAATTCTGCGCCTGGTTATGAATTTTCCGGGGACGAACGCAACCAGGATGCAGCTTTACAGCGTGAGAAGTTGCTGTCCATTCTCTCTGATATGCCTTCTCCAGACCCGGAAGAAGTATCCAAGATTGAAATGGATGACCAGGATGGCAGACCGGATATACTGGATGACTTCCTGGCAGAATTTTCTGATGGGCAGGAAGGCGGGATAACCAAAAGCAATGTACATCCAGTCTCCGCAACCAGCAACACCCAAACCGGGTATAAAAAGGTTTCCTTAGGTTCTACCGATATGGGTGATAATAGGGGGATTATTAGCCTGGTACTGCTGCCACGCAACCCAGTAAATTTACTCAATGAGTCTTTACAGAAGCAACTGGCTGGGTGGCTGCTTGAAATATGCCAGGCACATGGTTGGGAGCTGGTACAGGTGCAGGCACAGCCGGACCATTTGTTGTTTTCTGTCCGCACAACACCGGGCGTTCTGCCGGCGGAGGTTGTAGACATCCTGCGGCGGAGTACTTCTGCCAGGATTTTTACGTTCGATAACGCTTACCGTAAAGATAATCTCGCCGGGGACTTCTGGGCACCAGGGTACCTGGTATTGAATGGGCTGCAAGCTCCTGATGATACATTGTTAGCCCGGTTCACCAGGAACACGAGACAGAAGCAAGGGACCGACAGCCTTGAACATGAATGAAAGAAGAACATTCTTATGCCGCCTGTAATTTACTTAATTGATGGACATGCCCTGGCCTACCGCACATATTTTGCGTTAACATCCGGCGGGACCGGCCGGTTTCAGACGCAATCCGGGGAACCCACAGCCGGAATCTTTGGGTTTGTAAGTGTGATCCTCAAGATACTGGATACCGACAAGCCGGATTACCTGGCGGTAGCATTTGATACCGGCAAGACATTCCGCAATGACCTCTTTCCAGATTACAAGGCTACCCGGGCGAAGATGCCGGATGACCTTAAGCCGCAGATCGAGCGCATCCGCCAGTTGATCGATGCGTTTCCTTTCCCCCGCCTTGAGGTGGAAGGGTATGAAGCGGATGATGTCTTGGGCAGTGTTGCCCAACACGCAGTGGAAAAAGGATTGGGGGTTAAGATCATTACCGGCGACCGCGACCTGTTGCAACTGGTGACCGATAGTATTGTTGTCAACCTGGCAGGCGCAAAACTTTCTGAAGCAAAAGATTATTTCCCAAAGGATGTGAAAGAGTACCTGGGGGTCTTGCCCGAACAGGTGGTGGATTACAAAGCCCTGGTGGGTGACCAATCGGATAACATTCCGGGGGTGCAGGGAGTGGGCGAAAAAACAGCTATCTCCCTGTTGAACCAATACCCCACCCTCGAAGACATCTACAGCCACCTGGATGAGCTGCCTGCCAGAGTGAAGACCCGCTTGGAAGCCGGTAAGGATTCGGCAGAGATGAGCCGAAAACTGGCTGCAATCCGCACCGACCTGCCTGTGACCCTCGACCTGGAAAAAGCACGCATCGACCAGTTTGACAAAGAAGCCGTTTTGAAGATCTTCCGGGAGCTGGAATTCCGTACCCTGGCCACCCGCTTCCTGACCATCTGTAACCAGGCAGCACCGGCGGAACCAGCCAGCCAGTTGAGCCTGTTCGGCGAACCGGTGACCTCGATCGGGCAGCCGGCTGCGGCAGATATTTCTACGGTTGTGGTTGATAATCCGGCTGCTCTTGAAAAGCTGGTTGAAAAGCTGGAGCAGGCGGAGATGATCGCCCTGGATACTGAAACCACTTCAACCGACCCCATGCGGGCAAAACTGGTTGGGATCTCTCTGGCTGTCGATCCGCATGAAGGGTATTACATCCCGGTGGGGCATACGGGGGGCGAATCACAACTGCCCATGGTCAAAGTAGCTGACGCCCTGAAACCAGTTCTGGAGAGCAATACCCGCAAGATCGCCGGACATAACCTCAAGTATGACTGGCTGGTGCTATCACAGCATGGTATCACCATACCCCAGGTTCATTTTGACACCATGATCGCTGAGTGGCTCACCAACCCGGCCAGCCATAATCTTGGGCTGAAAGACATGGCAGAGGTTTACCTGCATAAGCAGATGACCCATATTGAAGAACTGATTGGCAAGGGCAAGAACCAGCTCAGCATGTCTGAGGTGCCTGTAGACAAGGCGGCACCTTACGCGGCAGCGGATGCGGCTATCACTTTTACCCTTGTACCGGCTTTGACTGAAAAACTGCAAACGCAGAATGCCACAGAGTTGTTCCACACCCTCGAAATGCCCCTGGTAACCGTGCTGGGCAGAATGGAGCAGATTGGGATAGCCCTGGATGTCCCGTTCTTTGGCAAAATGGCTGCTGAATTAAACACCCGCCTGGCTGAGATCGAAGACGAGATCACCCGCGCAATTGGTTACAAGTTGAATATTAATTCCACCCAGCAGCTTTCGAAGGCTTTATTTGAGACCCTGAAGCTGGAGCCGCCCGACAGACGGCAGAAGACTGCCAGCGGAATGTATTCAACCGCTGCTGAAGTGCTTGAACTGATCCGCAGCCAGCATCCTGTGGTTGGGCTGATCCTGGAATACCGCGAACTGGCAAAACTCAAATCTACCTATGTGGAAACCCTGCCCCTGCAGGTGAACCCGAAAACCGGCAGGGTGCATACCTCTTTCAACCAGACAGGCTCGGTCACCGGGCGTCTGGCATCCTCTGAGCCTAATTTGCAGAATATCCCGGTGCGGACAGACCTCGGCCGCAAGGTGCGCAATGGTTTTATTGCCGGTGAAGGGCAGGTATTCCTCTCTGTGGATTACTCGCAAATTGAGTTGCGGATTGTAGCCCATATGGCACAGGATGAAGCCATGCTGAATGCTTTCCGCAATGGGCAGGATATCCATGCCGCTACCGCTGCGGCAATCAACAATATCCCGCTGGAGAAAGTGACTAAAAGCCTGCGCAGCAGGGCTAAAGCCATTAACTTTGGATTGATTTACGGAATGAGCTCTTTTGGTTTGAGCCGCTCGGCTGAGATCACCCTGGCAGAGGCAGAGGATTTTGTAAGGGCTTACTTCAACCAGTTCCCGGGGGTAAAACGCTATCTGGATTCGGTAAAACTGCAGGCTTCCCGCCAGGGATATGTCGAAACCCTGTTAGGGCGCAGGCGCTACTTCCCAAACCTGCAAAACCAATCGAATGTGAATATCCGCAACCGCGAAGAGCGTGAAGCCATCAATGCCCCGGTGCAGGGAACTGCTGCAGACATAATTAAACTGGCTATGCTAAAATTACCTGATGCATTACTGCATGCCGGACTTAATGCGAAGATAGTCCTGCAGGTGCATGATGAGCTTTTATTGGAATGCCCGGTTGAAGAGCTGTCTCAAACGGCACAGGTCGTGCAACAGGTAATGGAAAAGGCATACACCCTTTCGATCCCGCTGGAAACGGATGCGCGTTCAGGGAAGAATTGGGGAGAACTTGAAACCTTGAGCAATGCTTGATATCATGAAAACAATTGCAAAATGAACTCAGAAAACCCCGTTTTTAACAACGCTATGAAATCAGGCCATTCGGCTGCCTGGGACCAGCAGTGGGAGCAGGCTGCCGAAAATTACCGTGTGGCTCTCAAGGAGATCCCTGATCACCCAGCCGCGCTGGCAAACCTGGGATTGGTATTGTATGAAACCCGGCAATTTGACGAGGCATTGCAATGTTATCAGAGGCTGGCACAAATTTCACCACAGGATGGATTGGCGCAGGAACGGATAGGGCGGATTAAAGAAAAGCAGGGCTTGAGGGTGGAAGCATTAAGGGCATACAGTCTGGCTGCTGACCTGCACCTCCGCATGCGGGATGTGGACAAAGCCATCGAGAACCTGCTGCGTTTCATTTCGCTTGAACCTGAACATTTGCTCGCCCGGTCCAGGCTGGCGATGATCTACGAAAAGATGGACAGGAAACAGGAAGCTGTTGGAGAATATCTGGCAGTCGCCAGCATTTACCAGCGTATGGGGGATATATCGCATGCCATGAAGTCCATTGAACATTGCCTGCAAATCCTGCCCGATCACCCCGCGCCAAAACAGGCATTGCTGCAGCTCAGGAATAACCAGCTCCTGCCGAAGCCGCTGGCTCCCCGGATCGGAAGCGGACCGGTGAAACTGCAGGAATTACGCAAAGGCGAAGATGAGGATGAGGCTGATAAGAAACTGGCTGACCCTATCACCGAAGCGATGGAAAAAGCGCTCTCAGAGCTTGCGTCGCTGATGCTTGACCAGGGAGAAGAAAGCAGCAAAGGGGAGCGGAAAGGCATATCTGCCTTCACGCGTGGTACAGGAGGCCTGTCTCTGGCTGAAAACGAACGCCGCCTCGTGCTTTTACACCTGGGGCAGGCGATCGATTACCAGACCCAAGGGAATGAGGAAAGGGCAATCGAAGAACTGAATAAAGCCCACGCAATCGGGTTGCACAGCGCCGCTGCCCATTTTACCATCGGCAACCTGCTTGCACACAAAAATGATAAGAATTGCCTGCTGCACTTGCGGAAAGTAACCGGTTCGCAGGATTATTCCCTGGCCTCCTATCTTCTGATGGGGCAGTTCCATGAGAAGCTGCACCAGTTTCCCCTGGCAGCCCAAAACTATCTGCGGGCTCTGCGCTCCGCCGACCTGACGACTGTCAGCAGTGATATGGTTGAAATGCTTTATCAAGCCTATGAGCCGATGGTAGACAGCATTACCAGCAGCCAGGACAATGAAAGGCTAGTGAGCCTTTGCACTGCCATCTCGGATTTATTGATCCGTACGGACTGGAAGCGGCACATCCTGGCTGCACGACAAGGCTTGCCGACCATTGAAGAAAGCGGCTTCCCTGTACCCCTGGCAGAAATGATTTTAGATACCGGCACAAGCAATATGCTGGATTCGATGGCGCGCATCAATGCCCTCGGTAACCAGGGCAGGATGTACTCAGCCCTTGAAGAGGCTTACCAATTGATTGTGCAAGCGCCCAATTACCTTCCCCTGCATGCCCAAATCGCAGAATTGATGCTGAGAGATGGCAAGACCCAGGAAGCAGTGCATAAATTCCTTTTGACCGCACGGCTTTATGTGCTGCGGGGAGAACCAGCCCAGGCGGTCAGGATCATTAAACGCATCTTGCAAATCTCTCCAATGGACCTTGAAACCCGCAATTTGATGGTGGATACGCTCTTAAGCCAGGGCAATGTTAATGAGGCAATCCAGCAGTACATGGAACTGGCAGAAACCTATTACCAGATGGCTGATCTTGACCAGGCGCGTAAGACTTATGCCCTGGCTTTGAAATTGACCCAGCACCCGCGCACAGATCCGGGCTGGAAAGTCCAGATCATGAACAAAATGGCTGATATTGACCTGCAAAAGTTGGACTTACGGCAGGCAGCCTTGTTATATGAACAAATCCGTACCCAGGAACCTGAAGATCCCGAAGCCAGGTTCCACCTGATTAGCATCTACCTTCGCCTTGGCCAGGATATGAATGCCTTCAACGAACTGGATGGCTATGTCAGCATGCTCGAGAATAGCGGCAAACGGGTAAAGGCGATCGAGCTGGTGAAAAACCTCATCTCAGAGTGGCCGGACAAGATGGAGTTAAGCAGACGGCTGGCAGACCTGTATGTTCGTGATGGTGACATCCAGAACGGGGTAAGCACCCTGGATGGCATCGCGGATGAAATGGTTAAACATGGCAACCAATCAGGTGCAGTTTCTATGTTACTGGCAATCATTGCCTTGAATCCGCCCAACGTGGCTGAATACCAGCATGCTTTGCAACGTGTAAGGGAATTGTAATCCAATGGACGAGCAAGCTTTAATCCTAAATGCCGTGCATGGGGATCTGGATGCCTTCAACCGGCTGGTATTGGCTTACCAGCAGATGGCGTTCAACGTCGCCGTGCGGCTGATGGCAGATGATGACCTGGCTGAGGATATCACCCAAACTGCTTTCATATCTGCATACAGGAAGCTGGGAGGGTTCAGGGGCGGGTCATTTAAAGCCTGGTTAATGCGGATCGTCACCAATGCCTGTTATGACGAGTTGCGCCGGGTCAAACGCCACCCTACCACAGCGCTTGAACCGGTAGATGAAGAATCGGACGAAGAAATGGAAAGCCCGGCCTGGCTTGCTGACGTTGCTCCCAGCCCGGAAGAGGCTTTTGAGCAGGCGGAACTCGAGCATGCCATCCAACATTGCCTGGACAACTTGCCGGAGGATTTTAAAGCGATTGTTGTGCTGGTTGATTTGCAAGGATTTGATTACAGTGAGGTTGCCCAGGTGGTGAAACGACCGCTGGGAACGATCAAGAGCCGCCTGGCAAGAGGCCGGATCAAATTGCAAGAGTGTCTGCGCCAGTTTTGGGAACTCTTACCCGCCAAGTTTCGTCTTGAGGATAAGAGTTTATGATGAACAAGTCTATTATCTCCTCCAGGCAATTAATCACTTTATCGGTATATCTGGATGGACAATTAACCATCACGCAAAAAGCCAGGTTAGAAAAACAATTATCTGAGAGTGCAGAACTGCGCCATGCGCTGCATGAATTGCGCCGGACGCGCAACGTGCTCCGCCAGTTAAAACAGAAACCTGCGCCGCGCAACTTTATGCTTAAGCCGGATATGGTATCCAGTATGCAGCGGGCTGCGCCGGTTTCACGCTGGGTGCCTGTGTTGAGTTTTGGATCGGTAGCAGCTGCAATTTTAATGATATTTACCCTGGTTGCTGGATTGCTGCCAATGGGAATGAGGGCAGCCCAACCTGCCCTTGAATATGCGGCTGCTCCAGTAATTGAAGCCCCAGTGACTGCAGAAGAGGATACTACAGCTCCCCTGCCAATCATTTCCTGGGGCAATGGCGATGCGGAAGCCCCTGGAGTTGTGGCAATGGGCGGGATAATGGCCACTGGAAAAGGCGGCGGTGGTGGAGGCGCGGAAGGGGCCGGCGGATCTGGTGTGGGAAGCGGGGGGGCAGTTATCAGTGCGCCGCCAGCAGTAATCACCAATGATATGGGTGTACCTTGTTTTGTAATACTCATCCCACCTGCTCCAGGTGAAGGCGTTCAAGCTGAAAGCCGGGATGTACAAAAAACCGGGCAGGAAGACAACTTTACTGTCATTGACAGTGGACCGATCCTTGGGCTGCGCATCACTGAAGAGGTACAAAAACCAGCAGAACCGAAGCCGGAACCTGCCAGCAAACAAACCCCGGCCTTCTCGCTGCCAGCAGCAATTATCTTCGGTGCGGCTGCCATCTTGCTGGCTTTGAGCGCTATCCTACTTAAAAGGAAACAGCAAAATTAGTGGCCGCTGAGATCCGTTACTGCCCTTTTTGCGGCACCCCGGTTGAAAGAAAAATGCTTTTTGGAATGGACCGCCCGGTTTGTCCGGTGTGCGGCTGGATTCATTTTGCCGATCCGAAAGTGGCAGCTGCAGTGGTTATAATCATTCAAGGCAAGATATTGCTCACCCGGCGCGTTAATGAACCCTACCAGGGATTGTGGACACTGCCGGCTGGATTTGTGAATGCACATGAAGATCCGCGCGATGCGGCTAGGCGCGAGTGCCTGGAAGAAACCGGGTTGACTGTTGCTTTGGGGGACCTGCTCGATGTCTGGTCAGTTTCGGAACATGCCCGCGGGGCGGATATCTTGATCGTATATACTGCCAGGGTGCTGGAAGGGACCCTGGCTGCTGGCGATGATGCCGACCAGGCGGCTTTCTTTGATCCGCAGGACTTGCCGCCGCTGGCATTCAAGAGCACAGCCAGGATTATGGAGAAATTGTCCAGCAATGGTGCATTCACGGGGGTATGATAGAATAATCTCAGGGTAAAAAATCTGCATTCATATATTGGTAAATGACACCTGCCAGGAGAAGTACTGCAAGCACTAAAACTGCAACCCGCCGCACCAGCATGGCGCGCCGCGGCAGCAGCACGCGTGGCAGAAGCAAAAGCCGTTCGAACCAAAAAGGCACCTCATCCAAGGCTCGCCAACCCAGGCGTGCGCCAAGCGCGCAGCCGAATTTCTGGCAGCGTATCTCGCCTGAACGCAAACTCGATATCCTCGGGATCGGTTTGGCGCTGATTGGACTGTTGACCCTGCTCAGCATGTTTTCGCGCAGCCAGGGGACTTTAACTTTTGCCTGGGTCAGGCTGTTGCAGCAGGCAGCAGGCTGGGGCGCCTTTATCCTGCCCCTATCCCTGATGGGATTTGGGGCCTGGCTTCTTTTCCGTCATATTGAGATCAGCCCGCAGTTATCTGCTGAAAGGGTGATGGGCATCCTCCTGCTTTTGACCAATCTCCTGGGCTGGATGAGCTATTTTACGTCCGGTGCTATTTGGGAGGTTGCCCGGCTGGGAAAAGGGGGCGGGTATATTGGAGGCGCAATCGAATGGCTGCTGGAAAAAATGGTAGGCAGGGCGGGTTCGGTGGTCATCCTGCTTACCTGGCTGATCCTGGCTCTGATCTTAACCCTGGATATCTCTTTTACCGACCTGGTCCGCTCCATGCACAGAGGCAAACTTCCGGTTGAGAAAACCGGTGCGGGCAGGAGATCTATTGTATCTGGCACCTCAACCAACCATGATGAACCAGAAGGCACCAAACTGGAATTGCCGCCAACATTCCAGCCATTGCGTCCGGTAAAGTCCTCTCCTGCGTTTGCTGCAGCGAAGAACAAGGCTGCCAGCACACCAGTCAAGAGTGAACGGGCAGAAAAATTCCGCCCAGCCGCAGCAGAAGCCGGTATGGAGATACAGCCTGAATATCAGCACCCGGCCAGCACCATCTGGAACCTGCCGGAGATCAATAAAATTCTTGACCCGGCTACCCCCCAGGCTCAAACTGCCAGTTATGACAATGACCGGGCCAAACTGATTGAAGAAACCTTAAAATCTTTCGGGGCACCTGCCCATGTTGTAGAGATTCACCGCGGACCGACCGTTACCCAATTTGGGGTTGAACCGGAATTCATTGAAAGCCGGACCGGGAAGACCAGGGTCAGGGTAGCCCGGATTGCGGCTCTTGCGGATGACCTTGCGCTGGCGCTGGCTGCTCCGCGAATTCGTATCCAGGCCCCCGTGCCGGGTCGTAATTATGTCGGCATCGAAGTCCCCAATACCATATCCACGCGCGTCTCCTTACGCGAGGTGATCGAAAGTGAAGCATTCCTGAAGCAGAAACCGCCGCTGCGGTTTGCGCTTGGAAAAGATGTGGCAGGCAAGCCCAAAGCGGCAGACCTGTCTGTGCTGCCGCACCTGCTGATCGCCGGAACTACCGGCAGCGGTAAATCGGTATGTGTCAATTCCATCCTGACCAGTTACCTGCTGCATAACTCCCCGGAATCGCTGAGGATGATCCTGGTAGACCCCAAGCGGGTGGAGTTGACCGGTTATAATGGCATCCCGCACTTGCTGGCGCCCGTGGTGGTAGAGCCGGAACGCGTGATCGGCGCACTGCAATGGGTGATGCGCGAGATGGACGGGCGCTACCACCGTTTCTCTGAAAAGGGTGTGCGCAACATCCAGGAATACAACAACCGGTACACTGATGACCGCCTGCCGTATTTGCTGGTGGTAATTGATGAGCTGGCTGACCTGATGATGATGGCGCCGGACGAGACGGAACGGTCAATTGCCCGCTTGGCACAGCTGGCCCGGGCTACCGGCATCCACCTGGTTATCGCCACCCAGCGACCTTCGGTTGATGTCGTCACCGGTATCATCAAGGCTAATTTCCCCTCGCGCATTGCTTTCTCGGTGGCATCCAATGTGGACAGCCGTGTCATCCTGGACCAGCCTGGGGCTGAAAAGCTGCTCGGGCGGGGCGACATGCTCTTTCAAGCCCCGGATGCCCCGGCGCCGGTACGCCTGCAAGGTACCTTTGTTTCAGACAGCGAAATCAACAGACTGGTGGACTTCTGGCGGGAGGAAGCGGAACGGGTGCGCGCCATACATCCGGGAGTGCCCTCGCAGGAAATGCCAGCTGCCATCCCGAGGGGAGCACCTCTTTCCCAGAAATCCTTGTTTGAAGAGATGAAGGCTGAACCTGATGGAGACCCGCTGCTGGCTGAAGCCATTGACTTAGTGCGGAAGGAAGGAAGGGCATCCATCACCATGCTGCAGCGCAGGTTGCGGGTGGGGTACACCCGGGCTGCCCGCCTGATCGATAGCATGGAGGAAACGGGTATCATTGCCCCATCCCAGCCCAACAGCCAGGTGCGCGAGGTGCTGGATTACGGCCCAACAGCACCGCCGGCTGAAGACGGGATGTAGTCTTCCAAATCTTCCTTAGAGGGATTTAAAAGCGTCGAGAAGCAGTACACAGCCGACCATGGCTGCAGTTTCAAGCCTGTAAATTCGTTTCCCCAATGTTATCTGCTGAAATCCATGCTGCACAGCCAGTTGTACTTCGGACTCACTGAACCCGCCTTCTGGTCCAGTCAACAGGATGATCCTGCTGGGTTTACCAATCTGCCTTGCCAGTTTCCGGATGGTATGCTCCTGGTCAAGCTCCCAGGCAATGCACTTCAGAGTATCCTGGTCTTCAGGTAGCGCAACCGCCTGTTTGAGCGCCAGGGGCGGCAGCAGTTCCGGTATTTTCACTCTGACCGATTGCTCAGCTGCTTCCATGGCAATCTGCTGCCAGCGTGGAATCTTTGATTCGATGTCTGCCAGGCTTTGCAACAGGCTGCGCTCTGAGACCAAGAAACGGAAACCGGAAGCACCGATCTCGGTGCATTTTTGGATGATCCATTCCACTTTTTCCCTGCGGCTGGTGCACACCCATAATTCCAGGTGAACAACCGGTTCAGTGCCGGGAAATACACTACTCTCGATCCTGCCCAGGACTTCCTTTCGGCTGACTGACGACAGGAGGACCAGATATTCTTCTCCGCCGGGACTGATCACATGCACCGCATCCCCTGCTTTCAGGCGCAGGACATTTGCAATTTGTGCACAGCGCTCGGGCGGGAATGCCACCACAGGTGGGGTGATGGATTCGGGCGGGAGGAAAAAGCGGGGCGGGGTCATTTTCCAGCGATCACCACTACGTATTCGCCTTTCAAGGTTTTACCGCTGATACTGGCAGCAAGTTCGGACAAGAGCCCGCGCTCGACCGATTCGTAAAACTTAGTCAGGTCATTTGCAATGGCAGCCTGGCGGTCGCCGTAGATTTCGAGCGCATCCTTCAGAAATGCTTCCAGCCGGTAAGGGCTTTCATAGAAAATCAGGGTATGCGGGCTGTCTTTATCCACTTCGAGGAAACGCCGGCGAGGCCCGCCCTTATGGGGCGGGAAGCCCCGGAAGGTAAAGCTATGCACCGGCAAGCCCGAAAGGACAAGGGCTGTGATCAGGGCGGTTGGACCAGGGATGGCTGAAACAGGGATATTTTCTTGCAGGGTGGCCCGAACCAGGATGTACCCGGGATCGGAAATGGCAGGGGTTCCAGCATTAGTCACCAGGGCAACAGAATTCCCCTCGCGCAGCAAATTCATCACCTGCGGCAAGGCCTTGCTTTCGTTAAATTCATGAAAAGACAGCTGGGGTTTCTTTATGCCGAAGTGATTCAGCATATGCCCGGTCTTGCGGGTATCTTCGCTGACCACCCAATCCGCCGCAGCAAGCACTTCCAATGCACGCTGGGTGATATCACCCAGGTTTCCGATCGGGGTTGCAACCAGATAGAGCATAAAATTAGTATATCATGCCCGGCAGGGTGGATTATTTCTGGAAACAGGCATGCAGGTTCACACCTGTGGGATGGAAAAAAGCGTTAAGAGGTTTTTATCGAGGGTAATTAAGGCAGGAGGGAAGGGAACTCTTCTTCCACAGGTGTTGCCGTGCTGCTTTCGGTGGATATCATCAGTTCGAATTCGATTGTAACCGCGGTAATATTGAACAGGTCAATCACCAGGAAATTTCCCAGGGAATCTTCAAAAACCATCTGGTCGCCCAGCCAGTTGTTGCCCACACCCAGGAAGAGCTCATAAGTGCTTTCAGGCAGCCCTTCCACGATGTACTGTTCACCCGAACGCACATATACCGCCAGGACAGGCATGCGCGACATGTTCGTCAGGATGACCACCGCATCTGCTGCCAGCGGGTTGGTAATCTTGATATAGCCTGTTCCCTCATAAGTCCGGTAGTCCAGTAAAACAGCGCCATTTACAGGACGGAAAGCTGCTTCGGGTATCTGGGAGCAGGGTCTATCCAGTTCTATGTAAAAATCACCTCCGCTGACCCAGCCTTTGTTGCCGGAGGGTGTGATCACTTTCAGCCAGTTGCATACTGCAGTCTGCCCGGTGACAACCAGGGGGGTATTGGTGGAAAGCAATTCCAGGGAGAGGTAATCGGTGCCGGGGCCTTCGCGGACATTCAGGCCTTGCGACTTCACCCTGGCCTGGGGGTAAGGAGTAGGTGTCTGCCAGGCAGCGCTGGTTGGGGTAAGAGACGGCAGCGGCGACGCAGCTGCTGGCGGGGGATTCAAGGGAGCTGAAGCTGTCCAGGTGGCAAAAATGCTGCCGGCAATGGCGGTCTCGGTTGATTGTGTGTCAAGGGTGTTGCTGCGGCTGCAGGAAGCCAAGATAATGGCGGGAATTAGCAGGATCAGGCAAAGATTGTTTTTCTTCACTTGCCGCGCTCCAACCTAATCGCCCACGATAAAATCAATTTCGGGGCAGCCAGTAAACCGTTTCTTAATCACTTCGAAAGCCTGGGAATTGTTGTCCACCAGGATGAAATCACGGTGGAGCTCCAGGCAGACCGCACCCACGGTTCCGCTGCCGGCAAAGAAATCCATCACCATATCCCCGGGATTGGAGGAGGCGGTAATGATCCTGCGAATGATGCCGAGCGGTTTCTGGGTTGGGTAGCCGGTTTTCTCGGAACCATTGGTCGGTACGATGGTGTGCCACCAGGTGTCGGTCGGAGTTTTCCCCCTGGCAGCCTTCTCAGGTCCAACCAGGCCGGGAGAGAGGTAGGGGATGCGTTCAATGGCATCGTAATTAAATGTGTATTGCTGTGGATCTTTGGCGTACCACAGGATGTTGTCATGCTTGGGCGGCCATTTTTTTCTGGTGCGGGCGCCGTAGTCATACGCCCAGATAATTTCATTGATAAAACTTTCACGCCCAAAGACCTGGTCCAGCAGCACTTTGCAGTAATGCACCTCGCGGTAATCGATATGGAAATACAGGCTGCCGTGCGGTTTCAGGACTCGATGCGCTTGCTGCAGGCGGGGTTCCAGGAAAGCAAGGTAATCATCGTACATGTCGGTGTAAGAGCGGCTGCCAACCTTCACCGTCTGGTAACGCTTGCCCTGGAAGCCGGTGCGGTCGCCGGTCTCACTCTGTTCGGTTTTTAGGTGCAGGCGGGTCTGCTGTTTGCCGGTATTGAAGGGGGGATCTATGTAAATCAAGTCGATGCATGCGTCCGGCATGGATTGCAGTACGGATAAGTTGTCGGCGAGAATTACTTTTGATGCCATACGGATGATTGTAACATAAGCAAAGTGGGGCGATTTATGTTACATATAAGACAAATATTATCTTATTATTACAGGAGGTTACTGTGAAAAACCTGGAATCCCGGATCAAGATCGGATTGTACCTTGTCATTGCCGCATTGCTGGCAGGCTGTACCGGTATACCGTCCGCAACAGACACCCCGGTCCTGGAGACTGTCCCAGCCGCAGAAACGGCTGAGCCAACTGCTCCATCACTGGAGCAACCAACCCCTGAACCTGCTGATATACTGCAGGGATTCCCGGTTACTTCAGACACTACTTTGCTTTACATCAGCCGGGAAAATGGCTACTGCTTTCTTTACCCGCTTGGGGTTGAAGTATTCCTGAATGCCGATTACCCGCAAGACCTCTGGCTGTTTGGGCAGACAGTGCAGAATGGCTCACAGGAAGCACCGCGGGCGGGCGTGGTTGTGTATGCCACTGGGTAGGCAGCCGGATTGGACAGCGCCGGGTATGCAGACAAATACTTAAGCAGCCCGGGAGAACCAGTTGATTCAAGCCGCGAAGAGCTCAACGTTGACAATATTCCTGCCATTGTGCAGCACAACCTGCCCTCATTCTTTGGCGAGCAGTCGGCATTTATCGTGGCAGGGGATTACAAGTACCGCATCAGCCTGATACCGGAACTGGAAGCAGTTCCCGGCTTGGCAGACAACCTCGAAGCTTTATGGACAATGGTTCTGTCCAGCATCCATTTCTTTCCCCCTGAGCATGATTTCGCACTGGTCACATCCTCTCAGATCTGTCCTGTTGAAACGGCAGACACGCGCGTAGTGATCGATGAAGCATCTGGTTACTGTTTCACCTACCCGGCAGATTTTGCCCCAGTCCCCGGTTTTTCTGGACGTGTTGAGGGGAGGCCAGCACTGGATACCCTGGCGGATTTTGGCGAGGTCCGCACTTCCATAACCCTGGGCACCTTTGGAAAAGCAGCAGGGAAAACACCGCGCGAAGTCATCCAACCGCATCTTGACTTGATAGATTCGGCTACAATCATGGATATGACCCATCGGCGGGTATCCTGCGGTGGTGTACCGCAACCCGCAAGGCCCGTGGGCTTCCAGGATGGCATACATCGTTGGCATTGAAGATACAGTGTACACCATAGTAGCCCAACCGCTGGAACCTGAACGCTGTCCGGCTGGTGTTGAACCATTTGACCGACTGTGGAATACCGTGGTCAATTCACTGCAGTTCTTTACGCCATTCCGCTAGAGCCGGCGGTCAGCTGTTATCCCTGGCAGGGACTGCCCTGGAGATAGATATTGACCGTTGATCCGGCGGGATTTACAGGTAATAAATGCAATTCATGGGTACAATAAGTACCGGGAACAAAAAATGATGGAACAGAAATTGTCAAATAAAGCACAGCCTTTCCTTGATCATGTGGAAGCCTGGTTGGCAAATCTGCCGGTACTTTCTGCTGCAGCATTATTTGCTGAACCAGAGCGGGCTGCTATCACAGCAGTGGACATTATCAACGGCTTTATCCGCTTTGGATCGCTTTCCAGCCCCA